>CEQT01027031.1_pt1 | contig 22466 bp, 20 predicted proteins | sample 530951 | NCBI WGS metagenome assembly CEQT01 (sample SAMEA2621132, study PRJEB7988) | marine metagenome | biome: marine biome (ENVO:00000447); feature: surface water layer (ENVO:00002042); material: "saline water (ENVO:00002010), including plankton (ENVO:xxxxxxxx)" | depth 5 m
TCACGAGCCCACTCGTTCGAAGCCAGCCCCATTTCGAGGCAAGAGATTTGCACCCTACACAATGGGGCAGGCTATGTCCCAATGAGACTCCCGAGGGACAAAATTGTGGCCTTGTAAAAAATGCAGCACAAATGATAGACGTCTCAGAGGAAGTTCCTGAAGAGGACGTAAAGGCACTTTTGAAGGAAGCTGGAGTGGACGATAATCCAGAAGGCTGGGCAGACGGCTCCAGGATACATGTTAACGGAGATATCTTTGGCCTTCACAAGAGACCGCATAAGCTCGTAAGCCAGTTCAAGAGGAGACGCAGATCGGGTAGGATAAGACCGGAGGTTAGCATCAGGCATGACCATGAGAATCGTGACGTTTTCATCAACACGGACAGGGGTAGAATGCTACGCCCACTTCTCATAATCGATCATGGTAGCCTGCAAATCACCAAGATGCACTTGGAAGCATTAGAGTCGGGCGAGATAACATTCTCAGACCTTGTCTCTGGGGGGGTTGTAGAATGGGTAGATGCCGAAGAAGAAGAAGATCTTTTGATAGCTCCAAGACCTTTCGATTTGCCAGCAGTCTCTCCAAAGAACAAACGGCCAATCAATCCAGCGAAGGTAGAGTGGACTAACCTTGGGGAGCATGGAATATCCCATGCCGAGGTGTCAGCAGAGGTAACTATGCCGAATGGCGAGTCAAAGACAGAGAAATTTAAGGTTCCACTAAACTACTACCAGGAAAATATGGACGCCCTTAAGAGGAAAGAGAAAAAGGATCACACAGTTCTGGTTTACACTCACGTGGAGATCGACCCCCAACTCATTATGGGCGTTTGCGCCTCTCTAGTCCCGTATCCTGAACACAACTCAACACCAAGGGTTACCGGTGGAACGGCCATGGTCAAGCAGAGCCTAGGGGTGGCGAGTGCGAATTTCAGGCTTAGACCCGATACTCGTGCACATGTGATGCACTACCCTCAGAGATCAATCGTAGGAACAAGGGCCATGAAGTCCACTAAATTCGATGAAAGACCCGGAGGTCAGAACTTTGTTGTTGCAATCCTCAGCCATCACGGTTACAATATGCAAGACGCCGTAATTATGAACAAAGCGTCAGTTGAGAGGGCCCTAGGAAGATCCGCGTTCATCCGGACATATAATGCGGAGAACAAGAGATTCCCAGGCGGACAAGAGGAGAGAATCGAGGTTCCAGGTACGGGCCTCGATGAAATCAAAGGGCTCAAGTCGTGGGATTCCTACTCCCATCTGGAAAGAGACGGGCTACCAGTTCCAGAGATTGAGCTAACTAGTCAAGAAGGAGGGAGGTCTATCCTTGTAGGTAAAACTAGCCCGCCCAGATTCCTAGAAGAATCACACGGGGCATTCCTGCAAGCGCAGGAACGGAGGGAGTCTTCTATGCTAGTTCGTCATGGTGAAAAGGGTTGGGTGGACAATATCTTCGTTACAGAGTCACTTGACTCAGGCAGGCTAGTTCGAATTACCCTCAGAACAAACAAGGTTCCGGAACTTGGAGACAAGTTTGCCAGCAGACACGGGCAAAAGGGAATAATTGGTAGACTGGTAAATGAGGAGGACATGCCATTCACAGAAGACGGCGTAATACCCGATCTACTCATCAATCCTCATGCTATACCTTCGAGAATGACTGTGGCCCACGTGTTGGAGATGATCGGAGGGAAGGTTGGATCCATGGAAGGCAGAAGAATAGATGGAACCGCATTCACCGGGGAAAAGGAAGAGTCACTCAGATCGGGACTACTCAGAAACGGTCTGAGGCACACTGGTAGGGAGTCGATGATTAACGGAGAAACAGGAGAAAGTTTCCCTGTTGATACTTTCGTTGGAGTCATCTACTACCAGAGACTCCACCATCTGGTTAGCAGCAAACTCCATGCTAGAAGTAGAGGGAGGGTGCAAATCCTCACTAGACAACCAACAGAGGGTAGAGCAAGGCAAGGTGGCCTCAGATTCGGAGAGATGGAGCGTGATTGTCTAATTTCTCATGGTGCGTCAATGGTAATCAAGGACCGGCTTCTAGACGAGTCAGATGGCTGGAATCTAATGGTCTGCAACACACCCAGATGCGGCCATATCGCATATTACGATTGGAAGAGAAGGACTACGATATGTCCCGTTTGCGGCGACAGGTCAGACGTCCATAGCGTCCAGACCTCCTACGCATTCAAACTTCTCCTGGACGAAATGAAGAGTCTTGGAGTAGCAATGAGATTAGAACTGGAGGATAGAAGATGAGCGCTCGAGATGCAGCAAAGATACCCAAGAGAATAGACTCGATTAGATTCACACTGATGGATCCAAACGAGATCAGGAAGATGTCATCCGTCGAAGTGAAGACAGCAGACACCTACAAGGACGATGGTCATGCATTCAAACAAGGCCTGATGGATCCGAAGATGGGGGTAATCGACCCGGGTATCAGGTGTGAAACCTGTGGAAACAAGCACGAAGAATGCCCCAGTCACTTCGGTCATATAGCACTAGAGTTGCCTGTGATGCACATAGGATTCACCGGTCTAATCAAGACGTGCTTGAAAACAACCTGCAACTCGTGCAGCAAGGCCTTGCTGCACGATGCTCCGCAAACCCATCCTATTGATCCAGAGAAGTCCGAACAGGATTACTACAGAGACAGAGTGAACGACATAATCCTAAAGCACGGAGTTGGCGGCAGAGAATTCAAGAAAATCATTAAGGATATCGAAAACATTTGCGCTGGCCCTAAGCGGGCAATATGCATGCATTGCGGCGCGGAGCAGGGAAAGATAATCCTAGATAAACCCACTACTTTCAAAGAAAAGAAGGCGGATAAGGGAGAGCACAAACTGAATGCTCGTGATATCCGTGAGTGGCTAGAAAAGATCCCCGATGAGCACCTAATTTTCCTCGGAATGGAGAAAGACGTTAGTAGACCAGAATGGACAATCATGAAGGTACTACCAGTTCCTCCAATTACTGTCAGGCCATCTATCACCCTGGAAAGTGGCGATAGATCCGAGGATGACCTAACACACAAATTAGTTGACGTTCTAAGGATAAACCAGCGACTCAGAGAAAATCGTGATTCAGGAGCCCCACAACTGATTGTTGAAGATCTCTGGGAACTACTGCAGTATCATTGTACGACATATTTTGATAATCAGACCAGTGGTATTCCTCCGGCTCGACACAGATCCGGAAGGCCACTAAAGACCCTATCCCAAAGGCTGAAGGGAAAGGAGGGCCGATTCAGGAGTAATCTGTCTGGAAAGAGAGTTAACTTCTGCGCCAGAACAGTCATCAGCCCAGATCCAAACCTCGGGATCAACGAAGTGGGAGTCCCAGTAAAGACGGCCAAGGAGCTGACAGTGCCTATCAGGGCTACAAGTAGAAACAGGGAACAACTCAGACAGATGATCCTAAGGGGCCCAGATGTCCATCCCGGTGTAAACTACATCATCAGAGGCGATAGGTTCAGGGTTAGGATTACCGACAGAACGAAGTACATCTGGGCAGGATTCAGGTGCCTGAATCCAGATTGCCATTGTGGTAGTGAAGAGGAGCCTTATATGGGTTACAGGCCTGATTTGAATGAGGTCCTCCCAGCTCCTAACTTCCTCCCAGGCCTTGTGTTGAAGGAGCAAATGCGAAGGGACCCAATGACTGACGAGCTCCTTCCAGAGTGGAGCGTGGATTTGGATAGGACCCTGTCAAACCTTAGAGGGGAGGGAGAAGACGGAAAGCCACTAGCCGAAGACGATCCAGATGCGGCAATACATAATCGCTGGAAGTGGGAAGTAGAAAATCCTGATGAGTACCTTCCCGATCACCTTGAGGTAAAATGCCCACACTGCGGAAGCCCAGATATCGAGGATGAACACGGTAACCTCTACCCTACAGATGTAGAGGATCGATTAAGCACATACGATAGAGATGGCAACCCAAGGCCAGGTGTTGTTGTCGAAAGGCACCTCATTGACGGAGATGTAACCATTTTCAATCGGCAACCATCACTCCATAGGATGTCAATGCTAGTACACGAAATAAGGGTAATGGATGGTAAGACATTCAGATTCAACCTCGCTGACTGCACACCCTACAATGCAGATTTTGATGGTGACGAAATGAACCTACACGTAATACAGAGTGAGGAAGCCAGGGCTGAGGCGAGAATCCTAATGAGGGTCCAGGAGCATATCATATCGCCAAGATATGGGGGAAGCGTCATTGGTGGGATACACGATCACATCACGGGTGCTTACCTTTTGACGCACGGAGAGGCATTCCTTCCAATGCCAGTTGCAATGGATGTTCTTAGCTCAATTGGATGGGAAGGCGAAATTCCTCCACCAGTAGAGAGAAACGGACAGATCGGACTGTTAGGGAACGAAGTCTTCAGCCTTCTTGTGAAGGGAGGCTTCACTCTGAACTTCAAGAATCGTGCCGGAGAAGAAGTCAAGGTATCTCAAGGAGACGTCTCTGGTTCTATCGACAAGAGAGGAATTGGAGCAGAGGACGGACGTCTTCTAGACGCAGTCGTCCAGACACACGGAACAGACAGGGGAGCAGATTTCATCAATAAGATGACAAAGATGACAATCGCCATCTGTACAGCAATGGGATTCACTACTGGAATAGATGACGAAGATCTACCTCCCGAGGCTAAGGAAGAGATCGTAAGAATCAACTCAGAGGCCAGTGCCAGTGTTGACTCTGAACTAGAAAAGTTCGGAAAGGACGGAAGGAAGTATGAGGCCAGGCCAGGAAGAACTCCACACGAAACTCTCGAGGAGAACATACTGACAATCCTAGACGCCGCAAAGGCTGAAACTGGAAACGTCGCTAAGGCACAACTCGGCGATGACAATTCAGCCGTTCTTATGGCAACCTCAGGAGCAAGGGGCTCAATGGACAATCTAGCAATGATGGCTGGATCCATTGGCCAACCGAAAGTTAGAGGCAAGCGACTTGAGCGAGGATATCAAGACAGAGTCCTTTCTCACTTCCCTAGGAAGGTTAAGGGATCAAAGGAGAAGGGTTTCGTTTCTTCTTCTTTCAAGCGAGGCCTTGAACCAACCGAGTTCTTCATGCTTTCAGTTTCTGGTAGGGAATCACTAGTCGACACCGCAGTCAGAACGAGTAAGTCGGGTTACATGCAGAGAAGGCTGATTAACGCCATGGACGATCTCAAGGTGTCTAATGACACGAAGGCTTCAGTACGAAATACTGCAAACCGCATTATCCAATTCGAATACGGAGAGGATGGGACCGATCCTGCCAGAAGCAGAAAGGGAAGCCCATTCGATGTAGATCAGGTGCTTAACGATGCTCTTGGGGGTGCTAACTGATGGTAGTTAAGAGTGCAACAAAGAAGAAGTTGATGGATCTGGGGATTGAAGAAGAGTATGCCCACAAGTTAGCTGATGACCGCAAATGGGACGATGTTAAGGGGCTGTCTCCCGGGCAAATCGCTCAGATATGTGGAATCGACTCCGGAACTTCTCAGAGAATCCACGATGTCATGGCCAGCTCAGTAAAATCCAGCAGGGCTTCTGCTGCTAGTACTGAGAAGACCATTGTTCGCAGAAGAACAGTGTCCAGAGCTAGGAGGACGAAGAGGTCACTCCCATTGCAGGACTACGACTATGAAACCAAGATGAAGCAACTCTTCCGTGATGTCGATAGCGATGACGAGATGTTCATACAGCTAAACAAAGCCGCTGAGGAAAGCGACTCAAACCTAACTCCAAGGATGATAGACCAACTTGTCCAAGGGTTACACAGCAGGGGGGAGAAGAAGGTCACAGCCGCTAAGGCAAAGAAAATAATCAACTCGGCAAGCAACTTCTACAATGACGCGAAGGCCGTTCCACATGAGGCTGTAGGTATTACCACAGCCCAGTCTATTGGTGAACCCGGTACTCAGATGACGATGCGCACATTCCACTATGCAGGTGTGGCTACAGTGAACGTTACCCAGGGTCTACCTAGGATAATCGAGATTGTCGATGCTAGGAAGGTACCCCAAACCCCGACCATGATAATTTACATGGACGAGAAGAATTCCAAGGGGAAGCCATTGAGGACTAATGAAAAGCTGGTGCGAGACTTAGCAGCATCCATAGAGACAACCACAGCTATAGATATTGCAACTATTGATGTCGACGTCGCTCAGAGGAATATATTACTCCAGCTAAATAACAAAAACATGAAGCTCAAGAAAATGACCGGTGCAGAGGTCAGAGACAAGCTCTCACGAGCTCTAAGGTTGTACGTGCAGGCCGATGACGATGACCGCCCAAAGTCTCTAAGGATCATTCCAGGCGTGTCAAAAGAAGAAGATCTTGCATCTCTTGCATCCGACCCCCCTACCTACACCGCTCTTCTTCAACTCGAGGACAAAATCAAGAAACTGCGATTGAAAGGTCTCCCCGGAATTAGCAGAGCCACAGTACAGGGCCCAATGTCCGAAACAGGTGAATATTACATATCGACAATCGGCTCAAACCTATCAAAGGTCAGTGAGTTCGACGGGGTCGACCGATCAAGGACGTATACGAACAACATAAATGAGATACATGACTATCTTGGTATAGAGGCAGCCAGACAGGCTATAATCAATGAAATGTGGGACACTCTAGAGGGCGCAGGTCTCGATGTTGACGTGAGACATCTGATAATGGTCTCAGATGTGATGACTACTGGTGGAGAGGTTAGGGCAATTGGCCGTCACGGTGTAAGCGGGACAAAGCACTCCATCCTCGCTCGTTCGGCTTTCGAGGTCACAGTTACACATCTGCTAAAGGCCGGAGTAATTGGCGAGAGGGACAACCTATCTGGAGTAACAGAGAACATCATCGTGGGCCAACCAGTAGCGTTGGGAACGGGCAGCGTCGAACTATTCTACATCCCCGAGGAAAACATCTGAGGTTTGAAAATGGACATAGCGAGACAACTCAAACAAGGAATTAATTCAGGAGAACTAGTATTTGGTCAAAGACAGACAGTATCACACTGCACCAAAGGAGGTGCAAAGTTAGTACTAGTTGCCTCAAATTGCCCTGAGTCTTTTATCAATGATCTGAGGAATTCACATCCGTCAGTACCAATTCATCAGGTTACCATGGTAAATCGCCAGCTTGGAGCTGCATGCGGAAAGCCATTCCCTGTCAGTTCCCTGTGCGTAATCGATCCGGGACAGAGCGATCTACTGCAGCTAGCCCCAAACGTTTGAGTTAGAAATCTGAGCCCAGGCCTTGAAGAATGGCGTTCCATTGAAAGACATAACCATATTCCTAGGTCCATGGAGGATATATTGCGAGCGCTGCTTAGCATCAGGTCTGTAGACTTCGACTCATTCGATATAGGGATACCAGGATCCCCATTCAGACCAATCGGCGTAGCCACAGCAGTACCCGATTTCGGCATTCATACAGGAAGAACATTCATTTGGCATGCTCCTCCTGAAATTCTACCAATTACTAGAAGTGAGCTAGACAGATTTGAGATGGATTCACCGGATGGTTTCCACCTGATACTTAGTGAGCGACCGACTCATTCTGACTGCGATCCCATCGACGAAACCAAATTCCAGATAGTTTCGCCAAAACAGATATCTCATTGGATCGGAAGCGCAGTTCTCTCGGGAGATATTGTCGCCTCGGCTGTTCTGGGGGAATCAGATAACACGGAATCTAATGACCTTTCTACTTATTCAATCGAGGAGGAGATGGGTGTTCTCAGTTCGAAGATTGACATAGACTCTTGGACTGCGAGCCGAGGAATTGAGGGATTTTCATCATCACCAATGTTGCTAGAGGCTCGAATTTGGAGAGTATCAGGAGATTTGCATGGACCTAGTGGCAGTAGCGAAAAGGGCGAATGGACAATACTGGAGGATCCATGGTCCCAGAGGCTCAGCATCATTGGTGAATCAGAAAGTATGCGAAAATCCCCGAAGATTAGGTCAATAGAACCTCCTAATGGGAATTGGCTTAACGAGGACCAGCTAAAACTCGAGATTTCCAAGATAGTGGAGGAGAGGAGAAGGGGGGACTCTGGTGAGGTGAGCATCTCCGGTACTGTCAGGAGCATGCTACTCGAAAAATGGGTTTTGAATATACACATGGCAATAATCAAACACCACAGAATATTCATCCCAGGCTGGTTGATAAATCTTGAATCAGATAAGATCCTGCATGGAAGAAACGGCCGTTTGTATGACTTAGTTTCGCTGAAGTAACATCATGTCCTCATCAGAAAGCGTGTCCCCACTCATTAATCTGGACATTAAATCGGAAACCTCTACTCTCTCTTCTTCGTGGTCCTTCTTGGAACCAGATAGCTTGAGGATGTCCTGCATAGAATGAATGCACCTTAGTGAAATGATATATTTGTTATGCAACTCGTCAGCATTTGACTTGGTTGAAGTTAGGCCCAAGTGCTCAGAATTTGCCATCCCCCTCAATCTATCCACTTCATTTGATAACTCCATCATTAGTGAATGGGCTTCTTCGGATTTCTCTGATGCATCAGTGACTGCATCGTGAGCCTTCTGCTGCTTTTTTTCTGCCTGCCTAACCTCTCTCAAAACGCTTGAACTACTATCCTCCTCTTCTTTCTTGAGTCTTTTGAAATCTGCCTGCAGCCTCTTCATCTTCGCAAAGAAGTCCTTCTCTTTACTCGGACTAATTCTTCCAGTTTGATGTCGCCACTCAAGCTTGTTCATCTGTTCTTTAATACTCCGAGAGCTTGGGCCGCCCCTCTTCTTTCCCGACTGACTAGTGTTCTTCTCAATTGAACTCCTCAGTTTTGCCCTAATCTCCTTCAATTCGTTTGTTCTCTCTAGTCTTATTTTCCTCAATTCAGCAACCTTGCTATTAGCCTCGTTCCTCAGGCTCTTCTGCTTCTGAACTTCGGTGATTAACTGCTTTACCTGCAGATTTATTTCGTTCCTTTTATCTAGCTGAATCCTTACTTTAACGTTCAACTCATCGCGACGATCTTTGTATTCGGCCAATTTCTTGCTGACCAATTCCGAATTCTTTTCGAAAACGGACGAGATATTCGACTGATTGAGCCCCAAAGTAAACCCTCTAGTGTCCCGTATTTGGAGTTCCATTTAAGCCATACCGATTATTTTGCTTCTAGTCCCTACGACTGGCAGACTTTCCTTTTCTCCCCCCTCTTCTAGAAACACCAAGTTTCCTAGTCTTTTTTTTACGTAATCGACCCTGTTTTGGTGCTTCTTGAGGTGAATCCTTCCTATCATTGATTGACGAAAAACCACCAGTCTCTAGTATCAGCCCTAACTCTTCGGAGCTAAGATAACCTCCCTTTGCGGCGATTCCGCGTATATCATCTATGCTGGAGGGGCCTCTTATTGCAGATAGTCTCGAGTACTTCTGGAGTTTCTTCAACACACTTCTTTCGCTATTTGTTTTGGCCTTGATTACCTCAATTCTCTCATCAATAGAGGAAATACTTCTACTAATCTTGCGTATATCTTTCCTGCTGATTTTGTCCGTTTCAATTTCGGCATTTTCCTTTAATTCAGATTTTGCCCTGCCAATCTCTTCCTTGTTTTGATCTAGTTTGGTAGAAATCCTTCGCATCTCACTTAATTTGGAAATATATTTCGAATGAGATTTCTCTGCTTCTCTCTTCTTTTTGATTGAAGACTGAATCTCAAAGAATCTGCTAAATGCCGATAGTTCTGGATTCAACATTGGTACTGTGGTCAGGTCATTGTCGATTTTCGTCAATTTGAGGAAAGTCTCGCCGAGCCACTCCTCTAGAATTTTCGACGGGGGAGGGACTCTTGCGTTGATTTCATCTCTTTTCTCTCTGTGGATCTTGGCTTGTTTTCTAATGGAATGAAATTCTCCCAACAGCTTCTTTCTCCCAGTCCCGGATCGCTCTATTCCAACTATTGCAGATCTGAGCGCCTTTACAATCTGCACTTGCTCTTTCCTTTCCATCTGCAGATCCCTCTTCTCTGAATCCAATAATCTCAAAGTGCCCTTTTTGTCAGCAATCATAGCATCCATTTCTTCCAGAGAAAGGCCCTGGAAATCACTTTGGTAAACCTTTGAAGAACCTTTCATTCCTCTTCACCTCTAGATTTCTTTTGTTTCAATTTTCTAGAACTATTGGCGAAAGAAGACCTGCCCCCCGTATCAACGTTTTTTTGCCCTTTGAGGAGATCTCTGAAACCTGGCCCCAAATCTCCAAATCCATTTTCTATCCTCTTTTCCCAATATTCAATCGCTTTATCGCTCTGAGCGAGCAACTCCTTGGCACGGTCCAACTGACTCCTAATTTCTCTTATTTCTGATGAGGCAATAGTCAACTTCTCATAGAGTGGTTGTGCTTTGGAAACGGCACCTATCATCTGAGAATGTGCCTTATCCGCGTTTTTGAACAACTTAGACATCTCTTTATTCTTTTCCAGATACTCAGCCATTTCCGGGTTCGAGTCCTTCCTATCTCTAATCCACTTGTCATTTTCAGAAATTAACGCTCTTCTCTTCTCAAGAAGTTTCCTTTCGGATTTATGGTCTAACGCTGATGTCTGGATCTTGCTCTCAATTTCCTCAATTTGTTCCAACAACATCATCTTCTTCCATTTAGGATCAAGATTGATCATTCCCCCAGACTCATTCAGTTTTTTCCTAATTCTTTTAACATCGGGAATTAGAGTACCAGCGCTGGTCTGAAAATGATCCCTCTCGGCCTTGAATTTGGCAACCTTTTCATTGGCTTCATCGAAGGATTTCTTCATCCTATCTAGCCTTGGAGATAGATTATCTTCTTCAGCCTCAAGATTCCTAATTACTCCGGGTAGGCTATCCTTAAGCAACATTCTCCTCTTTAGAAGGGCAGATGCAAGCTCATCCGGAGTCACCCTCATCAGTTCATCAGTGTCCATTTCTGTTCGAAACGGGCAAATGCCCCCGTTATAGCCCTATGCAGAGTGTTTTTGTGCGTTTGATTCATACGATGCCCATTCGAGCCATCATACATGAACGTGACATTGAGGAACCAAACTCTCATTTTTGTCATGGTAATTCTTGTTCAAATTCTCACCTTAGACAATGCCACTGAACCGGGTATTCTTGATGACAAAACTTCAGAAATGCAGTCTAATACCAACAGTACCTATACTAATTTCACTTCTTCAGGAGGTTCTGGTATAGTAATCTCTGGTGAGCCTGCCTATGTCGGAGATACCCTTACTGCCTCATTGATGGTAACCAATAAGGGCAACTCCACCGGTTCGGTGTCTCTACAAATCAAACATTCCTATAGCGACCAAATATTTCAGGGCGAATATATCTCTATTTCGCCCGGCTCAACCAGAGAGGTCCCTACCAGTTTCATCCTGGAACTTCCGGGTACCAACGAGTTCAATTGGCAACTCTCAATCCTAGGGCAAACAGGGCATAATGACTTGCAGGGAAACCTGTCTATTGAGGTCTCAAATAGTCAGATTCTCAATCTAACTACAGACTCAATTTCTTGGTCTGCATCTGAAGGGCTTGAAATTGACGTCTCGGTTTTCCTTTCTGAGGGAAAGGCTCGGCCAATTTTACTAGCCGTGACCTCCGAAGAAGCGGGAGGTGTTTTGAATTTACAGGAAATCCTCCTTGAAGCAAACCCTGGACGCAGAGTGATAGATTTCTCATTAGGAAATCCAGAAACCACAGAGATTACCATTCAGGCAATTCCTTTACAATGGACGTCATCAATATTTTCTCAGAACGTTACAACAGAATCCGTTGTTGCTCCCTATATCGATCCGTCATCCATCAAAATAGAAGCTAATTTCAATCCTGAAAAACCCGCTCCCGGAAATCGAGTTTTGGTTACAATTACACTAAGTAATGACGGTGATCAAATCACTCAATCTGGTATATTGCGACTGATATCATCTTCGGAGAGAACGATTCTCGGCGAATCTACAGTCCCATCTTTAATGCCAGGATCAGTCATAACAACGGAAATGTCAATATCTGAATGGGTGGAAACTGATAACGTCGACGTGGAGGTCCAATGGTCATCAAACGGCGTTGTCTCGACTCGAATCTATTCAATCGAGCCAGATATCGACGACCAAGGACCCGAGGTACCATTCGATATTTTAGCAGCAGGATACGGAGTCCTCGCGGGCATTCTCATCATACTCGTAGGGACTTTCTCTTGGAGAGCTGTTTCCTCTAGGACACCCAATACTTCCAATCTACGTTTAAGGGATGCTAAGGAGTCACAGAGCAGACAACTCAGAATTGAAAAAAGGGAGATTGCGTGCAGGTTTTGCGATCAAAGACTCATGGTTCCGAATGACCACGTAGGTGGTGTCAGGTGCCCATCGTGCTCCATGGAATTCATGGTCGAAGGACCAGATGAATCAAACGAAGAGTCCGAAGAACTCAACGTTGTGAAATCTCCTGATGATATTCTCCATTGCCCCAAATGCGATCAGGCCCTGAGGGTGCAGATTGAGAAGAGACCGGTAATGTCTAGATGCCCGGTTTGTAAGACTAAATTCATGGCTGAGGCAGAAGGTGTATAGGATGTCTGGTTTTAGTGAAATAGAGGAGATGTATCTGAAGACAATGTTCGAGATACACTCGGAAAATCCCGCTGCCATCGTGAAGACCACTCAACTTGCTGACATCAAGGGAGTCAGCGCAGCATCGGTGACTGAAATGATACAACGCCTCTCGAGTCGAGACATGGTTACACACATCCCCTATCGCGGATGTAGGCTCACGCCCTCTGGATTCCAACTTGCTGCAAGGATAAAGAGGAGGGAAATCCTTCTAGAGATACTTCTCACTGATGTAATCGGATTTGAAGGAGATGTCCATGGAGTGGCATGTAAGATGGAACACGCAGTTGGCTCTGATCTTGAATCTACTCTTGATCGTCTACTTGGGTATCCAGAGTTTTCGAGTGAAGGGAAGAGGATTCCCAGTGTCGAGCGAGACTTCGAAACTACAGGCGTATCCACCCTTCTTCCTCTATCCAAACTTCCAGACCAATCTTCTGCTACAGTGGAGTTGATAATTTCTTCAGATAGCGAGGCAGTAACTATCAGGGAGTGCGGAATAACGATTGGATCGGTTATTGAAACATCAGCCGACTCAAGGACTTGTGATGGCAATATCATCACTATTTCCGACTCCCTTTCTATGAGAATTCTAGCTAGAATAAATTCTATTGGCGGTTAAAAAAGTGTCAGTTAAAGAAGAAAAACCCAATGTTATTGACTTAGAGGGCGACATAGACTCGATGGTGTCCGCACTTCAGTCAGAAACCCCCTCAGCCCCTGACATCAAAGAGATTACGAAGTCAGAGGAAACCCTGAGTGAACCAGATCAAAAGTCCGTATTGAAGGGGCGTGAGGTTATACTCGCCGGCATCGATGACTTACTGATCAGCCGCGGCGCTCGCCTGATTCTATTCCTTCCAATCGTTGTTGTAATATTGTTCGGATTGGCTCAGTCTTATCGAAGCTCCGATCCTGATTGGTGGCAAGGCGGTGTACGAGATCTATTCCTTGACTTATCATTTTCAAAATCGGTATACCTGCTTTCTCTTGCTCTTATGGTAGCAGATCTACTTCTGCTATTCGTCTTACATTACCTGCTATGGGTCACAAAGAGGATTTTCCAAATAGAGACGGATGAAATAGTCTCTACTGGCATCACTTTCCGTAGCGCACACGGTTATAGCGAGATGAAGGCCGTCATTGACGGAGCTTCAAACCAACTTAATCTCACTACAACACTGATGACACTATCCACAATAATGCTCGGACTTGCTTTACTATTTCCATCAGAAACTGATGGAATACCGGTTCTAATCGCATTGTCAACCGGAGCACTCCTTTCCGGTCACAGCGTATATATGGTTTCCAATCGACCTAGGTTCAACACAGTAGAGCCCTGGGGCCTTCTAGAAGCATTTTCCCCCCCAATGCACCCAGCCTTGCTAAACAGACCTTTCACGGACGTTATTAGGGCTCATGTCGACCCCGTTCTGGCGGTGAGGTTCTCGAAATATGTATCCTCTTTCAATTCAGACCTTAAGAAGGGCGTAAATATCTCAGATTTACAGGAGTACCTTCTCCTGATTTTAGACATGTATCGGTCAGGACTCATTGAAGAGGATGAGTTCCACCTCGCACTTTCCGAATTGGTTGATTCTAGGACGATCGACCAGATTATCAATCATGAAGAACTAGGCGAAGAGACCCTCGACCGCCTACTTATGCACGCAAGGGAGCGTTGTGCGCCTTTCTTCAGGCTTAATGACAGAATGCGTATGCATCTCGGAAGCCCTTCGAATCAAGGTATTTGGTTCGACGTTGACATGGAGAATCTAACTCTAGGGCAGGCCAATCTATTTGCTTACGTCCTCAATCACACAGACGAAGTACAAGATCTGATTCTCCGGGTCCAGACACCCGATTTCAGACCCAACGAATGCGTCTACAGACTGAGGTCTGAACCACAAAAAGGACCGCAAAGGGGTAAATCAGAATATCATAAAATTTCATCCTCTATGTCAAAGTCCAGGATTGTCTGGCAAACTCTGATTCCCTCTTCTATGGGTGATGCAACTGTCACTGTTAGGCTCGAGGACTCATCGGGAAATCTAATCTCTGGAAAGGTACTGACATCCCAGGTTCGCTCTGACTTATTCACTAGATTAAGGATGACTACTGGAGCAGTATTCATGTTTGGTGCTGCTCTAGCAGTTATTTCCCCCATTCTTCCTTTCGCAGCGAGGTTATTCGGGCTTTAGGTCTCTTCAATAAGGGGAAACTAGTCCGAATTGCATGGAGCATGACGACAGGGGTTCTGACGATCTAAGGACAAGGCTCCACGCCATGGAATCAAAACTTAGCAGAATTAGGACCCAAAGAGACTCTCACAACGATTCTGCTAGGAGTGCTGCAGACCAGAGGAACTCTGCTCACGAGAAGAGGAAGGAAGTCCACGAAACAATATCCGCAAAGATGGACGAACAGAAGAAAGTCAGGGCTCAGGCCAAGCTTCACCAAGCGAGTAGGGATGAGATTCAGCAGAGTATCAGGGAGGTCATCGCCAGAAAGAAGGGTACTAGAGACCGGGGCCCTGGAAAGTCCGTTGTCATTCAGCTCTCGGAGACAGTTGGCGAGATCGAGAGGATAGAGGATAGAATCATGACGGATGGAGCGTTGACACTGGAAAAAGAGAATTCAATGATCAAGAAACTGAGGTCTTTGATTTCTAAAAGGGACGAGTTAATTCCTCATGTTGAGCAGCAGAGGATAATTTCAATCGATATGAACGATATGGACGAGTCAATTCACAGGCTGAGGGCCGAAGCCGATAATGAGCACAAACTAATGCTCGAACAGAATTCTCTAGCAGACGAAATTTGGAATGAGATAAAGCCAATGTTCGAGGAGCGCGACTTCCTTAGAGGTGAAGGAGACAGACTGCATGCACTTTTCGTTCATGAAAGAGGGAAGGCAGACGAGACTCACGCATCACTGGTAGAAATGCTATCCAAGGTCAATGAGATTAGGGACGAGCTACGCTCTCAACACGAACAGAGAGAGAAGATGGTACGAGATCATAACAAATCTGTCAGGCAGGCGCTAAGGGGGCCCGATCAGAATGAGGAACTGGCAGACTCCCTAGCTGACATGCTTCTGGAAGGAAACTCAGTCACCTTTGGTGGCCTGGTATCCAGGGAGGGTGAGTCGCGAAAAGTCGAAGAAAAATCAGCATCGAAGCGGAAATCTAGGAGGCTAGGTACTTCCCGTGGCGGAAAGCGCTAGTCACCATCCCCGTTCGTCGAGCTTGACTTCCAGACTATCTATTTCTAGTCCGGGCATGGCTTCTCCCAACATCTCAGAAGCCTCTGCAACTACTTGCGGATCTTCGTAGTGATGAGTTGCTAGAACTATCGCTTCCGCAGTTCTCGCAGGGTCCGAGCTCTTGAAGATGCCAGATCCGACGAAAACACCATCCATACCATGACTCATCATCAGGGCCGCATCTGATGGTGTTGCAATACCTCCAGCAGAGAAAGTTACCACAGGCAACCTACCCAAATCAATGACCTCATCGAGAACGCTCGCAAGATTGCTTCTTATGGCTTCAATTTCACCGAATGGAGTCTTACCCACTTTCGCACCAATCTCGGAGTTTTCTTCCAGCCTTCTGTATCCTTCGAGAATCTTTTCTACAATATCTGCTCTAGAATCTGAGTCAGCATTTCTCGAGCTCTCAATTTCCGCCTCAAGCAATCTAGCATGCTTGACTGCACTTACCACATTTCCTGTGCCCGCTTCTCCCTTAGTTCTGATCATTGCCGCCCCCTCAGCAATTCTCCTTACCGCCTCACCTAGACTGGTACAACCACAGACAAAAGGGATGGTGAAATCGTTCTTTGCAATATGGTAGAAAGGGTCTGCAGGTGTCAAAACCTCGGATTCATCTATCATGTCGACACCCAATGCTTCTAGGACTCTAGCCTCTTCTTCATGCCCAATTCTGGCCTTGGCCATGACAGGAATGCTGGTGGTCTCCATGATTTCTTTGATAAGTTGAGGGTGACTCATCCTTGCAACTCCTCCCGAAGCACGGATATCAGCAGGGACTCGTTCTAGGGCCATCACAGAGACTGCCCCTGAGTCTTCTGCAACATGAGCCTCCTCTGCCGTAACTACATCCATCACGACTCCTCCCTCTTGCATCTTTGCGAAACCCCTCTTGAGGAGCTCCGTACCATGCCTCATTTCGCCTAAATCAACCCTCTTCTTCATGCAAATCCCTCTAAGTCGATTTTCAATAAGCTACATAGATGACCATGTCTACTAATCGGCTAGAACTGGAGAGTCTCCCTCTGCGATGGGAAGGCCAGGTGCCTCTTCCTCATTTTTATCCAGCCACGACATTTCCTCCTCTGGTAGGTCAGTATCAGCGTATATCGCCTCTGCTGGACATTCGGGAATGCAAGCTGCACAGTCTATGCACTCGTCGGGATCAATAACCAGATATTCTTCGGCTTCCCTAAAGGCCTCTACTGGACAAACATGTACGCAGTCCTGATACTTGCATAGAACACATGCGCTGGTCACTACGTGAGTCATACTGACCATTAAGCATGGATAGCGGCATATGAATACTTGTATCATTTTGAAATGAGACCTTCGAAAATACTCCTGGCTACTTCATATGCCGATTGACCTGGATAAACCTCCAACTTGAATCTCCCCTTCGCGACCATTGTGTCCCTGTCTAGAGTTACTTCCCCCTTCCCCCTGGACAGTGCAACCAAATCTATCCTCAAGTGAAGGTATTTGTCTTCGTCTATCCTGGATTCCAATCCTGAGTCTAGGATCCCCTCCATAGAATCTCTCTCCAATCTACCCAGTGAGAACATTGTTTGTTTCGGAGTCATATTTGCAGAGATTGTGTACATAGGGGCCCCCAGAGTGGATTTTTCCTTTTTCGTAGATATGGTGACTCCATCCCCACACAACCAGACTAATGAGTCCTCAATAATCCGAATATCGTCTACGGCACTCGCGTGAACTCTCCACTCTCCTCGGTGCACACTCACGTCTTGGCCTATCCGGAACATGTCTTGAATGCCACCCATTCAAGAAACAATTCGTAGCATTCCGTTCAAATACTGGTTGTAGTTCGCACGGCTCGCAAACGGGGCAGCCCCCGAATTATGGAGACACTTCAATGGCCAAAGGCGCATCGGCTAGAGCAGCAGCTCGCAGGCAGAAAGACAAGTGGAAGGCCAAGAGGTGGTATTCGATAAGGGCCCCTAGAAACCCATGGTCGTTTAAGGTGATAGGGGAGACCTTGGCAGAGGAGGAGTCGTTGCTTAAGGGGCGTCCCTACGAGATAATGCAGAACGAACTCGACGGTGACTTCACCAAGATGCATGTCAAACTCAAGTTTAGGATATCTGATGTGGTAGGCAACGACGCGATTACCGAGTTCATTGGTCATGACGTCATGAAGGACTTCGTCAGACGTCAAATCAGGAGAGATAGGGGAAAGATAGATGATACGATAGATGTGGTCACGGACGATGGCTTCTTCGTTCGAATAAAGCCATTCATCGTGACTCGATCTAGCGTAAAGGCCAGTCAGAAGAGCGAGACTCGCAGCGTAGCTAGAGACGTAGTAATGAAGTTCTGCGGGCAGTCTACTTGGATTAATGTCCAGAAGGCTCTCATGGACGGTTCGTTAGAGGAGAGCGTATCTACCGCAATTTCCAAGATTCAACCGGTAAGAGCGGTATTCTTCAGGAGAAGTCAGCTTATTCAGGAAGGAGTAGTGGTGGATGATGGCCCGACTCTAGAGGAAATCAAGGCTGAGGAGAAGGCAGCCAAGGAAACCCAAGAATCTCTCAACGAAACCCAAGACCCTCTTGACTCGATAGAGGCCGAGGACAATGATGGTACTACTGATACTCAGGTCGTGGATGAAGCCCCTCCGGAGGAGGATACATCAGAAGACGCTCAACCAGATTTTGAATCTATGACCGTAGCACAGCTGAAGGAGCTGTTGAAGAAAGAAGGCCTACCTGTCTCCGGCAAGAAGGCAGACCTGATAGCCCGTCTCACGGAGTGAGGAGATGAACCGCATAGCGGTGCTGTGCGGAACTGGCATGAGTGCTTTCTCCACTGCCCTGTCATCCTCCGTAGAAGCAACCTCTGAGATAGTTAACGTTGAATCCAAATGGGGAGACGTCCCCATAAACGTCGTCAGAACACCTAGTGGTGAGGTATTTGTCATAGACAGGCACCATTCCCCTGGAGAGAAAAGGACCCCGCCACATGCTATCGAGCACAGGGCCAACGTCTACGCTGCGTCGAGTTGCAAACCGGATTTGTTAGTCAGCGTCAACTCTGTTGGCTCAATGATTGAAACAATGCCTCCGGGGACAATAGGGGTCGGCAGTGGTATGCTGGACCTCTCAGAAAAACCTTGGACTTTCCACGACGAGAATGCGTTCCATTCCGACAGAACCAACCCATTCGACAACCTCTACTCAGATATTTGTGAAAAAACCCTGACCGTCAAACAAGGAGGCGCCCCACCAAGAGTAGTGGTGGCCCAGTGCATCGGACCCCAATTCGAGAGTCCCCACGAGATCGACGCACTAGAGAGACTAGGGGCCAATGTGGTAGGTATGACTCTCGGACCCGAACAGAGGCTGGTATCCGAGACGGGCATTCCTCACGTGTCATTGCTCTGTTCTTCTAACTGGGCTGCAGGACGGACTCCGGGCGAACCTGATGCGGAGATAGACCACGAATCAGTAGACTCAATGGCATCAAATATGCGTGATTTGGTGTCTAACTGCATTATTGCCCTGCTAAGTGGGGATTTATGAAATCACTACCTTGATGGTCCCCTAGCTAGTAGGACAACCATGTCCAGAAGGCTGAGCGTTGATGACTGGTTGAGTGTAGAGCATTCCGATATTCCAGATGGATCATGGCTTACCATGATGTCCAGAGTTGCCAGTTTCCACCACAAGCACCGATTCTCATCCGATGAGAACCATGGTCACGATATGGGATTCCGCATCGCATTGACTGTAGAGGAGCTCGGCGAACTCTCAGCTGCAATCACCAAGGGCAAGCCAGATGAGGAGGCAGCCGAGGAGCTAGCAGACCTACTCATCCTCCTCCTAGGGCACTCCCTTGCCATGGAAGTGGATTTAGAAGGTGAGTTCCACAAGAAGATGGACAGGGTAATGACCAGGAAGGCCCGTGCGGGCAAGCTCGGCATCAGGGTTACAGAGTACTCTGACGATTCACAATAATAGATATTAACGAACGAAAGAAGGTCTGGAGGAAACTCCCCGATCTCTACACGAAACCCCGTCCTGGGTATCCCTTCAGTCGAAGAAATCAGTCTGGATTTCTAGGATTTCTGTCCTAGAATCTGCATTTGAGTAAGCCTCCAATGGCTCTCTGTTCAAATCCAGGAATTGATTTCCGAAAGGGAATGGCTCCACAACAGCCCTCGCTTGCTCCCATAGTCCTAAAATGGCTAATGAGGCTCCAAGTGCCTCTGCAGACGAGAGCCGCCCCACCTTGCCCCAAGAAACTGGATTCGCAGCAAGTAGCAACGGCAGAATCCTTCCTTCCAGTCTAGTTCTACCGTCAATAAAATCTAGAGACTCGTCTATATGTTTCCACGAGCAGTCAAGCACTACAATCGAACCGCCCAACGAAATTAGATTACCATCTTTTGGAGCTAGTACAGTCTTAGCATTAGGATCTAACAAGTACCCTCTCCTGGGTGCGGAATTTACCGATTCATGGAGATTTATCAGACCATTCTGATGCAACTTTCTAGATGTGCACTTCTTCGGATCATCCTGATCTAGATGAATAACATGTAATGGTACGCTTTGCACGATACTATCTCCTGGAACGAGAACCAGATCTAGAAACTCCAAATCTACGACCTTTCTTCTTTTCAGGCCTATTCCTAGTTTTGTTCGCTACCTCATTCTTGGCATCAGAGATGGTCATTTGCCGCGATGTTTCATTTTCTACCATGGTATTGCTTCTTGGTATGGTTTCTACGAAAAGCGAAATAGCCAAAGCCTTCTCGAATTTTTTCAAAGTGGAATCGGTCGGCCTATTCCCATTCTCCGCCTTCTGGATGACTCCTATCTTGACATTCATGATTCTCGCTAAATCTTCTTGCGACAAGCCCTTGATTTTCCTTCCATTCCTTATTTTCGCATGAAAATCTCCTGCAAGCTCCGTTGCGTCCTTGGTCATGATATCTATTCCTGAAATCCCCTTGCCGGTCACCAGGCTTGATTGCTCATTATTCTGGATTATCTTCGTGGGCCTTTGTTCTACTACCAATCTCATCGAAGATATGCATCCAGAGCAGCATTCCAGAACGGATTGCGATACCTTCGCCCTCCTAGTGCCCACTCCTTCCTTTCCGCAGAGCTCGCAAGCACCCATGGTATGGCGAAACATGAGGGCAACAAGAGGGCTTCGTAGGGGTCATAAGTATCCTCTTTGTGTCATAGCCATGTCTTCAGAGGCCGGTGAACCTAGCTCGGACGACAATTTACTGGAAAAAGACGGTCCAAACAGAGCCGCTCTGGACCGCCTTACTAAGGATTATCAGGATCTCTCTGATAAGGCGCAACAGTTGCTGACGGAGAAGCTATTCCTGGAGAACGAGATGAACCAGCTGAAGAAGCGCTCAAATCGACTCGAGGAGGAACTCAGCAACATTCGCACTCCTCCATTAATTGTCGGCTTCATCCAGGACATAGTAGACGAGCAGGCCATCGTCAGAAGCTCAAATGGCACAGTATTCCTAGTCTCAGTAAATCGCCGTCTTGATAGCTCTAAAATAAAACCTGGAACTAGAGTTGCACTCAATCAGGATACTCTTTCCGTAGTCGAGATACTGGCTAACTCCTGGGACCCTCAGGTTAGTAATTTCGAGATTATAGACACTCCAGACGTCTCTTATACCTCCATAGGAGGTTTAGAGGCCCAGATCAAGGATCTCAAAGAAGCAATCGAGCTACCGTTTGAAAATCCGAAGGCGTTCTCCGACATGGGGATTGAGCCTCCCAAGGGAGTTCTTTTGACTGGTCCACCAGGGACAGGTAAGACCATGCTGGCGAAGGCCGTCGCCAACTCTACGAACGCTACTTTCCTAGGTCTAGTAGGAGCGGAACTAGCTCAGAAGTACATAGGCGAGGGAGGGAGGATGGTCAGAGAACTATTCGAGATGGCAAGACAAAAGTCGCCTTCCATCATTTTCATAGACGAGATAGACTCAATTGGTTCAAAGAGACTCGATGTTTCCACGTCAGGCGACCGCGAAGTTCAAAGAACGCTAATGCAACTGCTGTCAGAGATAGACGGTTTCGACAGTCTTGACGACGTGAAGGTGATTGCTGCTACAAATCGTCCTGAACTTCTGGATGCAGCTTTGCTTAGACCGGGAAGGTTTGACAGGATCATTGAGATACCGCTACCTGAAGTAGATGCTAGAGAGGCAATTTTCCGGGTTCATTGCGGTGAAATGCCCAAGGAAACAGGTGTCGATGAACGCAAACTAGCATCTATGACTGAGGGATTCAGTGGTGCGGAAATCAAGTCTGCCGTCTTGGAAGCAGGAATATCAGCTATTTCGGATAACAGGAAGTCCGTTAACAAAGAGGATTTTATTCTAGCAATTAAGAAGGTACAGGATAACAGGAAGACCCCCGCTGACTCAAACTCTGAGGGTATATACACATAAGGAAAGGTCTTGATGAAGAGGCCCTCCCGCCGCACATGACTCAACTTGTAGAGTGTGTACCAAACTTCAGTGAGGGCAAGGACCAGCAGATTATCGACCAGATTACCAAACCCATTCTCGA
>CEQT01012576.1_pt1 | contig 22458 bp, 15 predicted proteins | sample 530951 | NCBI WGS metagenome assembly CEQT01 (sample SAMEA2621132, study PRJEB7988) | marine metagenome | biome: marine biome (ENVO:00000447); feature: surface water layer (ENVO:00002042); material: "saline water (ENVO:00002010), including plankton (ENVO:xxxxxxxx)" | depth 5 m
TAATCTACAGTGTCATCTTGCAAAACACCATTGACAAATACCATAATCGAATTTGCAATATATGATAATGTTTGAGATCCTGTATCTGCTCCAGAAAAAGTTGTTTGATTTGAAGTTGCAGTATACTCAAACTCTTGTAGCGCAACTGATCCAGAAGTAATTAAAGCGGCATCACTTGTAGAGCCAATTTCTTTAATTGTTCCCGAAGCATTAATATATAGTTTTCGGCCAGAGGTATCAATTGCTACCTCACCGTCTACAATGTCACTTGTAGTAGGTGCACTCGTGCCTCTTTTTAATTTAATTATCTGAGCCACAGTAGTCTCCTAATTAAAATGTGCCGCCGTTAATTACAGTTATTTGTGCGTCAAAGTTGCCGTCTGTGAGAATGTCTTGGTAGTTTGATCCATCTACAGTAACTTGCCAAAGATCGGAAGTCTCATTCCAACGAAGAGTTACATTTGAAGCAGATCCACGCTCAATTTCAATTCCTGCATTCTCAGTGGGAGAACCGCTTACATTATTATTGAGTACAATAATATTGTCATCAATAGTAACAGTTTCTGAATTTACAGTGGTAGTTGTACCTTGAACAGTAAGATTTCCAGTAACTGTAACATTACCAGTAAGTGTTGGATTACTTACAATACCAATCTGAATTTGATCGTTCGATACTGAAGTCTCAATCTCATTTGAAGTACCTGCAAATGTGAGAGTACTTCCAGTATTGAAAATGTCATCACTTCCAGAATCTGCAGCAATAGTAAATTGATTACTTGAAGTAGCAAATTCTAACTCTCCACTAGCATTTTTTCTTAAAAACTGTCCTGTAGTTCCATCTCCATTACGAGGAAACTGAAATCCATCAAGAATAATTGCACCATTACCATTTGGAGTAATATTAATATTACCATTGGTATCAGTAGAAGTAATTGAGTTACCATTTAAAGTAAGATTATCAACATTTAATACGTCAATCTTACTATTGGAATCTACAATAAGTGCACTAGAAGCTGTAAGAGTTCCTGCAGTATGATCTAACATATCTACATAAACTTTTCCGCCAATTACAATATTACCGGTACTACCATCTGGATGCCCGATAAAGAGTTTATGGGAAGCACTAGCTCCAGAGTAGGCCAATTCTCCCGCAGCAAGACTACTGCTAGGAGCTGCTGTAGATGAGCTGCGCTTGATTTGAATTACTTGAGCCATTTAAGAGTCTCCAGTAGCCTTTAAAAGGCCCCTCCGTCTAGTCTGCTGTCCTGCGCTGTTGCGAGCAAAGGATGCCAGTCTGTAACTCCATTGAGCGTACGATAGACGAAAAATATATCATTTGTAGTGTCGTACCAAGTATCTCCTTCTTCTACTCGGGCACCTGAAGGCGCAGAACTTCCGCGAAAACTTTGATCTGCAAGAACTTTTAGTGCATTATCTAAAAATCCTGAAGGAATAGTATTATATCCATCTACAGTTACGCTTGAAGCCGCAATGACGCCAGGAACTGCAGTAGGAACTGCTAAATTATATGCTTCAATTGTAGTAACATCATCAGTAAGATCAATAGATATTTGATCTCCAGTTGCAGTGATTTCTGAAACTGTCTCTGTTACTTCGATTACTGTGGATGTTGTAGTGGACATTATCGAGTTACCTCAGGATTAATTGTTGCAGTTCCTTGTATAATTCTTTTTACAACAGCATCTGAGTTTGTAAATATTTCTACATCATAAACATACTGTCCTGCTGCAACATCTTTTGAGCCATCCCGACTTACGCCACCCGAATCAGTCCAAGTACTGTTTGGAAGTTCAACTTTAAGAGAGCCATTTGCAGCATTTGTTACCGTAACTTTAAGATATGCTGCAATTGTACTTGATGTATGAGACGAGCGCAGTTGGCCACGACCTGAGTAGTTACTCAGATTTTTAGCAGTTCCCGATTCTTTAATTACTAAGTCAACGGCGAAGTCGGATCCTTGGTCAATGAATAAGTTGTAAGTAGCTGCGCTCATTTAAAGTTCTCCATGATGAAATTATAACAAAGGGGACATTTTATGTCAAGTGTTATTTTTTTGGTGGTTATGTTAGCTTTCCAAGTATTACTCTATCTACGTTACTAGCATCTGTAACTACAATTTTTTGATTACTGCCACTGATAGTGACAGAACCAGTTCCGCTTCCGACTGTAAGACTGTTTGTCAAGCTACTCGAAGAATTCATAGTTACTGATCCTCTAAAGGCAGCCTCTCCATTTGTCCGTACTCTAAAGCTATTTGTAGCAATAGCTCCATTTGTTAAGTTAAAATATGAGTGAGCATTATTGCCTGTAAAAGCACTACCATCAACAGTTGCTGTTGAAGTTCCTGCTGATTTTAAAATACCTGTTGTTATGTTAGAGCCACTTATTTGAGTAAGATTATGCTCCGTACCATTCGCATCAGTTATTGTACTTCCGGCATCTCCTGAAGTACCATTAAAAGTAACAAGACCTGTGAATGAAATGCCAGCAGCTACAGAACCTAATACGGCTGTGCCTGTACCGCTTTGTTCTCCATTAGCATTTAAAGTTTCTGTAGCTGTATACGGCGCATAAAAAACAGTGGTTCTAGTGCCGCTTGCTGCGGGAGGACTGTGGCTAAAGTTTGACGTCACGGAGCTAGTAAATGCTGAGTCTGTTCCCGCATTTGCAAAAGTATAAGCCCTGGCAGAGGTGCCCAAGTTATTTACTAAGCCTTGAACAGTACTTAGACTATCTGAAGCACCCCCAGTATAGTATAAGTATCCAGTTACAATTCTAGGAGTTTCATCTACATTTGCTATGCCTCCGATGGACACAGGAACAATAATACTTTCACTTCTTGTTACATTTGTGCCATTTGAGTCAGTTCCACTAACAGTAACTCCAAAAGTTTTGTCACCAGTCGGTACGGATGCTTGTGCTAAATTTGCTGAAAAAGATAGCTGAGCAACATTACTGCTAGAGGTAGCTCCTGAAGGCAGTGTCCAGCTATAGCTTGGGTTCGTAATTCCTGTAACATTTGCAGTTACATTTAGAGTTACACCGGAATTACTCCCATTTGGATCAAAAGTAGTGCCATCTTTATTGTATATAATAGTTGCAGGACTAGGTGTTAAAGTTAGTGCAACTCCATCTGCTCCATCTTGTCGTATTTGTTGAAGAACAGGAGCTGACCAAGTAAGAGTTGCCCCAGTATTCGTTGGTCCTCCACTTGCAGTTCCAAGAATAACGTATAGTTTATCATCATGATTACTAAGACTCGGTTGAGTTTGGCTCCAGCCTGATGGCATCGCAAAAGTATTATTTGTAAAATTCCAAGTAGTGGCACTTGGAGTAGTTGCAGGATTCCAAGCGTTGGGCGCACTTGCAAGAAGAGCTCTGTAGGCAAAAACTTCTACAAATGCCTCTCCTTCTACTTTACTAGGAGCTTGCCAAGTAAAAACTGTTTGTCCTGCTGCTTTTGTTCCAATCGACATCCATAATGGAGAAGTGCCTGTAGGAGGATTAGTAGACCAACTAGAGGGAGTTCCTGCAGAGGCAGTTGGAGCTCCAGGATTGTTAGCTGAGCGTATAAATATAGCATCAACTGCATCACCCTCTTCTCCGTCAATTCTTTGAGCAAATACAAAAGCTGTGCTCCAAGTAATTGAAACAGTTTCATCAGGAGAACCTGTAACTAATGCTCTCGCTGCATAGATAGTTTGACCTGATGCAGTAAAAGTAGGAATATTTAGACCCCAGTTACTGTTATTTACTGTTAAAGTTGAATCACTAAATTTAAAAGTAGAGCCTGTTGGAACGCTTGGTGCTGCTCCTGTTTGAACATTTGCTGTATAAATTACTAATTCTGCTACACTTTTTGCATTGAGTACAAAAGGAGTTGCCCAGTTCCATGCACTTGAACCAGATGCAAGCTGACCTTTTGAAACATATAAAAGACCTGTACCAGAAGGCACATCATCTGACCAAGTATAAGTAATTGATCCAGATGTAAATTGATTTGGCAAGCTATTTGAGCCTAGTGCAACTACATCGCTTGCAGGAACACTAGAGGGAACTTTTACAAAAGCAAAATTAATATTATTACCAATTGCTCCTGCTTTAGACTTTGATAAACTTTGAATAGTTTTTAAATCTATCGTGTTGCCTTCGCCAGTTCCTAGTCGAATTGTAGTTGTTATCTGTTCATCGTCTCCGCCAAATACTTGCGGACTAACAATAGGAACTCCCACATTTCCAATAGACACCACATTGTTAGAAATTCCTGTTATGTTTCCGGGGGTAAAAGCAGTCGTTGTAGATACTGCACTTAAAATATACCACTGACCTTGACCTAAAACACCATTTGCGGCTAAACCATTTTGTCCATTTGTCTTTCCGGAACTACCACTTGTATTTCCTACATAATTTCCTACTCTTCCTCCGACAATGACTTCTAGAGAAGTAGCAGAGTTAGGAATTCCAGCACTTACAGTAAATGAGCCATCTTCAAGAGTTGCATAAGCGTGCGCAGAATTTGGATTAATAATTATAGGTCCGCCTTCTCCGGCAGGGATATGAGCAATAGTAAAAGCATCTATGGCTTGTACTGTTGGAGTTATAGGATTACCGTTAGCATCTTGACCTGTCTGATTACTTGCATTCCAGTTTTCGGGTTTTTCAGCTACTTGTACTTCAAAAACTTTAGTTGCAATTGAACCAATATCAGTAGGAACAGAATAGTTTACTTCTTGTTTATTGAACCCTGCTTGAGCAGGAATTGAAGTTGACTCGCCCGAAGGATCGTAATAGTTTCCACTATTAAGAGCAGTTCCATCTTGAAAAATTTTAAAAATAGGATCTGAAAAATTTCTAGCTGTAGCTGTAAGTTTTATTTGTCCACTAACAGAGGATTGGAATCGCGGATTTTCTCCAAAATCATCATATAGAATAGAGTAATCTTCGGCGATAAAATTAACTACTCTTCCAGAAGCTCCCGAGGCTCCGTCTTTGATTCTTAAAATATCATTTGAACCAATGGCATTTATTCCTGCATTATTAGCCTCTCTTACTTCAGCAGTAATTATAATGGGAGTTCCATCTCCGTAGTCTACACTACTATCTTGATTGATAATAAATTCTTTTTCATTTCCTCCTGCAGAATCAGGGCCAACAAAAGTAGTTGATACCACAGTGGCAACATTATTTGTATTAGTTACATCTAAATTGGCTCCTGAAGTTACATTACTAATTCTAAATTGAGGATTTGAAAATCCAATGGCCTGAACTTTTGCTTTAATTTCTGTAAATTGAGTTTCTTGACTCGTTGTTCCATCCGCTTCAGTAGAGTATTGAATCGCAGATATTGCAGGCTCTACATTACAAAGCTTGCCTTTAGTTAAACTTTCATTTAACTGTATAAAGGTCTCTAATGAAAAGTCATTTGTAACTTCATTAGTTTCTGAGTCAACGGTTGTAGTTGCATGCTGTACCCTTCCATAAACAGCATCATTTATATAAGAAGGTCGATAAAGATGTCGACAAATAGCAAGATTAGAAATAGCAGTTGTAAAACTTCTATCCAAAATAAAAGTTGTATCGTTTACTTTTCCGACAATTTTTGCAGCTTTTACACCTATTTTTCTAAACCACCCTCTGGGAGTGCTTGCAACAGTATCTGTAATTGTATCTGACTGTACTGGTTGTGTTCGCGCTTCATCGAAGAAAATGGCAACTGTAGTGGAACTTAGTACTAGAACATAAAATTGTCCATACGTTAATCCTGTTACAGGATTATATGTTTGGTTTTCTTCACTACTTGTATTGTTTAAAACTTCTTCTACAATAATTTTATCGCCAGTACTAAGCCCATGAGCCTCAGCTGATGCAATTATAGTTCCCGTGCTGCCAGAAGAGCTAGCAACTGTTACAGCAGTAATATAGTGTGCTTTTAATGACGTTGTTCGATCATCAAGACGAATTATATCATTTAATTGAAGAGTGCTAGACGTGCTTGTCGTCATTCTTGTTGAGTTTGCAGGAATACTTACAGTTCCTGCTTGGTTGATCCACTGCGAATCTTGAGCGCTTCCTCTCCAGCTTCCGGACGGTATCTTCCTATAAAAAGGCAACGTTTCTAAGGTATCAGTATCCCATAAAGCTAAAAAACTTGCCCCATCATAAAGTAGAAAGTACCAAGTTAATAGCTGTGAGTAGCTGCTATTTCTCATAGCAACTCTCTCTCTATTTGCAGTATCGGCAATTGCCGAAACATCTATCTGTGTACCACCAGGAGCAAGAAGACTAGTTGAAGCTCCTCCTTCAGCTGTTAAGGGACTTCCTAAAGAAAAACCTACAGGATTTAATTCTGAAAAACGAAGCGCTTCAGGCAAAGACGAACCAGGATCACTAGAATAGCTTATATCAGAGTTACTTTTTATACCTTTTGGCAAGCCTCCTATTACTCTGGGTATATCTGTTCCAAAAATATCTATTACATTATAGGAAACTGAGGTAAAATCTGAATAATTTCCTTTCTTACTTACGGCACGAACTCGAAAAGTATATAAATCATTTTTTAAACCAGTAAATGAATGAGAGGTTCTAGTCCCTGTCATAATAGGTGAGTCTAAATCTGGAATATCATGATGAAGCTCATAATTATTAAGATATTGATAGTTTTGAGTTACTGTCGCTAACAAACTTGAAAAAAGAGATTGAGGTACATCCCAAGATACTGTTATTTCCTCTCCGTCTCTTGTAGAATCAGAGTTTAGAATTATATAAATATTTTCAGGAGCTGGAACTTGTTCTGGTTCAACATTATCTATTGTGCTTTCAGGAATAGCTCCTAAATAGTAATCTTTATCAACTGCATCATATTTTACATTAAAATATTCTGCTGCAGTAATTTCATATATATTTCCGTCATCCTCAAGTCCTACACTTAATACTCTATATTCTTTTTTAGAGCCCTCTATATCTACCGTACCATCATTTGCTTTTAAAACCCAGACTGTGCCTGCAACAGGAATATCTTCCGTTGCATAGTTATTACTACTATCACCCACTACTGTAGCGACCGTAGGATTGCCAGAGCTTAAAGTAACAGTTTTAGTAACAATATAAGAGTGGGGTTTCCAATCAATTTCAATTGGAGTAAGTCCCGTAGCTTCTTTGAAGGCAGAAGCTGCTTTAGCTTCAGTATCTATATAACCTAAACTAAGAAGCTCATCTGGATCATTATCTTGATCTGCATCAAGAAAAACTCTACCAGTAATTCTCTGTCCACGGGTATATATTTCACTTTGACCAGTTATTTGAAGATTATCAGTACCAATATAGTATGCCGCACCGCTTGTTACAAGAGTAGTAATTTCATAAGTATTAGTAGGGTCAACTTCAATTTGTCGATCAAAAGTAATAGTAGAAGAGGTGGCACTCTTTACTACTCCACTAAAATCTACAGCATTTCTGTCTCTATCTTGAACATTAATTACATCTCCTGGGCGAAGAAATGCACCTTGAAGTCCAGTTTTAAAACTTACAATCTCTTTTTGATTTTGTGCAGTCCAAAGTTTCCACTTACCATATCGATATGCTTGACCTTCTGAAGTTGCTCCCATTGCAACAGCAGATTGAGAAATAACCCTATTATCTCTAACTATTGCTTCCCTATCCTCTACTACTAAAGGTACAGGTTCATAATTATTATCAGGATCATTCCAAGTTACAACACATTGATTGATTCGTGTTTTTCGTCCTGAAGTTTCGTAAGCAAACTCTCCATCAACAACGTTTGCTTTGGAAAAGTTAGCAATAGGCTCACCTGGAACATCTTGAACTACTGTTAATTTACCATCCAGCCAGTATAGCATACCTATAAAAACTGTAGCCATATCTTTTAAAACTTTATATACTTCGGTAGATTTTGCTAAATAAATATTTGCCCTAAATCGAGGCTCAAGTATATCATTTCCATTTGAATCTTTATTACCAGAGGGTACTAGTTCGTCACAGTACTTAGCGACTCTAAACAGTGAGTACTTATCAATTATATCTGGGGAAATCCACTGACCACATCCATACCTATTATTTGTAATAATATCATAGAACACCCATGCCGGGTTATCTGTGTAAAAAAGCTGATCTTTAAATTTTCCATTCCAAAACTTATCATATTTTGCCACTCCATTGTCTGTTTCTTCTCTAGGAGTATATGCATTCGGAATTCTGACTTTTAATCCTCGAAGATGATAACTTCGAGAGGGAACGTTATTGTATGTTTGAGAAGAAAAAGTAATAGCAGCATGAGCAGTATACGGATAGTATAACTTATCATGTAAAGTAGAAGTTAAGTCTCCTCCAGCTACAGAAGATTCCGCTTGTAAAGACCAATCATCAGCATTTCCTTCTGTTGATCCATCTGCTCTTACGGGACGACCGTTTGGACGACTTAATCTAATAATTCGAATATCAAAATCATCAAAGGGTTTAAATCTATTTAATCCTATGGTGTGATCAAAAGAAACGGGAGCAGTAGTTTTAGCAGTATGAACTACTTGACCATTATTTTGATTTGCAAAAAGAGTTTTATAAGGAGACTGTTGGCCGTCTAGTGTGGTTCTAATTTGAAAAGCATAAATTGCTCTACCTTGTTCTTTATCTCCATTTGTATTGTTATAGAGTATCAGAGAGCCATAATTAATTCGTATAGTTACTTCATCTATTTGACTTCTACGAGCTGCTGATAGCCCAAAATTTGGGCCTGAAGAGGGGCCTGAAGCAGGAATAACAATAGCTGCTCCTCCTTGATCAGTATAATTCTGTCCAGTAGGATATCCTGCGGTATCATAAGCAGTAAAACCGTCCGGCATAGGCCTAGTTTGAGGAATAGGTTTTGCATTACCACTTCCTGTAATTGAAACTCCCGCCGACACTCCATTCACATCTTGTATAGGTACTTGATCTCCCGTGCCTCGTCGAAACTGAAGAGTGGATCCATTATTTTTTGATATATTTGATGTATCTCCGGTAACAGTACTATCAAAAGTTACTTTATCTCGAATATAAAAGTTTACATTCGTTACATTAGCTCTAGAAAAGGGAAAGTCAGAAAAAGTACTTGTAAAAGTAGTAGTAGAAGTTACGTTTTGAATTTCTACTGCTTGATATAAACAAAGTGTAAATGTATCACTGTAATTTATATCTAAATTTCGTGCATTTTGTGCATAGTATATAATTGCATTAGTATCAGTACCGGATTGTACAAGAATTTGAACTTCATATTGAGAACCACCACTACTTTTTAAAACACCAAACTGTAGTGAATTATTTATCGTTGACCAATCTTGTTGAGAGCTAAAAGCACCACTAGCTGCTGTTACATTTGAAAGCGTACGTTGACCACCTGCGTTAAAGGCCTGACTTAGAGTAATAACATTTACAGAGGCTACTTCTATTATTGCTAGCTTTCCTACATCTACATCTCTTAGTTCAATTCCTGATACAGTATATGTTTTAGTAATATTTCCGGTAGTACTAAGAGTAGGCAGTGCAGTGGCATTTGATTTAGTAAAAGAACCTACTGCCGATGAACTTTCAAACGCAATATTATCAACAAAAACAGAATTTTTTCCATCAACTAAACCATAAATAGGGCCTTCGCAAAGCATATCGACAAAACCAATATTTTGTTTCGACGATCCTATTCCTGCCATTTTCCCTACGGGAACATACATTCCATGAAAAATATTTGGCATATTATGACCCCGTCCAATCTAGATAGTCTTGTGAGTTGTTCGGATCTTTAGTATAATCCGAAGCAGAATCACCACCACTAGAGCTATATCCTCCAGTATCGTAAGGCTCTACGGAGTCCGATGCTGGTTGAGCAATATCTATAAATCCTCTATTTTCATTTCTTACTGCGAAAGAAATAGGCCTTCCAGGAATTCTTAACTCTCCATAAAGTACAGGCACTGGATCTCCTTCTAATATTGTTTGTCCAGCTCCTTGGAAAAGATAACTCTCATCTTGCTGCACTGAATCATCTACTGAAGGGTCGGGTGCCATCATTTCTTGCAATCCTGTCATTGCTAGATTTATTGCTACCATTGCCATAAATTTACCGAAACCAGTTAAAGTTGCTGCTGCAGCACCAGGCCCAGATCCAAGTAGAAAAGCTTCTCGTAATCCAGGGGTCATTAAAATAACAGCAATAACCACAGCTGCAATTATTTTTCCAATCCCTCCTTTACTACCCATAGGCATTGCGGAAATAATCATATCTCCTTCTTTATAATTAAGAAGAAGTTCTTCTTCTCTTTGAATTCCTTTACCATTTATTTGGCAAACAAAACCTATGCCTTTTTCATAGCATTCTGTAATATATTGACGAAAATCATCAAAGTTTGCATTTAAACAAGACATAACATCGGCAAAAGAGTTTACTTCCATTTCAAACTCTGAGCCAAATCTATCTGCTATTTCACCTTCTAAGTACACTTTACGTAACATAACGATAAATTCCTACTAAATGCTGTATCCAGAAAGGGTATAGATTTTCTCTGCATGATAATCGATTTTCTGCATGATGAAAAAATATATCATTTCCTAAATATACGCCGCAATGATTTGCAACTTTTTCTCTAATTTTAAATATTAAAACATCATTTTTTTCGGGAGAATCCACTTTTTTATGATTCCAATTTTTAATATTTTCTTCTGTAAAATAATCCAAGTCATTATTCCACCAATCATCTTCAAACGGCTCTCTTGGGGGAATATGTATGTTCTCTTTCTCTAACCAGTCTCTCATTGCTTCAAAACAATCTTTTATTCCAAACTCATATTCTCTACCTATTAAAGGATAAGCTCTTTTTTTCGGTTCTACTATATTTAGTTCCATATCTGGATAACTAAAAATATAGTAAGGTATTCCTAAAGCATTGCAACAATCTATATCATGCTCTGATGCTTTGTTTGATGCATCTGGATGACTATGAACAATTCCTAAAATATCTGCTTTACTTTTTATATTTAAGTAATCTTTTGATGATAGTACAAAATTTTCTGTTCCTTGTGCTAAATTTTCACAAGGAAACCACTGTCTTTTACCTTTTATAATACCAATTACACCACAAGCTTCTCTAGGATATTCTTTTTCAAAATGCTGTTGTATTTCTTCAATCATCGGAACTGCTTAGATCCTGGAAATCCTCCAAAAGGTAAATGCATTTGCTTATTAAAATCTGCATCTTCCACCCATTTATCAGTACTATTTAATGACGCGGCAGAGCTAATATCTGTACTATCTATAGTTATAGTATTAGTGGTTGCTGCTGAAATTGTTTTTGTTCCTGATAACGCTGTACGTAAGCTATCATTTTGAGTTACATAAATAACAACTTCATCTCCCACTGCGAATGGATGAGCATCTGCAAAAGTAATAGTAGTTTTTGTGTTATCTCCACTAGCTGAAGCTACCGCTGTGAAATTTTTTACATCTTTTTGAAATCTTACTTTACAAGAGGTTAAAACTTTTCCGCATACATCTATTCTTTTCCAGTATCTTCTGAATATTCTGGGATCTTTTGCTCCAACGGTTCCTTTGTTAGGAGAAGCTATTATAGCTTCCCAAATTTGCCTTTGACCTGTACCAGTTTCTTCTGTAAATACTTTATCATTTGCACTATAAGTTCCGCCAGAGATAGAGTCCCAGTTTCCTAAAATTCCTGTTATTCTATTATTATCTATATCAATATAACCGCCTTGATCTGCTGCAGTATACCCCCAGCTACATCCCCCTCCAAAGCCTAAAGCTTTACCTTGATACTGCCAAGAACAATATTTTCCTACAATTCTTCTTCCAGGTATTGTTACACCCTCAACATCCATTGGAGATGCTAGTTCAAAAGTTGCAATAATATTATTTTCAGATGCAACTCTATCGATAAAATAAGTTTGACTAGGAAATTCCGGAGGACTGCTAGTATCTAAAGCGGATTCAAAAGCTCTTCTGTATACAATCTTTGTTCCAATTAAATCATCATTTGTTTCAAAAGGAAGAGTTAAATCTGAATCCTTTCTAATGCCTTGAACACCCACCATTTCTTTATTACTATCTGCTGTTTTTGTTAATGCAGGAATATTTGCAATAGCAAGACTAGGTCTCGCAATTGTACCTGAAGAAGCCACCTCTTGTCCAGTTAACTGAATAGGAATAGCATGATATTCATTCCCATCAAAAGTTACGGTTGCATTACCTCCTTGTTCTAATCCCGGGAATAAATGAAAAGTTCCTGTAGTATCCCCCACACTTTTTGGATGCCCTGGAAGAGTAATATCAAAAAACTCTAATATAGGATCAGCTATTTCATTTAACTGTACTGTATCTATTACGTCTGTCATTATGGTTCATACACTCTTTTAAAAGTTGCGGAAAGACTATGAACAGTTGTTTGTATATATGCAACACTATAATCTTCACAAGTTACTTTCATTTGAGTTTCTCCATCAAAGTCAGTAACTGTAAATGGAAAAGCTTTTGCAGCAAAATTATCAAAAAATTTAGCTAATCTATTTATTTCTCCACTAGAACGATTTTTAAATGTTACTCTAAATACATCATCTTTTGGATTTATTCCATGCCGTACTCTTTGAGAGTATCCATCTCCAAATTGTGCTGTAAGTACGCGTTGCGTTGTCTTTTTATTTAATCCTCGATCAACAGTAACTTTTAAATCAGAAGGTGGATGAGTTATAGTAAGAGTAGTATCATTCGCAATAGCAGTGCTTATATTATTATTTAGAGTAATTGTTTTGTTTCCAGTATCTATAGAACTTATTGTTGAGTTAGAAGGAACATTAGTTCCTGATACTTTATCCCCTACTGAAAATGCACTAACTGTAGCAGCAGAAACTATTGCTTGACTTACGGCAGCTTCTGCAGTTGTTTTCACAGTTGTAGAAATTGAGTCTGCAGGAATTGTCATTGTAAACTCTGCCATTATGCTACTCCCATTGGATTAAGAATACCGCCTGCTCGTTTTTGATTTATTAACTCTCTTTGAACTGCTGCTGCAACCATTCGTCCTAAGTCTGCTCCTTGTTGTCCTGATTCTACTTCAGTGGATCCATTTCCTTCAGAATCTACTACAACATTTACAGTTACATTATTTTGTTGCATTCCTCCTGCCCCTCCAGGCATAGAGACAGGAATTGATTTTCCATCCGGCAAAGGTACAACTGCTTCATTATGTTTACCTTCTCCAATTAATCCCACAGTTGGACGAGTAGCAACCCCTCCAGAAGCATACGCCATTGAACGAAAACCGCCTTTTGCAATTCCTCCCTTTGCAAACCCAAAGAAGGACATAATTCCGCCTGCCCCTCCCATGCCTTCAAATAGACCTCCAAATAAGTCCCCGAGACTCCCAAAAAGATCTGAGAATATCTGCCCTCCGGACTCAAAAGCAGTGCCTAGTTTTTCCATAAAGCCAGCATCTGTATTTGTCTTAAATATGTCACTAAAATCCTGTAAGAAAGTGGGTATGCTTCCTCCTACTTTTACAGTCGTGTTGCCTCCAATTTGTGGACCTCCTCCGTCAGAACCCGTAGTAGCGGCAGTGGGAGTTCCGAAAAGTTTTTCCATGAGGGGCTTTTTCTCCTTAGCGGGCTCACCTGTTTGGTTTTCAGTAATTTTTTCTATCACTGACGAAGAAGGATCTGATCCTGGAGTAGTTCCTGTTGGACTTCCCAGAGCTTCTTTAATTTTCATTGCATGGTAGTCTGCTGCTTCATGCATTGCAGTTTTTATCTTTTGTTCTGGGGTTTGTTCTCCTGCATTCATTATGGAGCTAACTATATTTGTTGCTAAAGTATCTGCTAAAGAAGAAAGAACACTACGAGCAAGAGAAGCAATTGCATCTTTAATACTAGTTTCATCACCTTTTATTAGGTCAGCTAATCCTTTGGTCATAGCAGTTTCAAAACTTTGTTTCAAAGTATCTGCTAATTGAGCCGCTAATTCGCCTTGACGAAGTAAAGACTCTTCTTGTGCATCTAAAATGCCTAACTGAATATTTAAAGAGTCAATTTTATCTTGATCTCTTTCTACTCCGTCTGCTGTTGCTAAATCAAGTTGATTTTGAAGCTCTGCTCTATCTATTTCTATGCCTTGTATTTGTAGCAAACGATCTCTTTCTTGTCTTTGGAGTTCTGTAGCCCCTATCATTGCTTTAGTTTTTGCAAACTCTAGTCTATTTCTATCATTTGCAAACTTAATTTCAGCATCATGAATTTTTTTCAATACAGCCAGTTGCTTGTTATAAGTAGCTAAACGAGCTTCATTATCGCTTGTAATCTCTCCTTCCGCTTCTATTTGTTGTTCAATTCGTTTTACAAGTTGAGTTGTAGAAGTTTGAAACTGAGTAACACTTGCAAGCTGGCGATCATATTCTTGACTGATTGCTTGATTCTCTTCTTTAAGAATATTTGCTTTAGATTGAAGCTCGCTAAAATGTGTGCTAAGCTCTGCAAACCTTTCTCTCTCGTCATCAGTAAGACCAGTAATACCTCCTTTAGCTCTTATTTTTTCTACTAAACCTATAAACTCTCCACCGAATGTTTGAGAAGCGAGCTTTCCTGCTTCGAGCCCCTCTATAAGCTGACCTGTTAATGCTACTGACTCAGCTGCCAGCCCTTTTGCTGCATCTTCGATATTTTCATAGCCGAGTAAAAGTTGAGAAGCTGTACCTGCATCTAAATCAAGCCCCTTTGCTCGTAGCCGCTCCATTTCTACAAAAGCTTCATTTATCTCTGTTAGCTTTGATCCTGCTTGAGATGCGAAACCAGTAACTGCAGAAACTTGATCTAAAGTAATTTTTCCTGCATTTTTCTCAAAGAATGCATTTTGAATTTCTGTAAACTTAGAAAATTCTATAGAAGTATTTTTTAAATCTTTTTGTAAGTCTTTAAAGCTATTTGCAAGATCTTGTATCTCTTGACTTTGTCCAATAACTCCTAAGGCTTCTCCGGCTTGAACAGCTAAATCTTTTATAAGAACTATGATACCTATAAGTGCTAATCCTTTAAATGCTTTATCAACTCCTTTTGCGGCAAGCTCTCCAGCGGATCTAACTTTTGCCATTGCTCCTTTCCAAGCAGCTTCTACTCGTTTTGCTTGCAAAGAAAGAAATGCTGTTGTTTTTTTAAATTTGCGTTCTATAAAACCCATTTGCGTATCGGTGCTATTTTTCATAGCTTTAAGAGAAGCTATATATTGAGTGCGCATTTCATTACTCATATCAACTACTGCGCCTTTTCCTTTCTCCGCTGCAGCTAAAAGAGCATTTACTTGTTTTGGGCTTATATTCTCAAAATCTCCAGCTTGAATTGCTTTTGCACCTTTCGATTTTACATCTATACCTTGTAGAGCTTCTTGGGCTCCTTTTAGTGGAGAGGTTTGATTTAATTTTTCTTGGGCAATTTTTAATTCTTCAATTTCTAGTTTTGCATACTCGTATGCATCTGCTGCTTCCATTGCAGCTTGTCTTGAAGTCTCTCCCCAAGCTTCTAAGTTGGGAATAATTGCTTTTACTAAAGGGATTGCAAAGAGTGCAAAAGCAGCAGTTAAAGCACGAATATTATCTGCAAGAAACTTTGCGGTTGGTTCTGCCATACTTGTAATAAATTCTCTGAAGGGTAATAGTACTTTTTCAAACTCAACACCCAACTGAGCTACGGCATTAGACTGTAATTGGACTGCACCTGCAACAGAAGCATATTTTTTGTCTAATTGTTCTTGTACTTCTACGGCTACTGCTTGACTTCTTTCAAAAACAGATAAATCTTTTGCCGCTTTTCCTATACTAGCAGCGTATTTAGCTGTGGCATCATCTAATCGAAGAATAATACCAAGTTCATCAAGAAGTTCTGGTTCTGCTTTTGTAACACCTCGAATAAGACGATTAAAAGAATCTGTTACATCTCTTCCCAAAATCAAAGAAGCATTTTTTGCACCTTCAGCAAATCCTTCTATTTGTTTTGGATTTAATCCTGCAGCAACACCAATCGCGGCAGCTTGAGCAGATTCTTTAAATCCAATTAGACCATCACTTGCTTCTTTAATATCTGAGGTAAGACTTCGTAAGCCTACTCCGGTTGCAGATGAAAAAGCAATCTGAGCATCTTGAAGAACTCTAAAATCTGCAGACTCTTTTAAAAACCCAAAAGCTGCTGTGATTGCAAAGATATTTGCAGCAAGAGTAGCGTAAGCAGGTACAAGAGAACCCGAAATACCTTGTGCCATTTTAGAAAAGTTTTTAGTACCATTTGCAGACTGCTGAGACGCACCTTTTAGGTTACGATCGGCGGTGCGAGCAGATTTTCCGGTCTTATTTAGTCCGTCAGCTGCTTTTTCTGCATTTTTTCCAACTATTTTAAGGTTTCCGTCATCAGAAACTTTAATAGTTAAGTTAATTTCATTTGCTGCCATTAGCCGCTAACTTTATGGGTGTACTGTTTTCCACCTCCTGAAGATCTTTTCTTACGCTCTTCTAGTTTTCGCTTTTTTTCTGTTTCTTCTGCTCTATTTGATACTATTATACTTTCATAAAGTTTTAAAAAGAAAAATACTTCTTTTGGATTATCTATATTATATAATTTAAATATATACTCTAAAGAATTCCAATCTTTTCCTAAGTATGTGCCCGACATTCCATCCCAGCGATCAGACAGAAGTCCGTATATAAAAAATGCCACTTGAACTTCTTCTGGAAAAGCAGAAGGTTCGAGCGGCATTTTGGCTGGGTCAGGTTCTTGCCCTAACTGTTCACACACTAATAGATATTTATCTATATCTATCTGTGTGCTTTCTCTTACGTATCGTTCAAGTAGTTTTTTAACTTCAACTACTTGTTGCTCGTAAAATTTTCAAGATCACCTACTGATTCAGTTACCCAAGTATCAAAATCATTTGCATTCTTCATAAGAAGTTCTGCATTTTCTTGAGTATAAGACAGCTCATCTTCGGGATCTTGTTCAGAAATATCAACCAAAAGAAGCTCTTCTAGGTATCGAAATTTCAGCCCTTTCCATCCCTTAATTACTGCTTTACAATATTCTGTTAAAAACTTTTCTTCATCTAGTTCTTCTTCTGGTTGTCGAGTTTTTCTGTTAAACTTAGTTATTAAACAACGTTTACGAAGTTTTATAAGTTCTTCTCGTGCAAGATAACAAAGATCTATTTTTAATCCTGAAAAGCCAGGAAAGTCTATTGAAACTGTTTTACTAGGAGTCATAAGACTCGCAAGAGAAACAGGAGTTTTATCAGTCATGTTGTGTTCCTTAAAAAGTTATTGGGCATTTATAACACATATTATAGCGAAGGTGAGCTGATATGTCAAGAATTATTTTTATGACCTGCAAAGAAAAAACCCGCCGAAGCGGGTTTTAGTAAAACTATTATTTTTATTATGCGCTAACTCCAAATACAGTCATAGTAAACTCATCTACAGTATCAAAGTCGTTGGTATATGCACCAAAGTTTGTTTCCAGTGAAATAACATCTTCAATATTGTGACTAGGTACGTCAATATGAACCTGCGGGAAGTTAAAATTCACACGCGGAGTAGACGCTGTAGTACCACCAACTTTAAACGTAACATCAAAATCGTTTACAACTTTTGTAAGACCTTTAGTTGGATTTACAAGATCAGCAAAGAAGTCTGCCGAAGATCCAGTATTTGCACCATCCGCTCCAGTATCATCAAATACAAGATAGCAAGTAAAGCTTCCACCAATTCCTCTTGCACCTGTTACACCCTCAATTGGCTTATTAATTGTACCGATTTCTTCTGGTACAAGGTAAGTTACATTATTAGAAATTGTAAGATTACCACCAGTTAGAGTAAAGCTATAAATACCAGTATTTACAGTTCCTCCGCTAGAGTAGCTATCAAGACCGCTTGTACTTGTAGAAATTGTAATAGTTGTTGCACCTACTCCAGTTACAGCATGGTTCTTGCTGTTCAAAGCTGCCTGAAGAGTATTGTTTGTAGAAGTATTATCATCTACTACACCTACAATCGAAATAGTGTCTCCTACAACTACGCCATGTCCAGAGGGTACAGTAAGAACTGCTGAACCAGCATTAGTTATACCAGAAATTGCTACAGGCTTGCCTTCCATTACATCCGGATTTTGACCTCGAACTTCAAGCTGCGTCAAACGATTACGAATAAAGTTAGCTGTCGAAGTTACACCCGTCGTATAAGCTGATTGAAGAGTATTAGCAGCAGTAGCTACACCAAGTAATAAGTCATTACTATTATCTAAGAATACATCTCCTACGGTTGCACCAGAAATAGTAGTTCCACTTTGAACAGTTACTTGACCACCGCTCTTCATATCTGTTACTTCTTTTGCAAAACCAGACCAGTTAGCAGTTGCAATTCCATCAATATCAAAATCAATAGAACACTCATTTACAATTGCATTTGAGAGCTTGTATACCATAGGCTCTGCAACATCCGTTTCAAATACAAAATACAAAGTGATTTTAGGAAGCGTAGAACGATTTGATTCTTTAAAATTTAAAGTACCTGCACTAACATCAAAAACAGGAGTACTTTCTGCATTGTCACCACTATTTCTAAAATAGTCAACACTTTCTACGGTGTGTGCTGTACTTCCGTCCGATTGGCTGGAGTGATGCACATCTGCACCCGCCATTGCTGCCCAAAGAACTTCATCTACAAGGTGATGATTAGAGCCTTTAAGAGTTGGTCGAATATAAGTACTGAAGGAAAACTCTGCTGGAGCAAGAGAATCTGTAAAGAGACGTCGGCCCCGGCGGCTAATACCTACAGTACTTTCCATTTCATTCAAACCAATTTCGGTTTGATTAGTAGCCTGAGAAAAACTGAAACCATCAAGAACAGGCACTTCCCAAAGTCCTTGGAACTTGCCGAGATTACTTGTTAGTTCGACATACAGTTTTGTATCACGACTAAAATAAAGTTTATCTGCCATAGATTATCTCCTATGTCTTGAAAAGGCATGGACGTGAACGTTTGTTCGTGCCAGCATTTTCTAGTATCGAACCTCTACAAGTATTTCGCCTACTCCTAGAGGATCTAACACACCTTCGTCAGTATCTATACTAACAATTGTGATTTGTTGAGTAAACTGCTCAAGTCCCATTCTATCATAGTAACGCAGTCTACTATTTTCTTCAATAACTGTTTCTACATCTTCTAAGAGTTCATCAAGAGCATCTACAGAATCATCTTGATTTACATAACATCGAATAGTTACATTCAAAAAGCGGTCTTTATACTGGCCGCCTTGATACTGTCGAGTTTCTGATCCTGCATTCAAATGCACTGCAGGAAACTCTTCTACTTCATCCCAAAACTTAAGTCGAGGACTAACTTCAGCTACTGCTGTATGAAAAATTCCTCGACCATCTATGAGAGCAATTTTATCAGCAAGGGCGCGTGTAATTCCAGCTCGACGACTTGTATACTGTCTATGCGCTGCTTTTTCTGCCACTATACTCTCCTAGTATAAAATCTTCCTAATGCCATCTGTGCTGCTAACTCTCTTATAGATGCGTCAATAAGTCTACGAGGATCTCTCTGTGTAGTTGCCCACGGAGCCTTACCTGTTCCTACTTCAAAAACTTGATAAGGATCTTTTCTATAAGTATAGCCAAAACTTGGAAAACCTTGTCGAGTTTCACTTACATCTGTTAGCCTAACACTCCTTGCAAATCTACCTGTTTGGCTTTCTAATCCCGGAGATCTCATGTTCTTTTCTACTGTTTGTGGCAGTTTTTGATTTATCATTGCCATCACTGAAAAGAGTGAACGTTTTTCTTCAGGATCTCTTTTACTTTTTATAGATTTTTTTGCCATCAATGCAGGAGCAGACTTTTTAATTTTAGACTTTTTAGGGGTCTTTTTTAAAGAAGTTGAACTTTTTGCTCCTTTAATTTTAGTATTTTCTTTTTTTACTTTTAAGTTGTCTTGCCTTTTAAAAGGCTTCATGATTTTATCAACAGCTTTCTTTCTTTTTGCCTCTACAAGACTATCTGACCCCGGCAAGTTTGGTATATCTAACTTACTTACTGCTTCTCGTAATTTTTTTGCTAAAGTTTTTTCTGCGCCTCCACCTGCTATTGCATTTAAAATTTGACTTCTTATTGTTACGTTTATAATTCCTGTTTCTGCATCTTTATAAACTTCTAATATACTACCTAATCCTAATTCTTCTAGCTCTTTTCGTAGCTCGGGAGGAACTGTTGAGTCTCCATATGTTTCTTGTAATGCATTGTAAACTGCATCATTTAAAAAAGACTCAATATTACTTCCTTGAACATGCTCTAAGTTAAAAGCTTCTCCTGCTGTACTTATCTCTCTAACTTGCCCCTTCTTACTACTACTAGGGCGAGTTAAAGGTTTATCTAGTAAAGCTAGAAAACTTTCATAAAAATCATCTAAAGCTTCTTTATAAGTTGAAGCAATTAAACCATAATTATTTCTTTGTCCCCTGGCTCCTGTAAACTCAAGAACCATAACAGATACCCCACCTCGTATAAGTTTATACTGAATAGTGGGATCTCCTTGAGCAATCTTTAAAAATTCATCTCTAATTCTTTGTGTTAAGTTTGTTATTAAAGGTCTTAGATCTTTTGAGATTGCTCTCATAGCTTCTCTACCTTCTGGGGCACTACCAGTAGACCTGTTAAATAAATCCCTTAGTACAAATCTAATTGTAGAACTTTTATAGGTAAATATATGAGTTTTCTTATTGCCTACAAGTCTTCTGTAGTCATCCGAATCTTGTTGTAGTTCAGAATCTAATTTTGTTAAAAATGCTTTTAAATCATTACTAGCCATTAAAAGTTCTTATACAAATCAAGTACACGTTTTATGTGATCTGGAAATGCCACATTATTACGCTGACTTGTGCTTGATTGATTTTGAATACTGGCGCCTGCGATAGAGCGTCGCTCTTTGTGTTCATCTTTCAAGTAGTATGTAATCAAATCAAAAACTGCAAGTTGCAAATCAGAGGGTAGAGAAGCATATCCTGCTTTGTACACTACACGAACTGATGCTGGGCCACGAGCCCAGTTTTTATAACTTTGTCCTGTTGTTCTATATAAACAATCTGTAGACTCATCAAGATAATATTCATGAGCTCCTGTAGTAAGAGTGCTATAACTTTGACTATAGTTATCTCGCTCCTCTACAGATACAATACTAACAATAGGACTCTCTGTTAACTGTACAATATGTGTCTCCCAGTTTACAGAAATTGTCTCCGTTTTATTAGTTGAGTAGAAATCTACAAAACTATTTGCACAATAAGTTTTTACGAGTTGACTCACAGAGGGAATGATAAAGTTCAGACGGCTATCATCTTTGGGGCTGTTGATGCCCTCTGCCGACTTGTAATCATTTAATGTAACTAAATCCGCCATAAATTAACTCATAAAAACTTGGGGCGGCGTACCGCCCCAGGCCAACTAGAAGAAGTATTTCTCCCAGTTTATACTCTATCTTACTGGAAAGGCCAGCGGATAGCAGGCTTGTTAGAGCCAGAATTAGCAACCAACTCGTTAAAGCCAAGAGACTGAGTTGCGACCAGTACGGTGCGCTGCTCTTTGACGATGTAGTCGGTTTCTACGTTGACACCACGCAGACGCGGAGCCACATAATTCGGCATATAAACAGCCAGAGCTGCAGTCGTAGTTGCTGCACCAGCAGCACCAAGGTTCTGAGCCAGTTGATCAGTAGCGATCACGGGTGAACCGAAGACCGTACCAACCATACCGGTGAGTTTGGTTGCCAGATCGGAACCAACTTCAGTAACGTCGGTGAAGCCAGAAGCATCAATCAGCTCGTAATAGCAATCAGTCGGTACGATATACGCGACTTGAGAAGCCTCGAGACCATACTTGCCCATTTCCTTACGCATTGCGAGAAGGTTAGCAGGAGTAACTTCTGCCGTAGTAGAAGCGTCCAGAGCAGTCTGAGCAGATGCCTCAGCATAACCGTTAGTATCGTCAGTACCAGAAGCACCTACGAGACCAGTGGTGTAGCCGCCAGAGTTACCAACAAGGATGGCCTTGTCGATAGCAATAGCGTGTGCACGAGCCAGAGCTGAAGTAATCATGGGCAAGACTGAAAGAACGATTTGCTCGTCCGTGTCGTTCGTGATGAACGTACTAGAAATCAGTCGATGCGCTTGCAGGATTACCTGATTGATGTTATAGTTGTTGTCAGTTGCGCCAGCCTCTTCGAGGTTGTTAGCAGTAACGTCCGCACCCGTAGCAGCCCAGTTTGCAGGCTCAGTATCGGGAGCGATCGGCAGTACAGTAGCGCCAGAAGTTACATTGATCTCTCGGAAGAGAGGAGCAATCTTCTGTGCTTGACGTACTTCTTC
>CEQT01019294.1_pt1 | contig 22336 bp, 30 predicted proteins | sample 530951 | NCBI WGS metagenome assembly CEQT01 (sample SAMEA2621132, study PRJEB7988) | marine metagenome | biome: marine biome (ENVO:00000447); feature: surface water layer (ENVO:00002042); material: "saline water (ENVO:00002010), including plankton (ENVO:xxxxxxxx)" | depth 5 m
ATGTTCCTTGAGCAAGGGTTTACCATGGAAGCGATTGTGGGGAGAATCGCACTTTGGCCTGCTGCGTGGACACATGTACACAAAGGGCAAATCTCAGAGATAGAGGAGAAATATATAGCTACTGGATGGTTTAATTACGAAGTACCTCAATGAACTTTACTGTATACTCGAAAGACGGTTGCCCCTTTTGTGACCGTATCAAGCAAGTATTGACACTTGCCAAATTACAACATGTAGTATATGATCTAAACAAGGACTTCAACCGACAAGAGTTTTACGAAGAATTTGGCAATGGGGCAACATTTCCCCAAGTCACATGTAATGGTAAAAAACTCGGTGGTTGTACCGACACAGTACACTACTTAAGAGAGCACAACTTTGTCTAAACAAATCACAGACGATATCTACGAACTTGCTGAAAGAGCACTGGACGTAGCAATAATGGAGAAGAGGTTCCTATTCAAACTATACCCTCTCCTAGAGCACTCTAAAGCGACTAGAAAGGCGACATTAGAGTTCTTGGAGTCAACTACCGCTAAGGCGATAGAAGAGACCGCACACGACCTTGAGGAGTACATCAGGGGAGGTAAAGATTCAGAACATACGCAAATCCGTGAAGCGTACCACTTCCTTAGCAAACCAGAAGCAAGGAAAATTGTAAAATACTTGAGGGGAATTATTGACGATGCCAAAAGATACGAGTGGGATCACCGACCAGGCAGAAGGAAGAGATCCATCGCTAAATAAAGGCATAGAGCTAATGCTCCCACGAAGAAGGAGGACGAAACGAAGTAACGTAGACTTTGATTTGACCCTCCCTTTGTTTAAGTGGAGGTGTCGATTAAGAATTAAATTTGACATCACGGAGAGCAATGGAAACTAACTTAATAATTTGGGTTGCTAGTGTTAGCACCCTATTCGCCTTTGGATTAGGCGGTATAATAGGATGGATATATAGAGGTACCGTTGACCAAAACACATATAAGCGTCAACTAGATAATCTACATCCTGAGTTTTTGGATGGTAATGGAGCATATGTTAATGAAGAACTGCTAGCAGTTAAATTCATGGATGATGAACTACTACTTGACGAAGATGAGGATTGATAGTATACTGATTTGATAAGGTAACATTATTATGGCGAAAAAATTACCAAATGATGCGTTGTTGACTGAAATCATACAACAAGTCTCTTCTGCTAAGACTAAGAAAGAGAAAGTAGAATTATTAACAAAGTACAACAACAATGGACTTAGAGCACTTATGATCATCAATTTTGATGAATCACTCAAGTTCATGCTTCCTGATGGTGAAGTTCCTTTTAAAAGGAATGACGCACCCGCAGGAACTGAACATACTCGTCTTGACAGTGAGTATAAAGGGTTCTATCGCTTCTTTAAGGGTGGCGATGATACTCTTTCCTCTATGCATAGAGAAAAGTTGTTTATACAACTCCTAGAGGGTCTACAGGAGGCAGAAGCGGATTTATTCGTTCTTGCCTGTAACAAGGATCTTCAATCTAAGTATAGAGTGACCAAAGCGGTTGTATCTGAAGCATTCCCTCAAATTGAGTGGGGTGGTAGAGGGTGACCGTTTGGGCAAAGAATGACGATGTACCAGAAAAACAAGATAAGTACAATATCGTTGTTCTAGAGATTGATTGCGATAAGAAAGTCGCTGACAATCCTAAACTTCCTCGTAATTCTTACATTGTCACTTATATGACAGATGGAGTTGAACATCATGATATTATTATTGGTCTCAAGGTCAATATTTTTGATTGTTACTATGATTCCCTAGGTAAGGGTAGTTTACAAAGCATAGAGTACACCAGTGGACAAATCACAGCAAAACTCTTCGATGCCAAAAAGTACATTGACGCATCAAATAAAGGAGCTACAAAACCGAAAAAATGACTTGTTTGACTTCAAGTCAGAAACAGAAGATATCGACGATTTAGCAGACGAGATCTTCGAGGCACTTTATCAACATACATCATCACAGCGTAATGAAACTGAGACCGACACCAGTCAAATTGATATCAATAACCCCTAATGCTGAACAAACTATGGGGTTCATCGCAAGAGTATCCAACCCCAATAATCAGGAAAATCCTAAAGTGGCAGGATTACTTAAATACTGTATTGAACATGAACACTGGTCAGTATTTGAGCAAGCAACTATGACATTAGAGATTACAACCACTAGAGGCATAGCAGCACAGATATTGAGACATAGGTCATTTACGTTCCAAGAGTTTAGTCAGCGATACGCTAATACTAACTTACTGGGTGAGATACCCATACCAGACTTGAGAAGACAGGACGATAAGAACAGACAGAATAGTATAGATGATATAGACTCAAAGGAGAAAACTAGACTACAGAAGGCAATAAAGAAGTATTTTGCTGAAGGAATAGACTTATATAATGAACTTATTCGGTCAGGTGTCGCTAAAGAGTGTGCTAGATTTGTACTTCCGTTAGCAACTCCTACCAAACTCTATATGACGGGATCATGTAGGTCGTGGGTTCACTATATAAATTTAAGAAGTGCTCACGGAACTCAAAAAGAACACATGGACATTGCTGAAGCATGTCGTAGAGAGTTCATAAGAGAGTTCCCTACAGTATCAGAAGCACTTGATTGGACAACATAATGGCAATTTACCCAGTTAAAAACCTAAAAACAGGAGAGATGAAAGAACTCCAAATGACTCTTGCTCAATATGAAGAGTGGAGAGACAGCAATCCCGACTGGGATAAAGATTGGAATGCAGGAGTCTGCGATGCAGTCTCTGGAGTTGGAGATTATCAGGACAAGTTACCTGATGGTTTCAAAGACCGACTTCGTAATGTCAAAAAACATCATCCTTACGCTAAATTCGAGGCTCCTTAGTCTATGCCAGTTAAAGAAAAGAAACAACCTTCTATGGTTGGATTGACCAAAAGACAGATGAAACGCAAACCCATTAACTCAGGATATCTAACTCAGATAAAACCCCTGACTCCAAGTCAGGAGAAAGTTTTTGATGCGTTCTCTAAGCAAAAGAATCTCTATCTATATGGAGCAGCGGGTACAGGTAAAACCTTTATAGGTATGTACCTTGCTCTACAAGAGATTTTAAATGAACAATCATCTTACGATAAACTGTACATTGTCAGATCATTAGTGCCTACCAGAGAGATTGGATTCTTACCTGGTGACCATGATGACAAGGCAGAGCTATATCAGATACCATATCAGAACATGGTACGCTATATGTTCAAGATGCCTGATGATGCTAGCTTTGATATGCTATATGCTAATCTAAAAGCACAAGAGACTATCTCATTCTGGTCAACATCTTTCTTACGTGGTACTACACTGGACAACTCTATTGTATTAGTAGACGAGTCACAGAACTTGAATTTTCACGAGTTAGATAGTATTATAACTAGACTAGGTGTCAACACAAAGATTATCTTTGCGGGTGACGCAGCACAAACTGATCTTGTCAAAACAAACGAGAGGAACGGTATCCTAGACTTCATGAAAATCATTCAAGGTATGGATGAATTTGAAATGGTAGAGTTTGGTATACAAGATATCATCCGATCAGGTTTGGTGAAATCATATCTGATTAATAAATTAAATCTTGGACTTTAAACATCTAAAACTACATAACTTTCCAAACTTAAAAGCAAAGACAACAGCAGAGGGTAGACGTTACCAAGTTGAAGGTAATTTCTACCCTTCTGTTACAACTGTAATAGGTGAGAAGAAGAAAGATAGTATCTTAAAATGGCGACGTAAAGTTGGTGAGGAAGAAGCAAACGCAATCTCCAAACGAGCATCAACTCGTGGTAACAAATGTCATAAGTTAGCAGAAGATTACTTAAGTAACAAACCTCTGGACAGATACAGGGATGACGTGTTATCATTAGGTATGTTTCACCAGATACGTCCTTATATTGACAAGATAAATAATATACACGCACTAGAAGAATCTTTATATTCTCACACATTAAAACTCGCAGGACGAGTTGACTGTATTGCTGAATATGATAATGAATTAGCGATTATTGATTTTAAAACGTCAACTAAGTACAAACGTGAAGAGTGGATACAGGACTACTTTTCACAAGAGACCGCTTATGCTATAATGTTTCAAGAACTTACAGGTTTGAAGGTAAAACAACTTGTAACTATCATCGCTACTGAACAAGGGACACCCCAGATCTTTGTAAAGGATAACATTCTAGAGTTCGTACCAATTTTAAAAGAGTACATAGACTATTACAAGGAGATCCATGGCGACTGGTAAAATTAATGATGCCCTAGAGGAAAATTTTATGACTGCGAGCAAGTTTTCGCTTGAGATTGAGAACATCGTCAAAGATGGTTCACTTAATTATATTGAAGCAATAGTAATGTATTGCGAAGAGAAATCTATTGAGATAGAAGGGGTTAATAAATTAATAAACAAACCACTTAAAGAGAAACTTAAGTACGAAGCACAGAAGTTAAACTTCATCAAGAAAGGGAGTCGTGGTTTCCTAGCACTGTGACAGGATACGAAGCATATCGCATGTATCTTGCCATGCGTAATCACTTCAAAACTAAGACATATGATTTCTCAAAGAATCATTATGCGAAGGCAAAGCAAGAAACTTATGACAAGAGAAAGGACAAATATTTTTTTATAAAACTATCACGTAAATATGACGAGGAGGAACTAGCAAAGTTCTATCTTGCTAATTTTGTAGAGGAAAATAGTGAGTGGATTGGGTCGATGACCGCACATGGTGAACGGAACTATCTGGACTATATAAAGAAACTACAATCACTGTCGTATATTTTTAAGAGTGATGCTGATACAATGAAGGAGTCATGTGATAACTTCAATGATCTATTCACAGGCAAACCACACCCGACCTTGATTAAATTATGGTTAGGTGGTAAAATAACATTAGAGTCAGTAGTCATCATGGAAAGGATGTTTGAGTTCACTCAGAACGTCAAAGCAACCGACCCAGTATGGACAGACGCTAAACAGAAGATCATTAAATATGTTCCTCTTTTAAAAATAAACAGCACTGATAAACACCGTAAAATTCTCAAGGAGTTGTACTTATGAAGTTCTTCGAGTCTGACGTTGTTCAGGACGAGTTAAAAAGAATGCAAGATCTATACGTTGACATCAATCGTATGGGTATTATACTGACAGTAGATCAGAAGATTCAACAACTGATGAAACTGATCGAACTGATAGATCTTCAACAGACAATGTTTATGCGTGTTACACTATCAGAGAGACCCGAAGCAAAACGGATCCTCGCACAGGTACGTGAAGCAGCAACGTTGTTAGGCATGAAACCTGAGCATGTAAACTCAACCTTCTATAACCAGTTGAAAGAACAGGTAGAGAAGATGATCGCAGATTTGGAGAAAGCAAAATGATCGCATTTATTATTATCGTTGTAGTCATAGCTGCTACAGCATTTTTGGTTAGATATTATGATCCCCACAACTAGAACTGAACTAATACATTATAGACTACAAGCTATGTTAAGAGAACATAGTTTTAGTGATCTATCATACCTAGGTATACGAAATGGTGTACACTGGTATAACATAGGTGGTAACGAAGTACCAGTTGATGCTATTGAAGAATTGGAGAGTGTTGAAGAATGAATTTATGGAAGAACTGGAAAGAGGCAGTGTGGGAGACATTCCCTGATCTAGAGTATCAAAATACATGGGCAGAGTGGGAAGGCAAAGGCACTAACTTAACTGCTAAGATATACAAGAACAAACACTTTATTAAGTCTAGAGAAGTAGATATATGGAGTGACAAGACGCACGTATATAATACAATAATATATCCTAACACTGGAGCAAATTTACCTTGCTTTGGTATGGATCTCATGGGGTTCACACAGAAGAGAGTCATCATAGTATTTGATTTTCAACACCCTACAGAGAAGTATCTCTTTGGTGTAGATGACCTACCAAAATGTACTGAGAACTATCGTTTCTTTGAACGTGGTAATCATTTCTCAGAGAACATATATGTCAGATATTGCCCGATGGATGAGGTAGATCAGCACCTCGACACATTCAAACAATACTTGACAAAATACAAAGAGATGATAGAATATAATCAACCGAAAGGGACAGACACGAACGTGTATAAGGACTTTGATACTTATATGACTCGATTGGATCCAGTGGGTCCTTACTTAGCACAAAAGTTTGGCAAGGAAAAGTCTGAAAGCCTTGTCAACGACTTTCTTTTCTGCTATAAATAGAACGTACGACTACACAGTACAATACAAACAATACGGAGAATACAATGTCTTTTGCTTCACTTAAAAAGTCAAGTTATACTGATCTGCTTTCTAAGGCAGAGTCACTAAACAAGACCGAGGTCAGAGGTGCCGACGAGCGTCTTTGGAAACCAGAAGTAGACAAAGCGGGCAATGGTTACGCAGTAATCAGATTCCTACCCGCACCCGATGGAGAAGACCTTCCATGGGCACAAGTTTGGAGTCATGCCTTCCAAGGTCCTGGTGGATGGTATATTGAGAACTCTCTCACAACTTTAGGCAAAAAAGATCCTGTTTCAGACCTAAACAGAACCTTATGGAATAGCGGTAGTGATGCCGACAAAGAGGTTGCTCGTAAGCAAAAACGTAAGTTATCTTACTACAGTAATATCTACGTCCTACAAGACCCTGCTAATCCAGAAAATGAAGGAAGAGTCTTCCTTTACAAGTATGGTAAGAAGATCTTTGATAAACTAACAGAAGCAATGCAACCTGCATTTGCTGATGAAACTCCAATCAACCCATTTGATTTCTGGAAGGGTGCTGACTTTAAAGTCAAGATCCGTAAGGTTGAAGGGTATTGGAACTACGATAAGTCCGAGTTTGCTGAACCAAGCACACTAAAAGGATTTGATGATTCTGAGTTAGAAACTCTCTGGTCACAACAGTATAGTCTAACTGACTTTACTGCTCCTGATAAGTTCAAAACTTTTGAAGAGTTAGAGACTAGATTGAATCAGGTGTTAAACTCAGCACCAACACCTCCTCGTCAAACAGAGATAGAGGATTTAGAAGACCTAAGTGAAGGTCGCTATAAAACTGTAGCAGCAGAATCTGCTCCTACATTTAAGTCAGCACCGACTCCTGCTCCCGCAGAAGAAGATGATGCCTTATCTTATTTCGCCAAACTTGCTAACGAATAACTATGAAGATTTTCATTGACTCCGCTGACGTATGGGCAATACGAGAAGCATACGAGACAGGTCTTATTGATGGTGTAACAACCAACCCTACCCTTATTATGAAGAGTGGTAAACACCCAGAAAAGGTGTACCAAAAACTCAAAGACATGGGAATCAATGATATCTCTATGGAAGTCGTGGGCAATGCTGAAACTATGATCAATGAAGGTCGTAGATTGAAAGCAAAGTTCGGTGAATGTGCTACAATCAAGGTTCCGTGTACACCAGACGGACTCCTTGCTTGTCACACTTTATCTAAAGAATTAATTAGAGTAAACGTAACCTTAATATTCAGCACAGCACAAGCAATCCTAGCTGCTAAAGCAGGGGCAACTTATGTCTCACCTTTCGTTGGTAGATTAGAAGATAACTCTCACTCAGGTGTAGAAGTTGTTCGTTCTATAGTTGATATCTACAAGAAGCACAACATCTATACTGAAGTGTTAGCAGCATCTATTCGTGACGTTGCTAAGGTTACACTCGCATTCTGGAATGGTGCTCATATTTGTACCATACCACCAAAAGTATTCAACAAGATGTACGATCATGTGTTAACAGACGCAGGATTAAAAATCTTCGATGAAGACCACAAAACCACCTTCTCTTCTACTGATGAAAGAGTTGGTGGCGATTTAGATGCTATTGATGGTATGGAATATAATTTTGTAGACGATGGATTTACTTACACCATCGACACACCTGAGACACAGGGACTTGTCGATTTCGGTGACATAGATACAGGTACAGGATTCATCCCCTAATCTATTTTAATTTCAGATTTATTCTGACCAATAACTAACGACCCACCTTTATGAAGGGATGCTGTATATAAATCAGCAAATTCTTTTATATAGATGGGTTTTATTAATTTAATTTTTTCTTTCTCAGCATTCAATCTCTCTTCATACTGATAGTATGTCACAGGTGATACTGGATTTACAGTTACACCCGCAGACGCAGTTCCATCATAATATGTGACCTGATAGTTACTTGGAACTCTAAGTCCTGCCTTTACAATTTTACGATTCAAAGCATCAGTAACCTCCGTTGTCTCATACATCATGATGGCAGCGGGGTTTTCATATTTTGTGTACACATAGTCTCTCAAAGCATCAGATGTACGTGGCCATTGTTCATGGTAGTTAGTGATGTTATTCACTATCATGATAGTCCAACCTAAGTCTGCCTGTTTATAATAGTTAAATGCTATTGATTCTGGTGTGTCACCAGTTTTTATGAAGACATCATCAAAGATAACAACAGAGGCTAAGTAATCGTCTCTTATATTGTTTCTTCTCCATAGATTCTTGGCACGATAATACTTAGGATCTAAAAGTTGATCCGTATAGTTGTATAGTACATTGGGTGCGTTCTGAAATAAACTCATTAGAATCTACCTGTTTCTAGATCAGCAGATGTAAGTGCTGTTGTCTCAGCAAATGTACAACTGACAGTTTGTAATGGGATTTCACCACCCTTAGTGGTGATAAAATTATTTGATGGTGATGCGTTTACATTAAGATTAGTAAGAGCACACATCTTAGAACGTGGCATCATTGGATGTGGTTGACCACCATCAACAACAGCACCAAATTCATCTATAGCACCGAACCATGGTTCCAGTTTGAATAGATCTGGGAAACCTAGTACACCACCAGTTCCTTTAGCGTTAGCAACAGGATGCATACCAGTTTTAAATCCATTGATTATCTTATCAATATTTTCTGCTTCCTCAGCATCACGAGCAAAGAACTCGAATGATAATGAGAAGGATCTCATTTCCATTTTACTGAACATCATGATGGCGTTCTCATTAGGTGCTAATCCTGCTAGTCCTAAGAAGTTTGCTGGCTGTGTGATGTCACTGTTTACACCAAGTGGATCTGTTGCTCCCTTAAATGCTTTACCAAGAGATTTAGATATATCCATACCCGCTTGATCATTCAATCCATCTGTAAAGTTAGATCCAATCTGACCGAGTGCGTCAGTCACACCCGCAATAGTACCTGTAGCAAGCATCTGACCGATAGCCCCAGTAGGGTCATCAAGAACTCTTGCCATGGTTCCTAACTTGAATGTGTTTCCCCATGATGCACCATATGAATATTGAAACTCATTAGGCATGGGTAGACGATATATTGTAGGGACTGTATCCGCAGTCTCATATGATTCATTCTTTATGTCAGCTAACTCGTTAGCATTTTCAATGACAGTTCCGTCCTGTAGTGTGATAGGACCGTCTCTGAATAGATGCTCATACTCACCTTTTGCTATTTTTGCTAATACTTGTTTTCTTCTCTTCTCTGCATTCTTTACACCAGCTCTACCTTTTCCTTTACCTATATCAGACAACGCAAGTGCTTGTAGTTCATTGTTGAGTGCTTCCATTCTTTGATCGCCCTCAGTAGTTCCACCGTCTGTACCTCCATAGAGGAACTCATTACCTTTTCTTACAACGTCAGTTACACCACCAATATTACCTAGTCCTGTCTGAGCATCGTTCTGACCTGATTCTCTCGCAGCTTTTAATCCTTCATTATACTGATACCTAGTGATCTTAAAATAAGATGCAAGAGGGATATCAGTCAAACCTTTAGGGTAGGTTCGATCATCGCCATATAATACTCTATTTCCAGCCATTATCTATTTGTATGGAATTGTTCTAGTGGTAGTTGACTCATTGCCTGCATATCCTCCTCTGGTATCTCGAAGAATAAGTTGTCGGCATTCTTAGGTATGTAGTAACGAAGTGTCTCCATAGGAGCTTCTTCTTTATTTAGTGACCCAAGACGAGCTTTTGGTCTAAGGAAGTGAATGTTCATACCTAACAGTCTATCGTTCTTAATTTCCATGAGTTTTATTAGTGGGTACTCATCCCATTTCTTTATACTATCTCTGTATTTGGGATCATATTCAAAGAAATACCACTTACCTACCTCTGGTTGTTCTGTGGCATTATCGTAGAGTGCTTCAAATATTTTTTCTCTTAGTTGAGGTTTACTTACTTTGCTTCCTCTTAGACTTTGGAGCAGAGTAGTTAATTCTGAGCTCTCGCTCTGTGATGAGTCGGAAGTTGATTCCTCTGTCATCGCAGTATTCCTGAGCTGCCCTCCACTTTGCATGGTTTTTAGCATAGGTCATGACCTCCGTGATGTACCGTTTGGTTTGACGTTTCTGGGGTTTAGGTTCTTGTGTTTGCTTCAGAGGTTTGACCTCTACCAGATATTGCTTAGTTCCTGTTGGTTCCTTGATCTTCACCCAGAAGTCTGGGAAGTATCTATGCACCTTATTATCTGTAGGACATTTGTATGGTATTACAATCTCCTCAGATGACCAACTAACAACTGCTCTATCGCTATCACACCAATTCATGAACTTGAGTTCCCAACCAGACCGATAAAATATCTCAGTCGGATCTCCCTTATATTTCTTATAATTCTTAGGTTTGAATTTACCTTGTTTTAGAGACATAAATAAAAATACCACCCCATATGGGTATTTATGACTCTCAAAAGCGTTACATCCTTCATATCAGACCTACAGACCAGAGGAGGACCTAGTTCTACCAATCAATTTGATCTGGAGTTTGCTTGTGGCGACAAGTTGAAGCAGTTCATGCAGGATGAATATCAGATAGAAAATACATCTTATAATAACCTCATGGTTGACATGATCAATGAGGCACAGATACCTGGCGTGTCATTAACCAGTCAGGATGTGAAGCAAGTACACAAGGGTATCACTATGAAACCCGCAATGGCAAAGGTATATAATGAGATGGACTTCTCATGTATACTTGATGTCAAGTCAGAAGCATTTAAGTTCTTCACAGCATGGCAACAGTTTGTACAAGGTGCTGACGTTGGTGATCCTGGCGTACTATCAGGTAAGAAGGAAGCAAGAGCATTAGCTCAACACTACTATAATGACTATACATGTGATACAATAATAAAGAAGTACGAAAAATTTTCTCCAGATACAAACAACCTACAACCCACAGCAAACTATCACGTGTTCACCGTACAGTTGCGTAAGTCATATCCATATATGATGTCATCTATACCTTACAGTTCAGCAGGATCTGGTGTTGTCAAGTTAAGTATAGGTATGTACTATGAGTATGCTGAGTACACTCCGTTCAAGTTTGAGCAGAGAGTACAAGTCTCAGGAACCTGATATATAATATATACGGACTAATTTATTATGCCATTACCTGATATTGTTACGCCAACCTACGAGTTGGTCATACCTTCATCGAAGAAGAAATTAAAATATCGCCCTTTCCTTGTTAAAGAACAGAAGATTCTGATCCTAGCACTAGAAGAGAATGATAGTGTACAAATACTAGAAGCGATAAAGAATATATTTAAAGCATGTATCATCACTAGGTTCAAGATGGATGACCTATCTATCTTTGACGTTGAATACATCTTCCTACAATTACGTGGTAGATCTATTCAAGAAACTATTGATGTAGAAGTTCCATGTGATGATGACCCTGAGACTAAAGTACCAGTGTCATTCCCAGTGGATGCTGTCAAAGTTAACTTTCCAGACGGACATGAGTCAACAATTAAATTGACTGAGGACATCGTGGTACAGATGAAGTATCCTAACCTAGAATACTTTACTAAGGTTAACTTCACAGAAGAGACCACTGACCCATACGAGTTAGTGTCATCATGTATAGACAGAGTATATAATAAAGGAGAAGATTGTGGATCCTTCACAGCAAAAGAAGCTCAAGCATGGTTGGAGAAACTTACTAACGATCAGTTTGAAAGTATCCAAAACTTCTTTGACACTATGCCTACTCTTAGGCATGAGCTTACAGTTACTAATCCTAAATCAGGTGTTAAAACGAATGCAGTCATCGAGGGATTAGTCAATTTTTTCGGATAGCCCTGTTCCAAGAGGGGTTAGCAAGATTCTACACAACGAATTTTGCCTTGGTGCAACACCATAAATATACCTTGAGTGACATAGAAAATATGATCCCATGGGAGCGTGACATTTACGTCAATATGCTCTCCAAGTGGTTAAAGGATGAAAGGGAACGTATAGAGAAAGAGAAACGGACACGTAGATGAAGGCTCGCGTCGCTGCTATGTTTGGTATTAAATTACTGCCTGTATCAGGTAGTATGGTTTCTAGTGCCAAAAATATGCTCGACACTGAGATGGAATATATTTCATATCTCAGAAATAGGAAGAAGATGTTCTTCATGACTCAGGTTCAACAGACCAAAGTCACAGTTGTAAGTAAGAAAAGAAAAGAAGCAGAGAAGAAGGTAAAACAGAAAAGCAAGAGTGGTCTAACTATACCTAAAAAATATTTCAAGAATAAAGGTAAAGACACCCTTAAACAAAGGATGAAGAAGGTGAAGGGTAGGAACCCTATCGTCAAGCTGAAACGTAAGATGAAGGCAGGGGGACTGAAAGTTGGTCGTAAGGTCAACCGAGTCCTCAAGATAGACAAAGCTAAGAAGTTTATGTCTAGGCAAGGTCAGAAACTAGGAGCACAGGTAAAGAATGTAGGTAAGAAGGTAGGAGGAAAGGTACTCCAGACGGGTAAGACAGCTCTATCAGCAGTCAAAGATAAGGGTGCCAACCTAGTCAATAGAGTAATACCAAAGTCAGCTAAGAAGAAAGTAGTACAGAAGTTAGTCAAGACTGGTGCTAAGAAAGGATTACAGAAGGCAGGAGCAAAGGTAGCAACTAAAATGGCTGCTAAGACCGCAGTCAAGATAGGACTGAAGAAGATACCAGTCGTAGGTTTGATAGCTGGACTAGGTTTTGGTCTTCAAAGATTAGCGAAGGGTGATATAACTGGTGCTCTCATGGAAGCAGGATCAGGTATAGCATCTACAATACCAGGTCCTGGTACTGCTATATCAGCAGGACTGGACGCAGCTTTGGTTGCTAAAGATGTCACTGGTATGAAGGACGGTGGTGAGGTAACTTCACCTACACGAGCACTGATAGCTGAGGGTGGTGAACCAGAACTTGTTGTACCACACTCTAAGTTAGGTCCTGTATTCCGTAATCTATTAAGTAAAGTTGGTAACATACTAACAGATGTCACTACGGGGTTCTTGTCTACATTGCCCGTACCAACAGCAGAATCATCAAGGATATTGGGTGAAACAGCGAAGATAGCAGCAGTATTTGGACAGAAGGGAAAGCCTCTAGCAGTGTTCAAGGGTGGTAAGATAGCAAAGATGGCTTCAGGATTCCTGAAGAGGGTAGGCGGTGGTGCCATGGGTCTAGCTAAGTCAGCACTCAAGATGACACCTATGGGACTAGCAGCTGGTGCAGTTGGATCAATGTTCAATAGACCCGCTAAGGCAGAAACATTTAGGAAGAGAAAAGTAATTAATAAGATATCAACTGTCAATGGTGTAACCACTTCAGAATCATGGGATTCAGATAGTGCTACATCATACGGGAACTTCCCAATCACTGATACCTATGGTTCAACTGAAGGGAGACAAAAACCTCATGGTGGTGTGGATATAGGAACTCCTGTAGGTACACCCGTAGGATTTACTGAGGGTGGTAAGATTCTAGCAGCTGGTAAGTTTGGAGGATATGGAAATATGATGGATGTCTGGTTACCACAGACTAAGATACAGATGCGTATAGCACATCTAAGTAAGTTCATCAAGAGAACTGGTGAGTTTGTAGCAGGAGAGAAACTTGCTGAGACTGGTGGAGAGGTAGGTGATCCTGGTGCAGGTAGTTCCACAGGACCTCACCTTCACTTTGAGGCAGATAATAAGAAGAATTCAACTAGGTACGGTGGAGCAGGAAATCCTATGCCTTATGCTCCTTTACTATCATTCACTGCTGTTGAACCTCCAGCTGAGTCTGGTAAGGGTGGAGTTAGCTATGGTTATCCTTTATCACAGACAGTCAAGTGGCCAACCAGTAACGGTGCTATGGGAGGTCCTGGTTTACTTGGTGCTGTAGGTGGGTTGTTTAGTAACATGTTTGGTGGTGGTGGCAAACCACAGAAACCTAAGATGATTCCTTACCCAGTGCCTGTGGCAAAACCCATACCAATACCTGTGACTAAAGTCGTGACAGTCGAAGCAAAGGTAATGGATGCTTATGGTGTCGATACATTCTCAGGGAGATACGTTAAGTTATGAGCAAGAACATGGATAAATTTCCCAGTATAGATGACGTACATGAGGTTCTAAGTGATCTTACGAAACTCTTTGATGATCGTAATGATCTGCTCAAGTCAATGTTCAAGGAGGACAAGTATAAGGACTTCTTGCTTGCTGAGAACATGCAACAACTTGCTGAGGCAGACAAGAGAGATGACTCAGCTAACGGTAGGATAAAGAAAGACTTAGCAAATGGTTATGAGGTATTGAAAGCTCAGACCACGATGAAGAAGTTTGCTAACTTCATATCGCCAGGTGCTCTCCCTCCTATGGATCTGACCTCATCAGATGACTACAGCGAAGATGATGACTATGTAGAAGAAGAAGCACCCGTAGAGAAAGAAGCACCAGAGAAAGGTGACAAGGGAGATAAGGGTGATGATGGTGCTGACGCAGAGATTGTACAACCTAAACCAGATAAACCAAAACCAAAGAGTAGAGTATTCAGTTGGCAAAGACAGCAGACACCTAAACTTAAACTACAGGAGGGTGGTGCTGTAGCTCCATCACCTATGATGAACTCTCTAACTCCAACAGCTGGGCAGAGACCTGAAACAAAATCAGGTGTCAAGTCACTAGAGAGCTTAGGACTGGTAGGTAAGAAGAACGTTGCCAGTGAGCTGACTGAAGATTTAGGACTAGAAGACTATAAGAAAGCACTAGCAGATGCCATGGCACTACCACTCAAGGCAGTGGCAGCTGGATTAGCAGGGTTGCTAGACAATATAGACGTGCCAGGTGGTGAGACAGCAGCAATCGAAGGACAGGTATCTAAGGTAGGAAAGACATTTGGTGTAAAAACTAAGAAGAAAAAGAAAGAAAATAAACTCATGAACTTTGTACAAGGTGGTGGTATAGTCGGTGCCTTGGGTAGAATGTTTGGTGGCGGTAAGAAGAAGAAAAAAGGTCCGCAGACATATGATGAAGCAATGGCAGAATCAGATGCGTACGCAGCTGAGGTTCAGAGGATAGTTGATCCCTATGGTTCAGATGATACCATGGAAGATTATGAACCAAAAGGAGGTCCGTCACTTGTAAGGAGTGCACCTGGTTACTTAGGCATTGGTGGTGCATCACATGAACCAGTAGCACCTGACACCTTATCAACATCAGGTGACACTAAGATAGATGCTATGAGAAATAGCATCACTAATATCACACAGGGTGCTAAGAATATGATGGCAAATGCCCCTATGGTTAGAGGTATCAAAGCAGCTGGTGGAGTCATATCTAAACTTCTAGGTAAAGTACAACCTGCATCAGAAGGTAGTCAATATAATAGTCAAGATATAAACACTCTAACGAACCAAGTGATGATGGAGAACGAGCAGATGTTCAACCAACAGACTGATATAGCACTCGGTGCAATGGGTGACTCATCAGACGAAGGTACAAAGGCGATCATGGCAGCTATAGCAAAGATGGGTAACACTCCCATGGGTATTGGTGAGGAAGATCCACTACCTCCTGCACCTCTAAAACCTAGTAAGCATCTACTACATAGCATTAGTATTGTAGATGGAGGACAGACACCCCACGACATAGTATGAAGAACGAAAGTAATTTTGAACTACTAGACCTAAAGATAGGTATGTCAATGTATGATCCAGAACTGGATCAGCAGGGTATGATAGTGCAACCATTTACCAGTAATAACTTGTTAGAGTTACATTATATCGAGGACATCACTAAGTCAAATGTATTGGTAATACTTAAACTGAATGACTCATCGTCATCAGTTCTATCAAACATACAAGGTATGGAACCTATCGACATCAGCTGGACTGACACCTATGATAATGTGATCACATATAGTATGATCATATACGATGTCAAGGATAGGATGGTTGTAGATGGTAAGAAATCACAGGCAACTCTCTATTGCGTTTCAGTTGATGCAGTTAAAAATTCTGCTAAAAAAATTTCCCGTAGATTTGGTAAGGGAGGAGGTAAGTTTACTCATGAGTTAGTAACAGAGTTGATGAAGACAGAGATAAAGACAGACAAGACAGTTGACGTTGATGAGAGTGCTACTAGACTATCCTTCGTAAGTCCATACTGGGATCCATATACGATTATCTCATGGTTAGCATGGAGATCTATATTACAGGATGGTAGTGGTAAGAAGAGTGCGGGGTACTTATTCTATGAAGACAGAAGAGGATATCATTTCAAAGCAATGGATGGTTTGGTAGAGCAACCAAAGGCTAAGGATATAAAGGTAAATTTCTCAGCAGATGAGTTAGATGAAGAAACTATTGCTGTAGATGGATTCACTGTAACAGGTGCGTCGGACATATTCCGTGGTCTCAACCTCGGTAGTTATGCTAGTACCACGTTTACACTAGACATGAAGGACTTCAAGTATGAAGAGGTTCCCTTCTTTATTAATGACTTCTATGCTTCAATGAAGAAACTAAACCCAACAGCAGAACTACCAGAGTTCTTCAGAAGATTTGGTGGTACTGAACTGGGTGGTGCACCGACTAGAATTATGTCTAAGGTCATGGACACAGCTATGTACACAGAAGGTACGTACACACAAGACCTTACCAGACAGCTCAGTCAGTCCATGATTAGGAACCAGTTGTTTTTCAGTCAGTCAGCTACCTTCCAGTATGAAGGTAAGATGGACTTATACATCGGAGATGTAGTTATGGTAACTAAATATGATGCTAAGTCTGGTGAAATAAACGTTGAGGATAGTGGTCGATACATAATAGGTAAGATATATCGTCAATTCTTGACAGAGAGAGACACCATGTCTACTCAGGTCACACTGTACAGAGATAGTGTAGGATGAATTTAGAAAGTGCAGCACATGCCATCGGTAAAGATGGGTTCAACTGGTGGATAGGACAAGTCGAGAACGACGGGTCAGATCCAGAGAACAATGGTGAGGAGTCACTAGATTACGATTATACAGGTAAGGTTAAGGTTAGAATTGTAGGATATCATAACCCAGACAAAGAGGTACTACCAACCAGAGATTTACCTTGGGCATCTTGTATCATGCCAGCTGTCTATGCCATGAAGAGTGGCATGGGTTCTATCCAACAGTTACAGGTTAGCTCATGGGTGGTTGGATTCTTTATGGATGGATCCTCAGCTCAGATACCTATCATCATGGGTAGTATCAGTGACCAGAACCCAAATGACATATACACTAAACTACCAGAAGAGAGTAGTAAAGCATATCAGCAGATACATGCACCAGACTATGATCCAGACAAACATGGTACAGGTGGTGGTATAGTTGGTGGTACAGCTGACACAACATCAACTGATTCCAGTACAGGTAACACAAGCGGTCCTGTACAACAAGAAACTACTGAGGAAGATACAGTCTCAACAGTCAACCCACGTGGTGATGCACAGCAACAGACTGAGGCAATGAAGAAGGCTGATGAGAGAAAGAAATATACTATACATGTAGGTAATGGTAAGTGTGGTACACCCGCAGATGTGAAGATCAAGGGTGCTACTGCTGAGTTCCTAAAGTTTGCTAGAGGTATAGAGAAGAACGATATAGGTGAGTTTATCAATAAAACTACAGGTAAGATAGAAGACGTAGCAGGAGAGATAGAAGCGATCCAAGATAGGATCCAAGGATTTATGGGTGGTGTATTGGCTAACGTCAAGGGTACAGTATTAAAAGAGACACAGAAGCACATACAAGAAGTTATCAATGACATCAAGATTCCTGATCCAGATTTATTAGATCCAGCTGTGGATCAGCTCAAGAACATAGGAGATCTTGTTGACTGTCTCTTCAAACAACTCTTCAATGAACTGGCAGATGTCATCGGTGGACTGCTGAATGATCTTATAGGACAAGCACTAGACGCTGCGTTGTGTTTGGCACAAGATATATTCTCAGACTTGTTTGGTGGATTGATGGACAAGTTGATGAAAGGTCTTGACACTGCACTAGGTATACTTGATGGTGCATTGAGTGCTATCAAGAACAATGCTGCTCTCATCCAACAGATTACAAACAAAGTATTAGATCTCATCGACATGGTTTGTGAAGGTGATCTATCTTGTGCTCTTGGATTATCAACATTCGAGACAGGAGCAGGAGGTAAAGAGAGTGAAGGTGATAAACAAATGAAACAGATGAGTCAGTATAGTGATGCTGCGAAGAGTGCATTGAAAGATGGTAAGACTCAGCTAGTTGGCACAGCTATACCTAACTCACGTGGATGGGTTCCAGTCACCAAGTTGATAGGTGGTCAACTTGTTAAGAAAGCATTTAACACTAAGAATGGTGAGTTCGCAGAGGTTGGAGCTGCGGGTACAGGTGTAACATCTAAGACATTTGAGAAAGGTAAGAGTTTAATAGAGAAGTTTGACAGTGTATATCCTATACGTGCATCAGATGGTACGATCAACTTTGATACTCTAAACTGTAGTCCAAGCAACACACGTAAGAAACCTTGCTTCCCAGAATTAATTTTTGACAATGCACAGTCTACAAGTCTCATCAGAGCGTTACCTATCATTGATGACATAGGTGCCATGGTGGGTGTGTTGATGAGAAACAAAGGATCCAATATCAATACCACTGCTAAGGTCAGAGCTATGTTCACATGTAATGAACCAGAAGGTGTTGGTGCTGATTTGACCCCTATTATTAAAAATGGTAAGATAGAGAAGGTACGGGTAAACAAACCAGGCGTAGGTTATGGATTAGATCCTGACAATACATATTGCCCAAGAGAACAGAGATTCTTCCTTGTAGATAAGGTAGAATTAAATGACTATGCTGACACAGGAGATGTACTATTCTATCAAGAATCAGATGGTGATCCAAATACAGCAATACTACAGGTGATAGAGTATGATTACGATAACACTGGATTGGTTGCTCTAGCAACACTAGAGAAGACTGATATGATTCCACCTGGTCTGAAGGTACAGACACTTGGTGGTTCATTTAAGTTCCAACTTAATCCACTCAAGGAGTTCTATGACCTCGCTATTCCTGCTAATGCTACAGCATTATATGCTAACTGTGATGACATACTACCAGTGCTTGACACTATCGACATCACGAACGTAGGTAAAGGATATAAAAATCCTAAGATATATGTCGGACCTAATGAGATAGGTGACATATCTACTGATACACAGGGTAGACTACTCACCCCAACTATCAGCACAAAGACACTAGGATTTGTACGACCTCGGATCGTAGATCCAGAAGGATATGGTGCTAACATTGTACCTACATATCAGTACGTAGGACCTACTAAATTCAACGAAATATTTGAATCTCAATCTTACATTGATTGTGTTGGTCATCCACCAAATACAACAATACAGGTTGAAGAAACAGCACAGGTATCAGGTGTGTCAGACCCATCAGGCGGTACAACTACCATAGCAAGTGGTATTACAGAGACACCAGACACACCTGTTACAGTTGATCCACCTACAGAAAATACAACACCACCACAACAAAATGATCCACCTAGCAGTGGTGGCGGTGGCGGTGGTAACTATGGAGGAGGTTACTAATGGCTAGACAAGATACCACACAGACAAATCTGTTCGATGGTAGTGAAGAGAGTAATGATAATCCTCAACACATCACGAACTATCCGAAGAACTGGGTTACAGTGACCTCAGCGGGTCATGTAATGGAATTTGACAATACGAAAGAGGGTGAAAGGATCAGAATAATCCATGGTGCGACTGGTTCTTTGATCGAAATGGACGAAGAAAAGGATACTTATATCATCAGTGCAAGGGATTTACACCTAAATAGTGACAGAACGACCACCCTTAAGGTCGGAAAAAACAAAAAGGACGACAAACTTATCATTCAAGTTATCGGTGATGCTCACCTGAATGTGGAGGGAGACCTACACACAGAGGTAGAGGGCAATAGGTATGACAGAGTAGACGGTGAGTATCAACTAAAGGTTGGTGGAACTATGATGATAGATTCCACATCCAATATTGGTATCAATGCTGACAATGAACTCAGAGTTATAGCTAACTCTATTAACGAAAGATGCACCTTCAAGAAGCTGGACATGCAGGGAGGTGGTCAGTTAACAGAGGTTATAAAAGGTAACCGTGTGATCAGGATGGATAAAGAAGGAGGAACGTTCGCGTTAGAATCAGCGGGTGACCTTCGATTTAATGTCAAGGGTTGTCAGTATGACAACGTTGGTAGAAACAGTTTTACAGAAGTCCAAGGCAAGGTAAAAACCGTTGCTCATGGACAAAATATTGATTGTATAGAGGGTGGACAACCCTCTGGTATGGATGTCTCAACCAGTAGCGGAGTAGGTTGGGAACTCCAGACAGGCGGTACAGATGTTAAGATAAACACAAACGATTTTATGATGAGTGCATCAGGCACTGCGAATATGTCAGCATCTGGAAGCGAATTTAGAATCACATGTAATAACGGAATCTACTTGAATTGACATTCTGGTGTGAATGTACTATAGTAAAGGAACAGACCACATGTTTGGTATGACAATATCTTCTAGTCAAGCTAAGACTCTCGTTGATTTTATCAACGCTGAGAAAGCAAACTACATAGAAGAAAAAGTTAAGGGGATACCCACCCAGAAGAATGCTATGGAGATCTATAAAGAGATTCATGCTGATCTGGAGGAGATTAAGCACTATGCTACTGACATCATCAAGTATGCCAGATGTCATAGTGGCACAATGTCCACCCCAAATGCTTACCCATTGCCTTATCATAAAGACAGTGATTATGAAGATCCATGGAAACAGACTACTTAAAACAATGTGAGGTGGATATAACCGCACGTCGGTTTACTCTTACCAGTGAACAATCTGAAGTACAGGTTCTTGACTGTGATGACTCTGAACAATTCATGAGGGTATTAGAATTTGTTAGAGCGACATGCCAAGTAAATGAAGTATCGTACAAGTATTAATTATGTCACACTCAGCAACGTTCTATAAGATCAAAGATATCTTACGTGCTGCCCCCAAACCAGTAACAGATGAAGTGCTACTTGAAGTAGCGTCACTTGCTATTGCTGAGACGTTGGGTGATAGAAATGTTGAACCTGTTAAATGGGACAGCAAAATTATGGATGACCTTTTGTTAGACTCACTCGACATGGTTGAGTTAGTCATGTTTCTTGAGGAATGCTTCAGCGTAGAGATACGAGACGAACAAGCAGGAGAGATAGTCACCGTTGGTGATGCTATTACTATCGTCAAGGAAAACAAAGCAGGGAAACCACGCAAGGTAGACAAGCGTAAGGTTAGTAAGTCATTCGCTCAACAAACAGAAGCGAGGGCAGAAAAACAAGCAAAACTTGACGCTGATATTGACAAAGCGTTAGATGAAGACTAAAAAAATATTTTACAATTATGTTGTAGGTGGAAGTGAACAAGCATTTGCCGACGAGTCTGAACTAGATTTCTGGGCAGAGGATTACTTTGAGGCACCAACCCCTGCTCTCAAAGACTATCCTACAACATATAGACATTACCAATGCCCTGCTTTCAAAGAATATTACAAAAACACATGGGTAATGAGACAGTCTTTCCCCCTTGGGTTCATATATAAATCTACCGAGAATAGAATTGAGTCAAACTTAGATCAAACTAACTTTGATGCTTATTTTATGCTTGGTGATGGATGGACAGATGGAGAACACCCAGAGGTACAGTTCAAACAAGGATATTGTTTTTGGACAGAGGATACCGATGTGTGGTTGGAACAATTCCAACATCCAGACATGTCACGACTAGGACTAGACACAGTGTCTGGTGCCTTTCCAATTTCGGTATGGCAACGACCTATTAACTTAGGATTCACTATCAGGAACTATGACCAAAACATCTGGCTCGAAAAAGGATCCCCGCTTTGCTATGTTAGATTC
>CEQT01040526.1_pt1 | contig 21164 bp, 30 predicted proteins | sample 530951 | NCBI WGS metagenome assembly CEQT01 (sample SAMEA2621132, study PRJEB7988) | marine metagenome | biome: marine biome (ENVO:00000447); feature: surface water layer (ENVO:00002042); material: "saline water (ENVO:00002010), including plankton (ENVO:xxxxxxxx)" | depth 5 m
GGCTACTGCCAGTCAAGGTGGTGGTCAAGGTGGCAGCTTATTACAACGCCTTGGTCTAAGACAAGATCAGCCGGGTCAAAGTAGGCTTGGTTTGATCGAGGATATTTTAAAAGGAAGATCATCAGACCCAGTTCGACAAGGTGGTGGTTTGGATTCCTTGTTAGGACAAGCTGGAGGTGGAAGGCTTGGTGGCAATCTTCTTGGAGGTGGAGGTATATCCGGGTTATTAGCTGCTGGCATCCCTGCTTATTTGCTTGGCAAGATGGCAATGGATGAAGCCAGAAATAGAAAAGGTGTTCCTTTGACACCATTGACCACAATGGATCCGGTTGGTAGATATAACATCGAGGCTGAAATTGCCAGAAGGATGGGTGGCGCACAACCTAATCCAGTTGAGTTTGGTTTAATGCCTCAAGGCACTTTCCCAGAACTGAGTGGTAGTGCTGGAAGAAGACCTCCTGTTGTATCCAGATACGTTGACGACTTCAGAAACATGAGCCAAGGTGGCACAGTTTACCCTATGGCTTACGCTGAAGGTGGTAACGTGGCAATGGAAGATTTTCAAAGAATGAATGGTGGCATCAGTGGAGAAGGCACTGAGACTTCTGATGACATTCCAGCCATGTTAAGTGATGGTGAATTTGTGATGACAGGACAGGCAGTCAGGGGTGCTGGTACTTACGAGATAGAAAACAAAGGTGGCATTATCAGCTTGATACCCTCTGCTCAAGAAAGCAGAGAGCGAGGTACACAAAACATGTATAGCCTGATGTCTGCCTTTGAAAATCAAGCAGGAGTTGCGTGATGGCAATGTTTAGAAATGCTGGAAGGCTTGGGATGGCAAATCCTTTTTCGCAACGTCTGCTAGAAGACTTTGCCCTGCCTCAAACTGGTGGCGTTTTTGGAGCTGGTGGAAGGCAAGCGCAGGATACCAGTGGAAGGCGTGGGAAGGCAATGCCTTTAAACGTAACTGGTCAGCCAGTAAGAACCCCAGAAGGATTAATTAATCGCCCCAGTCCAGTTTATGATCGTCCAGCCTTTACTCCTCCTCCTACTCCAATTAGTTTTGTTTCAGGATTGCCTCAAGCTGGTGGAGTGGAAACCCCACCAAATATATTTAATGATTCAGCCATAGCACCATTCGAAAGGGCAAGCACTCTCCCCTTTAGGCCAACTCCAGAAGGACTTAATGAAGGATTTAAATTGAGAAATCCTTTTGATTTTGCCAGTGTTATGGGCGAGAACACTGTTCCAAAAATGAATGCAGAGCAATACTTGAGAGGCAACCCAACAGATCCTGTGGGGGTCAGGGCAAATCCTACTGCTCCCACTCCCCCAAGCGATGCAAATCCTACTGCTCCCACTCCCCCAAGCGATCAAGACCCTTATGCAACTTCAGTGTTGCAACAGCAAACTGGGTTAGATCCTTTAACCAAGCAGTTGCTATTTGGATTGGATGGGCAGGGTGGATTTATACCCGGTGCTATGCAAGCAGCAGAGCGCACCTTCTTTGATGAAGAAGGAAGACCTGTTGTTGTTCCTCAAGAAATAGCAGGGTTTACCCCTGATCAATTACGAGCGCAACAGTTAGCCAGAGACTTGGTTGGCGTACAGTCTCCTTATCTGCAAAGAAGCGAAGATGCCTATCGAACTGGAATCAGCCAGTTGCAATCTGGGTTAGGAGAACAAGACAGACTTGCGCGACAAGCGACTGGAACTTTTCTTGGAAGGCTTAGCGAAACTGACAGAATACAGCGTGGAGCTACTGATGAGTTTGGCAGACGACTTGGTGACATAGAGCGTTTTGGTGGTCAAGTATATGATAGATTTGGCGCAGACGTTTCAGACATGGTTGGCACTGCCAGAGGTGCTGCTGATGAGTTTGGTCAAAGATTAGGCGATGTAGAGCGTTTAGGTGGTCAGGTATACGATAGATTTGGCAGAGACATTTCTGATGTCGTAGGAACTGCTGCTGGCACTGTTGGAAGGTTGGGCCAAAGGCTAGGGGAGTCTGGAGACTTGCTCAGACAAACCACTGGCGCGTTTGATCCATCGATGACTGAACAGTTTTACGATCCTTTTGAAGAGAGAGTTGTTCAACAAACTATTTCTGATGCGTTAGAAGCTGGCGATAAAGCTGACATTTCCCAGAGAGCAAGAGACATTGCCAGAGGTGGCGAGTCAGCATTTGGATCTAGGGCAAGACTAGGAGCAGAAGAACGCAGAGAAGCTCTTGGAAGAGGTCTTGGCGAAGCGTTAGCTGGTATAAGATCCAGAGGGTTTGGTCAGGCACAACGTGCTGCTATGGGTGAGTTTGGAAGACAACAACAAGCCAGAAGAGCAGCAGCTAGTGGGCTGGCTGGATTAGCAGGTCAGCAATATGGTGCTGGCAGAGATTTTACAAGAACGCTAGGTGGTGCTGCTGGTCAGAGACTGGCTGCTGGCACAGGATATGGAAGTCTTTTATCAGGATTAGGAGCGCAACAACTTGCTTCTCAGCAAAGATTAGCTGGCACATTGGGATCAGCAGCAGGGCAAAGATTATCTGCTGGTACAGGGTTTGGAAACTTGTTAAGTGGAATTGCAGGGCAACAGCTTGGATCTCAAAGACAGTTAGCTGCTGGTTTGGGACAGACAGCAGGACAGGGGTTACAGGCAAGAACTGGTCTTGGAAGCACACTTGGTCAAATAGGAGCGCAAAGACTGGGAGCGCAACAAGGCTATGGTGGATTCCTTTCTGGCCTTGGATCACAAGCTCAGCAAGCTGGGTTAACAGACATAAACACGTTGGCTGGAATGGGAGGCCAACAGCAACAACTATCACAAGCGCAAATGGACGCAATTAGAGCAAACGCGATGCAAGCACAGCAAGCACCATTAGCTCAGTATCAGGCTCTGTTACCATTTATCCAAACAGCACCAGCAGGGCAGTTCCAGACACAAACCACATTTGCCCCAAGACCTTCTCCACTACAAGCTGGATTAGCAACTGGGCTAGGAACACTTGGAGCACTTGGAAACTTCTTTGGTGGAACTCAAAGAGGAGGCTTTGGTTATGCAGCGTGATGACATTGATATATTTGAACCGGGTTCTGCTGGCGATAGATACAAAAGGCAGATGCAAGGCATTTATGACGCAAGTCCTGCTTTTGACATTGAGGACATTCAGGCAAAAGGCAGAGAGCTTTCTGCTTTGTTTCCAGCAGAAAGAGAGCCAAGCATTTATGATTTAGCGACCTCTTTGTCAAAAGGATTGACAGAGCAAGCAGCCAGTGGTCAGCCAGCATCTATTGGTTATGGATTGGCAGCAGGGTTCAATGCGTTTAACGAGGCAGCGCAAGCTAGGCAAAAAAGAGCAGACGATTTAAAGCAAAAGATTTTGCAGTTTGCCTACACAGAAACAGAAAAAAAACGTCAAGAGCAAATTGCAATTAACAAAGGTGCTCTTGAATATGAACAAGCTTTCAAGCTTGCAGAGCTTAAAGACAGTCGAGATTTTCTTGAAAAACCAGATGCAGACGCTTATGCGTTTTTAGAAGCTTTAGAGAAATTAAGCCCTACTGAAAGAGATGCGTTTTTGGCGTTGCCAGCCAACAAATCAAAGTTTGAGCTTTCTAAGCAACGTCTTTCTATGGCTAGGCCACAACAAATACCTGATCCAAATAATCCCGGTCAAATGATTACAATCTATCGACCAACCTACGACATTGAAAAAGTGTTTCCTCAATCTGTTGCAAAACCAAGTTACAGCTTCGATGAAAGTCAAGGCACAATTGATATTGCTAATCTTAGTCAAGCAGATAAGTTGAAGCTTAAAAATCTAAAAGTTGGTGAGTCTGTTGTCATTAATGGTATACAAGTTAAGCGAGATTCTTAGATGGCAACATTTACATTAGACGATGAACCTGCTGTCACCTTACCTGAACCATTGGCTCAATTTGCAGAAAAAAAAGAAGCCCTAACAGATCAAGAATTTAAAGCAGAGCAAAACGACAAAGCCAACTATGCTATTGCAATGGAAAGAGCAGAGGAAGTGTTTACAAGATTAGAGGGTGAGGGATTTCGTCCAGAAGCTGCTTATCTTGATGCTGTCGTAGCAGCCTTAATTCCCGGTGAGCCTTCTATTGAAAAACTTGCGCTGTCTGATAATTATGTTGCATACGAAGCTGCAAAGTTGTTGTGGCTTAATCAAGTGGTCAGAGATGTAACTGGAGCGCAGATAGCTGCTGGAGAAGTTGATCGTGAAGGAGTGGCTTTTTTCCCAAGCCTGTTCGACCCACCTGAATCTGTTGCAAACAAAAGAAAGGCTAGAAGAGAAAGATTGCTGGCAATAAAAGAAGCTGCTGGTGGGGCGTATGATGCAATAAAGCAAGAACAAAACAGTCAGCTATATAATGCGTTAAGAGAAAGACACAAAGCATCTACTTCAGAAGCAGAAAAGAAAAGAATTGAAGACAAATTTAAAAGGGCTGGAGTTAAATTATGAGTAACTCTTTAAGCACTGTTGACACTGACACGCTTTTAGACATGGCTTTCCCTGAAAGCAAATCAATTGATCTTTATTCAGATGTCCCTACTGATGAACTGTTGACTAGCCTTGCTGATAAGGAAGAAGCTGATTCTGTTGATACAGAAACTGGTGCGCCATTTTCTGTAAGAGCACAAGTGAACGCAGCGCAAAGAGAGGATGATAGATTAGCAACGTTAAAGAAATTTTATCCAGACGCTTTGCCTGTAGGAATTAGATTTGATAAAGGCGCAGAAAAATTTGGTGCTGGAAACTTTGTTTACACAGATCCAGAAACTGGTCAGCTAACTTTGTTTGATGAAGACAAGAGAATGTTTGGAATGCCAGTTCCATCCTTTGCAGACCTAACTGTTGATGTTGGCCCTGAAATCGCAGAAACAGTTGGTGGATTAACAGCAGGAACGTATGCTGCAACTGTCGCTGGGGCAGCAACTGCTCCTTCAGGTGTTGGCATTATACCTGCCGCAACTACTGCTTATATAGTAGGAGAAGGTTTAGGTAGCGCAACAGCAAGGGATCTATACACTGCTGCATTCACAGCGTTAGGAGAAACAGAAGACACGCGAACTGGCCCTGAAAGGTTTATTGATTTTTCAACCACCGCGCTTCTTAATGGTTTTGGTGGGGCTGTTGCCAGCAAAATAATGGATGGAGTTAATTATTACGTTGGTAATCCCATTCGATATGCAACAGGCACTCTTTCCAAAACTGCCAGAGAAACTTTCGACAGAATGATTAGATCTGGAGTAACTGCTCCTACGCTTGGGCAGGTCACACAAAATCCTCTTGTAAACATGATGGAAACTTTTTTCAGAAATATGCCCATGTCTGCAAAGGTCATGCACGAAAACGCTTCTCAAACTCTTGCTGACATTTCAAAAAGAATGCAGGAACTGTCTTCAATGGTAGGGGGTGCAAAGACTCCAGAAGAAGCTGGAAGAAAATTGATGACCTCTATGCAAGCTGCAAGAAAAACATACGAGGAACAAAGAGACAATCTTTATGGCGCAGTTGGCAATTTAATTGACAAAAAATTTTCTGGCAGTGCGCCAGCAACACAAGAGTTTGTTAATGAACTTGTTTTGTTGAAAAACAACCCATTGACTGCTGGGCCAGTTGATGACGCTTTGATCCAAGCTCAAAAAGTTTTAAGCGCAGTGGATAATGGGCAGCTAACTTATGATGCCTTGAAATCATTTAGAACTGATATTGGCAGAATCGTAAGACAAGCTGAAACTAAAAATTATGGCGCGTTAAGTCCAAGCGAAACAAAGTTAAAAGCCTTGTATGGAAAATTAAGCAGTGACTTGGACAGCCTTGTTGAGCAAGCTGCTGTTAGACAAATGGATTTGTTTGACGATCCTGCTGCTGCAAAAGAAGCTGGGAAAGCAATTACTGAAGCCTACAAAAAAGCAAACAGCTTTGTTCTGCAAAATGAAAAGAAAAATTTAGGGGCCATTGACTTTATTGACAAGGTTCTGAAAAAAGGAGAATTCGACAGCGTTGACGCATTGAAAGAAGTTATGCGAAACGCAAACATGTCTGGAGAAAGAATAAGAAAGCTGAAAGAAAAGTTAGCCCCAGAGGAGTTTGATGAACTTTCTGGCTATGTCCTTGGAAACTTGGGTATGCCAAGAAGTGCTGTTGCAGAAGGCATGGAGCTTGGTGAATCTATAGCGAAAGAAGGGGCAGAGTACGTTGCTGAAAGAGGCTTTAGCCCACAAACCTTCATGACGAACTGGAACAATTTAAGCAAAGAATCCAAAGAGCTACTGTTTGGTGGAACGCAGAACAAAGAGTTAGTCCCAGCGTTAGACGATTTGATGTTTACCATTAACAGGGTAAAAAGCGCAGCAGATCAGATGGCAAACCCATCTGGCACTGCAAAAGCAGCCAACGCAATCGCTTTTTTTACCAGCACTCCAGCGTTGATGTATGGTGGTGGAGACACAGGTTTTGCTTATGGATTGGCGGCTTTAGGAGTTCCTGCTGGTGGATCTAGGTTGTTTACTAGTCCAGACGTTGTTAAGTGGCTATCAACTGCTGTTGAAAAGTCTGCATTTGATCCTCAATCGATGGGTCAGCACGTTAGAAGACTTGGGCAGATTGCCTTGGTCAATCCAGAAATAAGATCTGAAATTGAAGGAATGCTTGAAAGGTTACAGGCAGAATCTCCAGAGCCTATTGTTGATAAAAGCTCTGCTTCTGTAAGGGAACAGCAAATGGTTCCTGAAAACAACGAAACAAATTTCAGGGAAGTATCTACCAGAGAAGTGTCTGATAAGTTGTTACCAACCTCTGAAGAGTTAATGGGTCAAATGGATCAGGTGACAGTACCACAAGTGGAAGGGCCACTGTTTGAAGAGACAATCACTGAAACGCCAGATGTGAATCTAGCCATGTCTCCAACAGTTTTGCCAAGAGATGATGATCGAGAGTTAGCCCTCAGACTCAGGGGTAACGCTGGTGGAATTGGTGCTCTGGTCTAATTCCTCAGAAGGTGACGCAACAATCAGCGCACCATCCACGTTGTAATCAAAATCATATCCCATCTCTGGGCCATAACTTGTGTTGATCACAAGATTTCTGGATATCAATCGAAGCAAAGCTGCTTGATGATGCAGTGTAAGCCTAGTGAATAGCTCAACCACTTCTGCTGGTTGAAGAGCAGATTGATAAGTTTGAGGTATGGATTTCTTTTTAAAAAAGTTCACTAGGCACTAATCGCTAATCTTGTCTCGACCAATGGGTACGCCTGAAACGTAATGCACTGGATAAAGATCAAGTCTCTTGTGCTCATCCCTGATCAGTCTTTTTAGGGTATTAATCTTATTCCTGTCTTCAGCATTACAAATCTGCTGAAGCATGTCATAAGTCTCAACATCCACTGCCAAGCTTTTCCTTTCTGACTTTGTGTCTTCCATTTGTAGTTCCTTGTTAAAACGTTGATATTTTATACAAAAGTGCTAGAATTTGCAAACATGTATCAAATTAAAAACCACTTGATCTCTATGCAATCGCATTGGGGGATTCATCAACCTACATTCCAAGCAGCAGAAGAATCCATTCCTGAGATCATCAAATATGCGGCTGAGGGTGCGACCACAAAAATGCCCCAGACTCCCTTGAGAAAAATGGCAAAGCGCATCTTTCCTGATGTGTTTTCTTTCCCTTTGCTTCGTAGGCAATACTGCAAGATGCTCATGGAGGAAGTTGACCACATGAGCAGTGAGATTAAATTCAGCGTCAACCCATTGGAGGAAACTGAAAGACAGATTCCTGAAATTGTTTTCGCTGAACATTGCCCCAGTCTGCACAATCATTTCTCCTTAGTGGTCAAAACTATCATAAATCCCATGATCATTTGCTTATGGCAACGCAATGCCTCAGATATTGCTACCATTCAAATTGCCAACTACAACCTCAGAGAGAAGGAACAGGGAGCTTTTCATCATGACGTTGATGCAGATGTAAGCGTTGTCGTTCCTCTCAATACAGGCGATTACAAGGGCGGTGGGACTGAGTTTCATAATCATGGCAAAATAAAACCCATACCCACTGGTCATGCCCTTGTTTTCCCATCCTTTAACCAGTTTCATCGTGGCTTGCCCATCGTTGGCGAGGGCGACAGATACCTTCTGGTATTCTGGTTATACGACAGGTCAAGGATTGAAAAGCTGTTTTATGGTTCGTGAGGGTTTTTGATCTCCTTACTTTCAATGTCTTGCTCCACTATGTTAAGCATGTAATCCATAAACTGAGAGTTATCCAGCGCAAACCCAAAAGACTTTGAAACTTTATCCTTTGCATTCGCAAATCGGTTTCTCGTTTTCCAAGACATTCTAAAACTAAATGGATTTTTCATTGCTGCCTCCAGCAAAGGGGCTTTCGCCCCTTTATTATTTAGTGACCATACCCATAGGCAGTTTGATATCGTGGATTACCCTCATCAGGGTAAAGGCGAAAGACATCACAGGTAAAACCACCAGAGCCATTAATTCTTTTAGTGACTGGCTTACCGCACTTGACTTCAGGATTTGGCCTGACGTAATCACAACCTTGAGTTTCTTCGACAACTTTCTGTCCAATCTTTTGGATTTTGCAAGTAACTCCTTTTTTTTCGACTACTTGGTAAAACTCAACGTTGGTTTGATCGTAACCCCAGCTACCCACGAAAATGTCACCCACTTTGATGCTTTCGACTGCCTTTTCTTTTTCAGCTTTCTGTTTAGCTTTGTAAGCAGCCTTTCTGTCTGCGCTAGCTTGAATGCCATCAAAATAATCCTCAACAGCCTTGTCCCTAGCTTCTACGCTGCGATAGTAGTAGTGGCTATCTGGCTTAGATCTCTTGCCTCCAAACATACAAGCATGGGGTCTGCCCTTTACTTCGTAGACATAAACAGTAGCATCAATGCCATCCCTTGTTACAGTCTCCATTCCTTCTGCCTTTGGGATGTAAAACTCTCGATCCATCTTCATTCTCATTTCGTTCCTCAATCAATTAATTCAAAAGCAGTATACTTTATTAAAGTGTCGTTGTCTACAAAAATATAATAAAATATTAAAATAAATATTACGCTACATTTATATGTATTTATCTTGTATACAAATGTATAAAAAGCTGGACAACGACACGCAAATAGACTATACTGTTCTTGAAATTGAGGAGAACGTGATTGGAAAGACAGATGAGGAAAGCAAGGTTGTTGATGAATGAGGCGATTGAAATCAAAAGGCAAATCAGGAAAACAATCAAAGAGGCTTTCAAATCCAACATGTGTGTTTCTGCTGGAATTCAATAAGTCTGTAATAAAACTGGAAGCGAATCGTTTAATAGGTGTAAGGAGAAAAAAATATGAAAACAGCAGTCAGTTGGCAGAAATGGGTTGGGGTTTACAGGGACAGGCTTGGCCCAGAATCCAAGATTCACATGTGTGATGGTGATGGTGAGTTCACGCTTTGTGGCAAAAAGGTTCCCAGTTACGCAGATGGCTATGAAGTTCAGGGAGAGTCAACTTCCTTCATCAGTTGCGCTAAGTGTAACGCTAAACAATAAGGAGAAGCTTAACAGTGATGCTGATAAACAAAAACGTGCAAGAGATCAAAGCAGAGGATGTCACCATTTTCAAAAACTACGATGATGACGTAGTGGCTGGAGTGATTTACAAAGACGATGGTTCTGCTGGGGTGGCAATCTATGACACTGACGATCTCGAAGAGCTTGGTGTTCTTTATCGAATCAGCAACCTACGATCCAACAGCAGCAAAACGCTGGAAGAGATTGCTGATAGTATTTTTTATGGAAATGGTAAGACTTACATTTCTTTATAAAGTTCTGGACAACGACACGATAATAGCGTAAACTGTATTTGAAATTGAGGAGAACGTTTTGAAAATAATTTCTAAAATCCCAAAGACTGAATTTGATACAAGCACAGAGGTTGCGCGAATCGAAGTTTACTATTTGGAGGGCAGCAACTGTTCTGACTGGTGTGTGAACTATTACAACAAAGGTTGTGTTTCTATTGATTGTGTCGCTGGCAGGTTTGGTGACGAACAATATCATTATCAGCCTGTTTACTTTTACTACAAGAAAGACGCAGTTGCGTACGCTAAAGAGCAAATGGCTGAGATTGACACTTGCAAAGAAGTTAGGGTGTTCACTAGAGAGTACAACTTGCTTCAGAAGATAATTAAAAAGGATGGCCCTACGATTACCTTGAGCAAGGAAGACGCGATTACTTTAGACAACAACATTGAGGTTGCTTGATGCCTGACAAAAAACTGGGACGCAGAATTGCTGGATCGTATGGCAGGGCTGCAAAGAAACTGAAGCGAGTTGCCAACAAAGGGACTCGCAAAAACGCAAAACAAAACTTGAAGGAAATCGTATGAAAAATATCTGTGTTGAAGTTGCTTATCGAAATGGCTCAAGTGACTACAAGTTTTTTGAAAGAGGTGAGCTTCACAAAGCCAACTCCTTTCACCAGAGAAAGCAAAGTGATACCAGCAAAAAGAATGGTGGTATCAAATCTGTGAAGAGCCGCTATTATAGTGACAAGGCAAAGTTGGTGGCTTACTTAAATGAAAAAAAAGGAGTGCCAGCCTAATGAAAGTCGCAATTAAGTTTACTGCAAACATCAAAATGGATGTAATAAAAGAGTACATGGAAGAGCTAGGAGTCGAAGACGAAACTCCCAGAGAGTTTTTGGCTGACTGGGCAAAAGACTGGGGGCTTGCTGGATTGAATGAATCAACCCTATTCTCTTTGGGGAAATCAATCTTTGCTGAGTACGAATGGTGGAATGACCCTAAGTACCCTGATTATTCAAATCCTGTGCGAGAAAAGATTAGACATGCAAATTAACAAAAGTCTGCCATATCCCTATGGCAAAGTGGAGACTGACAAGGATCTGGTTCAAGCCTGTTATGACATGTTTGGGCCAGAGGGTGAGCATGACATTGGTGCAAGCAAGTTTGAAATACAACTGGCGATTGAAATACGGCGGTTGGCTAAACCTGAAGTTCCTCTGACTGGTGACGATCTGGACAAATGGCTGATCAGGGACATTCTTGTTGAGGTGGGTTCTAGTTATGTTTGATGATAGTTGAATTTACTTGTTAGCTTTGTCCTTTGCCTTACGCCTCGCGTAATCGTTCAGGTTCTCACCAAACATATCTTCAAACCAATACTCCCACGATCTTTTTTTGTTTGGCGTTCTTTGGCCTCTCTTCCTCCAAGCAAATCGAGCAGCGTAATATTTCTTCTGCTCGTATAACTCTTCCTCATTCATCGTAATCGAGAAGAAGCTCTTCACCCTCTAATATTTTTCTTCTGGTAAACAGGTGAAAAATTTTGTAATCGTCCCACTCAAAGTTAACGCTCAAATAACAATTAGGTTCCTCATCGTGATTGATGTATCCACCCAATGGTGTTCTCACAAAACCACTATAGATTGGCATCTTGATATGGGTTGGCCCCAAGTCATGACCTTCCTCGATTTCTGTAGTTGCAAAAATACCATGCCCATCTATTTCGCTTTCTCCAATCTCAAGCTCTTCAGGTAATGGGTTGTAATAAAACTTATTTCTTATCATCAGTACAAGTCATCAACTGTGATCTCTTGAACCCCTGAAATGTTGTATGGCTGATAAGAATCGAAGTCCTTGCAATGCAACAAGGTTTTAAACGCTTGCTCGTTACGCGCTCTGCCATATTCAGCAGCTTCGTCTGACAACATGTACACAGCGTATGGGTAAGGATGCAGTTTCTCTTGAGCCAAGAAATAAAACTTATCTGCCTGAAGCCCCACTGCTCTGGCTCCATCCAAATACAAAGATGCTTGCATGTAATAGTTGAAGTTGTTGACTGCTCTTCTGAATCCTCTTGGGGATGCGTCCCTTGCAGTCTTCAAGTCCCAGATGTTTTCGCCATCGTACAGATCCATACGAATCTTGAAGGGATGGTCATACCAGTAGAACAAACAAGTCAGCTCAACCCTGTCGCTATCCTTGGGTAAATACTCTGACACAACCTCACGCCTATCCATGCAAGTGTTGTACAGGTCTTCCTTGATGGGGGTTCTATCACCCACTGTCTCTAAAAACTCCTGATACTCTGCCTTGCCAACTTTGGTTCGCTTGTCAACGCTTGGCTCAATCACAAACTCTTTATCAAAGTTGTGGTGCTCAAGAAAGACAGTGTGCTGAACCCTGCCTTCCAACAAAGCTGGTGAGTCATTGAAAGTCTGGTTCTTCCAAGTGTATGGACATCTGATCACAGTGGTCAGGTCATGAGATCGATACGCCTCAATCTCCTGATAAACTTCATAAGGTATGTCATCGTAAACCCCTACTTCAAAATTCATAACAGCACCCCCAACAAAAACCCTAACACAAACGATCCAATGAGCGCGTGGATTGTGTACCTTGCAACCACTGGGTTGTCTCCCCATCGTCTGATCATATCTGTTACCTCACTAATTTTTTCTTGGATCATCACCACTCGCAAACTTTGAGTACCAAGCACTCTTCGCCAAATCTGTTGCCTGAACCCCATCTTTCTTTCCTGCTCTCCACAAATACTTGAAAGCATTGAGCTTGGCATAGTTCTGCACAGCTTCAATCCCAAAGGCAGCGACCATTGCGTCAATGCACTCGATGTCTCCATCTTTGTAGTGTGGGGGTGAGTTGACTGGATCAGCCTGAATCTTCTTTGGCCTTCCACGTTTTCTTTTTTCTACCATTTCATTTACTCATTACGTTGAATTCTTTTGGGCAGGTCTAAATTGTTTTTATCTGCCAACTCATACAAATCGTGTTGTGTGACTGTGCCACCACCGGGCTTGTGATATTTCTTTTTGTCTTTCGAGTCCTGAACGTACTCAATCCCATTGAACAATAAATTGAATCTTCTCATTTCTTTTTAAACATGTGGTAATTGGTCTTGGCAAAAAATTTATTCGACAGCGTGTAATTCTTCATCTTGGATTCGTGTGTGTCTAATTGTTTTATCTCGCCACCTTGCTTCAAGAACTTTTCGACCTGATCGTCAAGCTCTTTACTTTGTTCTGTTTTCGTCTTGCTCATAGTTTGCTCCTTAATCGAGTAGCCCTTTGCGACCACTGGGGGGCTAGGCCAGTCCCGAAGGGCGAGTACCCTTTGGTCTTTGTTTGTTGCAGGGGATGATAGATTGGGATCTCAACAATCGGACAGTAATGAGGTGAGAACTGTCCATCCACCTATCCCAATCAATCTTGGCCCATGAAGCCCCTGCTCCCCATGCCTATGCTGGTGGAATTCTTTTTCGTTGCGCTAAGAATTGCATACCTCGCAAATACTTCTGGCTAAAAGGGTATGTCATCAGCGTGATCCTTTTCTTCCTCAACTACTGTTGAGTCAGAGAAGCTATCCAAGCCTGATGATCCTCCTTGCGATCTTTGGTTTCTGTCTCGATCTACCTTCTCCATGAGTGCAACCTTCTCCATCGAAGTATCGATGAGGTTGGCTACAAACTCTGGCAGATCTTCCAAGATGTCACACATCTCTTTCGAGCCTGTGTCTGACAAACTGTTACCATTGTCATCAGTCTGCCACTCTTTCAGGTATTCACGAAGAACAAAAGATTGAGTCTTGTTATGTGTTGGCACAACATCCAATCCATCTTCTGGCTTCTCAAGGCTGGTGATCTTCGCACCCTCACTGCCATCCTGTTTAGCGTAGTGCTCAACAGTAATAATGGCTGGTCTGCCTAGCAGGTTGTCGAGGTCAAAGTCTTTCAGCTCTTCCTCTTTATATTTCTTGCCACGCCAGAATTGTAGGTCTGCCCTTAGAGAACTCTTTTCGTGCATCGAGAAGTTGTAACGCTTCATCATCGACATAGGGCGATCATCGTCTGTTCGCAGTTCTGGAAACTCCCAGAAGAAAAAAATGGGCCACACTTTACGCTCTGGCTCATCCTTGTAAGATTCCATGTGATGACCTACCTCTGCATACATGTACAAAACGCCCTTATGATCTCCTGCTGGAATCAGCTCGTAGCCTCCTCCACCAGTGCCACCTGCTTCACCTAGATTTAATCCCATTGTTACCTCCTTGTGTTGAACATTATAGGAATTTGCAGTATGGTACATTTTCCTATAAATAAAAGCAAGGGTCAATAATGGGGTTAAAACTACCACCAAAGGATGGAAAGAAATTTGAGCGTCCAATGCAGCAGGACTATAAAACCAGTTTCCTGAACTTTCTGCAAGACAATGGCGTTGAGGTAGATGCCAAGGAAGGGCTGATAGTAGGACAGATCAGACACGCATTCATGAATGTGAATGGCGTGAGGAAGAACGTGGCGTGGTATGTTTTTTACTTAGATCAGTCTGTGCCATTTGGCATGATGGGTGATTACAGAATTAGCCAGAGTGATCCAACAGCAGTATGGCGACCTGAGAATCAGCAACACCATGCGCTGACCCCAGAGCAGAAACAAGAAATCGAACAGCTTGCCAGACAGGCAGAGATTGATCGAGCCATTGCACTTGAGGATGGGGCAGAGAAGGCCAAGACATTGTGGGAAGCTGCAAGCGATTGTGAAGTGCATCCCTATCTTGAAAAGAAGAACGTGCTTAGTTATGGACTCAGGCAGAACAGCCAAGGCACTCTGTACATACCCATGTATGACGATAAGCTGGAAGTAGTGGGCATCGAGCGCATCTACAAGGATGGATCAAAGAAGACAACCAAGGGATCAAACAAGTCTGGCTCTTTCTTCATACTGGGCAGGGAGATTCTCAAGCACAGTGACAAGATAACATACGCTGAAGGTTATGCGACTGCTGCATCCTATTACGCTGACCATAGTACGCCGGTCATTGTTTGCTTTAGTGCCAACAATCTGATCAAGGTTGCTGAGACAATGTGGGAGCACTTCGCAAATAAGAAGCATGTGTTCCTTGCTGACAATGATGAGGACTCACAAACTGGTGAACGTGAAGCAAGAAAGGCTGCTGAGTTTATCAGGAGCAAGGGAGGAGAGTGGGAGATCGTCATGCCAGAGTTGGCTGGTGACTACAACGACCACAAGGTGGAAGCGTTAGAGGGTGAGGTCATTGTCGCTACAAAGAATCTGGATCTGCCAATGGAGTATGACTGGGTTCAGAACAGCAAGGGCAGATACATTAACAACAAAGAGAACGTGAATGGTGTGCTGCTGACCCAGAACATCCAAGTCAGGTACAACGTGATTAAAAAGATGATGGAGTACGACATACCTGATACCAATTTCATTTCAGACATGCGTGATGAGAGTGCGCTGATCGAGATCGAAAACAGGTGTATCAATCTGGGCATACCTCACACCAAGGTGAGGGATTACCTGAAACTGCTGGCTGAACCATACAACCCAGTCAAAGAATGGATTGATAGTAGACCTTGGGATGGAAGATCCAGACTGCAAGAGTTTCTGGACACAATCCAGACCAATGGCTCAAACAAGCTCAAAGAGATCCTGATGAAGAAGTGGCTGATCAGTTGCGTGGCAGCAGCGTTTGAACCCAATGGCGTTGAACTCGAAGGTATTCTGCTTTTTCAGGGCGCACAGGGGTTGGGCAAAACGTTGTGGTTCAAGCGTCTGTGTGACTATGAGAGTGGGTGGCTATTGGAGGGTGCTATGCTGAACCCCTCAGACAAAGACAGCGTTAAACGCGCTGTGTCGCATTGGATCGTGGAGCTGGGTGAAGTGGAGTCTACATTCAAGAAGGCTGACCTTGACCAGTTGAAGGCATTCATCACCTCAAAGACTGATGAGTTCAGGTTGCCTTACGACAGGGCGAACACACGATACCAAAGGCGCACAGCTTTCTATGCGTCTGTGAATGCTAGGGAGTTCCTGATTGATAGCAGTGGTAATCGAAGATTCTGGGTGATACCTGTGACCAGCATAGACTTCACTCACAGAATCGACATGCAGCAGTTGTGGGCAGAGATCAGAACGACACTGTACAGCGAGGGGCAGAAGAACTGGTTTCTCTCCCCTGATGAGAGAGAGCTATTGCAAGAGAGCAACGAGACATACAGGACGCAGAGCAGTGTGGAGGATCTAATTTTAGAGCGAGTCAACTTTAATTCGTATAACACTGAGCCTGTGCAGATGACTCAGTTGCTGAGAGATCTGGGAATCAAAGCACCACGCATTCCTGACTTCAAGGATGCTGCGAGAGTGCTGAGTGAATATGGCATTGAGCCTCGAAGATCTAATGGAAAGAAAGTGTATGACCTCGATTACAAGCCTTTGGAGAAAGATGCAGAAGATTACACAAGAAGTGGTAAAGATTGGGATTATTGATACATTGCATGTTTTAAATGCACTGTTGTACCCTTGATATACACTTGACCTAAGTTGTTGATTTATATGGTCTTATTACTATTATAGTGTATAGGTATATATAATATATATATATTTAATATAAAGAGCTAAAGCAGTAATAGACCACATGAACTGGTTATGAATATACTATTAGAGAGTTAAGAGAACCCTACCCTGTACACTGTACACTTGGAGGTTGGATGGAAAAGTTTAGTTATAACAGCGAGCTGGATTTTGAAGATAATTTTGAAAGGTGGTATGTGATCAATAGTGATGAGAGAATGTACCACAACGATCCAGTTTATGATCGAGAGACAGCGAAAGAAGTTTTTGTGAAGTGGATGAAAAGTAAATGGCAGGAAGACCAAAGAAAGAAAGAACCAAGCTAGTCAGCGTACCAGATCAGTTCGATCCAGATCCTGAATTTGGTCTGACCAAAATGCAATCAGCTTTCGTGTGGCATTACACTGAAGGAGCGTGTGCTCAGACAGAAGCAGCAAGAAGGGCTGGGTTCGAGTTCCCAGCTAACGCTGCCAGTAAGATGCTCAATGGCAGAGATTTCCCAAAGGTCACGAAGGCGATCAGATTTAAACAGGATGAGCTTGCAGACAAGTATGCGATCACACCTCAGAAAACTGGCTCAATGTTGTGGAAGATAGCAGAGGAGGCATTCGAGGCTGGACACTTTGCCAGCTCAGTCGCTGCTATAAAAGAACTCAATCAACTGGCTGGCTTGTCAATCAATCGCAGTCAGAACCTGAACATTAACGCTAACATTGATGGGATGAACAAGGATGACATCAAGCAGCGTTTAGGTAAGCTGTTGGGTGCTAACTCGCCAGAGTTATTGGACAACGATTTTTAGTAGAATAAACTAAGCGCAAGGCCCGCTCTCCCAGAAACGCCCCAAAAATAGAATAATTCGAGAAAAATGCTGTAAGTCATTGATTTGCAAGGAGAAACCTGAGCGAGTCGATGTATTGTAATGTGTAGCTTTGTGCTCACAATGGTCACCTCGAAAAACTGGGCTTGGATCTAAAGCTAGACTTAGCATTAACAATCGCTTGTAAGTCATTGATTTATAAAGGAACCCTATGAAGTCAGTTTTTTTCTGAGCGCGGCCTAATTTTTTCGAGGGGTACACCCCCTGTGCCGAAGACACGCATGGCGATGCGCGTACAAGTTAGTTGAGTACATTCAAAATCCATTTTATTCAATGGCTTGTTTGAGAAAGGGCTGTGACAGAAAGAGAGATTATTGAGGTAACGTGTTTCTGTCACAGCCAAGGGCCACTAGGGGTGGCTTCAAGGGACAAGGCAACCATATCACGATTTGTCTTTTTTTCAATCTGGATTAGAATGCTTTTCCATGTCAAAAACTTCCAGAACAAAAGGGGCGACATTCGAGCGCGATATCGTAAAACGATTAAATGAGTTCTTTGAGTCCCATGACATAAATTTTTCGTGCAAAAGAAATTTAGATCAATATCAGAAATCTAATCTGGCTGATATTCAGATCCCCCATCATTCTGTCGAGTGCAAGCACTATAAAGATGGCTGGTGGTGGAAACCAGAATGGCACAAGCAAGTCTGCGAATCTGCTGAACACAACGAGATCCCAGTACTAATTTACAAGTTCAACCACAAACCAGTGCGCGTGTGCTTGCCCCTGTACGCTATCAGCGCAGAATATCCAAGGGACAACAACCTCACATGCGTAGTGGATTTTGAAACGTGGATCGCTATACTGGAAAAACGTTGGGACTCCTATGACATTGACTTGAACTGGCCCGTATGAAATACGATGACATAGACATTTTTGAAAACGACATCAAAGGCTACAGCCTTGGTGGATCTATCTCTGGAGACATTAGAGAGCTTCAGGGTAGGCCAGAGTCTGAAAATTTATTCACACCAGCCCAAGCAGCGTGGTTTGCATCACAGCTTGCACCGGGGACTGGTCTGCTCGACGTTTCACGTGGAACCCCTGCTATGCCCTCCTCAGAGGCTGATCCTAGCGAGTTCTACTCAGGCGAACTGCAAGGAACCCTTGCTGAAAATTTGGCGCGAGGAAATTATCTTGAGTCAGCGTTGCAGGGTGTAGGCGCATTGGGCGATCTAGCGTATGGGATTCCAGTGGCTGGTGTAGTTGCTGGCCCAGCGTTAAAAGGCGTGAGTGCTGCTGGAAGGGCAGGGCTGAAGTCGTTGACTGCTGCTGATGAGCCAGTGAAAGCGTTTCATTCTTCTCCTTATGATTTTAATAAGTTTCTTTTAGAAAAGATTGGAACTGGAGAAGGAGCGCAAGCCTATGGCTGGGGATTGTACTTTGCAGAGAATCCTGAAGTAGCAAAATATTATCGTGAAGCATTTGAGGGACAGTCTGGTGGTCTTCACATAAACGACAAAAAAGTTGATCAGGTTTATGACATTGATAACAGAAACAAATTTTCAGAGCTTTACAGTGATTTGATGGAAGAGGGTGCTGAAAGGATCAGGTTTGAAAAAGACGATATTTTGGATCAATACCTAGATTCTGGCACTGATGTTTATGATGAAGCCAGTGACGTTGTTGATGAGTTAATTCAAGAAAACATGAAGGACAATCCTGACATTGAATTAATATTCAGGCTTCAGGATAAGCTTAGGATGGGGGCTGGCTTACCTGATGATGAAATTCAAAGGATTACTGATCTGACAGAAGAGGTATTTTTAGATACTGCTGACATGGATATCATTCTTGGCAATCTGTCTCAAATTGAAAATGACACTCAGCTAGACATTGTGATGGATTATTTAAATCCAAGGCAAAAAGAAATGTTTAATGAAAGGCTGGCCCCTAAGATTGAGATGAAAGAAGGAGAAGCAAAAACCTACGAAGTCGATTTAGCAGTGAACAAAGACAAGCTGCTGGACTGGGACGAACCTTTAATGAATCAGCCAGAAGTGTTGAAAAAAATTGAAGCGTTTTTGGAAAAAGAGTATGGAGATCCAGAAATTGTTTTTGATCGTCTACGCTTGACAGACGTGGACAAAAAAGTCTCAGGCACTGGTGGTGATTTTTATGAAGCAATAACAGGCTATGGATCAAGCCCAGAAAAAGCAAAAGCTTTTTCTGAAAGACTAAGGGATGAAGTTGGTATTGATGGCATCAAATACGCAGATGGGTTTACAAGGCGCAAAGATGGATCGTCAAAAAACTTTGTAATATTTGATCCAAGGTTAATTGAAATCACCAAGCAGTATGGAATACCTATTGGTGTTGGCGCAGCGTTCCTAGCAAAAATGGATGAAGCAAAAGAAGAGCTGGACACCAACAACGTGGATATCTTCAACTAGTCTTCTTTCTTGTCTTTGGTCAGGACATAATCTTTTGTCACGATACCAAATTTTTTATCACCTCGTTCGTGTGGCTTTACCCAGATTGTTTTATACACCACGCCACGATCATCACGATAATGTCTGTTGTGACCCTGAACTTCATGCAGCGCAGTACCAAACTTGCGAGTTCTATCAGGTTGTACACCCTCGATCAGTTGCTTCTCCTTGGGCAGCTTGATCTCAAGCGTGTAGTGACGATTCCTTGGCTGCAACCTGTGACTCAGGTTCTTGACCTTACCTTTCCTTGCAACTGGATCTTTAACAATCCAGTCAAAGTTATTCATGGCTAACACTGCAAAGGTAGGAGTCAGAATGCCACTAAACTCATACTCAGTTGTTCTTCTGGTGTCCTGAAACCTTTTAATCTCTTCATCAGAATACTGGTAAGGATCTTTCCCAAGAAACTCATGAGGTATGTTGAATGACTCTGAGTACCAATCAGTACAAGAATAATTAACATCTTGTGTTGACCAAGGCGAAGACGTTACTGTAAGTTGAGCAAGCATCTCTTCCCACTTGAAAGAAGTGTCTAGTTGAATCATTCCATCTTCATTGTAAAAATGAAAAGCTCCCTGCCAGCTTTCATATTCCAAGCCAGTTCCAAAATTAGGCTGGTTGTTGAGCAAGGCAGTTATTTTGACCAGATCAAATGCTGAGTAGGGAAAGTCAAGGTTTGGAATAGACAATTTTTTAGCAGCTTGTAAATTGTCTTCGTAGTAAGACCAAGGTGCTGGTATTTCCAAGTCTTCATACTTCTTGGTGTACGTTGGCTTTCTATCAAAGTCAGTGTAAGCAGCATTCATAATGCTAATAGGGGAGTGTAGAATTTTAAGTCTTTCTTTGCCCTCTTCTTCAAACCCTCTAAAAAATCTGTACATAAAAAATTCTTCTGGCATGTTTTGTGAGCCATCACGAACAGAGTCTTTGGCCTTTTTAAGATCAAATATAACCACTCTTTGAGAGTCCACTTTCTCAATGTGAACCCCCACAAACTTGTTAAGCTCATCAGGGCCAGCAGCGTCCCACGCTAAAAACATATTGTCATGAGGGATTTTAGCTTGCCAAAAGTTATTGACCAGTTGATCCTTGTTGCCCTTTTTCATTTTGCTGATCACATCATCCATCAACTCGTTTTGAACCTCGTAAGTGATGGCGTTTAAAATAATTTTTCCATGCTCTGGCCCTGATTTGTTCAGCATATTTCTGATTGCTTGATCAGGCTCGAACTTTACGCCCTTTACCCTCAGCGAAGGCTTTTGCATCGTGAAGGCCACCTCTGCCTGAAAGTCTGCAATGTTAAATTTGCCCATAGAAATCTACCCCTAGATTTTGTGTTTGCGTATTCTTGTTGCAGTTGCACTAAGAATGGTTTTGTCTCCAGCCAACTGCTCAAGGTCTTTTA
>CEQT01012388.1_pt1 | contig 20291 bp, 18 predicted proteins | sample 530951 | NCBI WGS metagenome assembly CEQT01 (sample SAMEA2621132, study PRJEB7988) | marine metagenome | biome: marine biome (ENVO:00000447); feature: surface water layer (ENVO:00002042); material: "saline water (ENVO:00002010), including plankton (ENVO:xxxxxxxx)" | depth 5 m
GGATTATGTTGATGCAAGTCACCCTCCTTTAATTGGTTTTGGATTTGATGGAATAGCTTTATATGGAAAATATGAAACATCGTATAGTAGTATGGATGGATATGATACTGATTTAGATGAATTTGGTGGTCATAGTCATGATAGTTATGGTTATCATTATCATTCACATGATATAGAAAATGCTATATCAACCATAGGAGATAATGCTGGTTCTACATCTGGTGTTTCAGAATATACCTATCATGCATTAATGAAAGGAGCATGGTACGGATTAATAAATGATATTCCTGAATTTTGGAATTCATCTTCATTGGCACCAAATATCTCATTTGCTCAAGTAAATAGATATGTAGGTAATTCGAGCTAAAATAATATAAAAGATATTTATAATATTATTTATAAATGTCTTTTAAAAGTAAAAAGTTAAAAAATGACGAAATAAGACCTGCAATAGAAAAGATGACAGAAATGGGTCTAACGATTGTCTCTACACCTGAATTAAAAGAATTATTTTTATTAATAAAAAAATTTTTAAATGGTAACGAGCGCTATGATGTATTTATATCATTGCCCAAAACAAAACAAGTAATACGCGGAGAGTTGGAAGTAGAAGTTGGTAAACATACTTGGATTAAATTGGAACATTTATAATTACAATTTTGATCTCAACATTTTTTTATAATTATAATAAATTATTTTTTGTCTATTTATTTTATTAGAAGTTAATTTATTACAATATTGACCGTACGTCAAGAGTTTTTGAAGCCCTTTTAATTTCAATATTTGAAAATCATTAAACGACATAGTCTTAAAAGGCATCATATATATTTATAAAGAAATATTATTATATGGCTGTTTATATTTTTTACACCATTTAATACATTTATATACGTTTATTTTTTTTAATGCATTAATTTTTTCATCGTCTTTTTTATTATTAATTAAAGCCAATGTATAAGAAATATGCTCTACTTGTTGCTGACCAAATATTGAATTATATTCTATTAGCTTATTCATAAAAAAAACTGGTTTTGTTTTTGTTAAAATATTTGTAATGTTTTTACTTCTTATAAAATGATAATTTTTAAGTAAATTGTTTAATAAAGTTTCACTTACTGGATTTTTAAAATATTTACAAATTATGTATTTTTCTGAATTAGCGTATCTACTTGTTTCTGGTTTCATTATATATACTTTATGGTATAGTGTATTTAATAAATATAATAAATCGCTCGTGGCTTTTGTAAAACAGTCAAATACTTTTAAAATAAAATGTCCGTATTGTTTTTGCATTATAATGGCGTAACATACTTGTGCATATATTAAATTAAAACCTATTTCTTCTTGCTTATTAAAATCTACAGAAAAGTCAAAACCTCCGTCTGCAGTAATAATGTGCATTTTATTACTATACTTTTTTTTACAATAAATTAAATTTTCAATATTAAATAAGTCTCCTGTACCATCTGACCCTTTTTCAATATAAATATTTGGAAATGATTTTAAAACATTATCACTTTTTTTCCATCCCGGAACATCTGGATTACTATTAATTAATGTCATTCCATAATAGGTATCATTTCTATTTGAACGAATATTACACATTGCTTCAATAAATCCACCTGGACCTTCAGCTAAATGAAATGTTTGTATAGGATCATTTGTATCATTTAAATCATGTGCATGTATAATTTCAATAAGTTTAAAGTATGACCTTGATATTGGTCTAAAAGTACATATAGAGCGTTTAAATTCAGGTAAAGTAGTATGAATATATTCATAAGGATTTGTATATTTTTTAAATATATTCCATTCACCCGTTTCTTCTAATATATCTATGTGTTTTTTTATTTGATTTAAATAAATATTTAACGATACATTAATTTTTACTTGTTCTGGACCATTATAAACAATATTTATATTGTTTTCGCATGTTTCATTATATAATTGTGGTAACATAAAATAGTTCATTACTATATTATGTTATGTTTTGTTTAGATTAGTTTTAGTCGTTCATTTAATTTACGTGGTTTTCCAATCGTAAACGGTACAGGTACATCTATTATAGAATCTGTATACATTTTTACTATTTCTTTTGTATCTACATTATGGGTTTTAGTGTATATAAAATATTGATTTAAAAAGGATACCGTTTTTTCTTCATCACTCATATTTAATGCAGTACCATAATCTTGTTTTGTACTTGTTTCTAAAATATTGTATAAACTTTCAAATGAATGAATACCAGATTTTAGTCCTTTTCTTTTGCACTGTTCTAGAGTTAAAGGAGAAAACCCATAATCCGCAAGTACTTGAGTTAAATAGTCGAAATTAACAAGATACTCTTTTGTATATTTATTAATTGTTTCTTGATAAATATCTATTTCATAACCCAAACATTTTTCATTATCAGGGAAATTTTTAGAATGATATTGTTTCTTTATAGACCAAATTTTTGTACTGTCTTTGATTATAGTATTTTCTTTTCCATATTGCACTTTTTCTAACATTTTAAATATTTCTTTACCATTAAAACAAGTACCTATAAAATATCCACCAACGCGTGTATAGTCACTTACATTTTTTAAGAAATGATGTAATGTTTGTTTATTTTCAAACATGTAATGTAGTGCAAATTGTATGGAACTAACATTAAATCTTTTATTTGCAACACCAAATAATTGTAAAACTCCAGCACCGAGTATTTTTTTATCTTTTTCACCTTCTCCTACAATAGCATTCATTACTGCTTTACTAGTATCGTTATAAAATGCATTACCATTTTCAATTAATTGTGAAGTATTTCCATGTAAGAACATAGCTTTGGGTAAATCTTTATATTTTTTTAATTGATTTAAATAGCGAGCACAAGCCCCATCTATTTTATTTTCAATATTATCTCGTGAAATATCAATACCGAGAACGAACCCTATCTTGGAATGTTTCCATTTAGATAAATCACCTGCTTTTCCAACTGCATAATCAATCAATAAATCACCCGAATTTGATACAATATTAATCAGTAATTTTTTTACAAATAAATTATGAAAATCTCTAAGACTACGCGTTTTAGACTCACTATGTATTTTTACATAATATACATCATCGTCTATAATAGAAACTTTTTCATTTGATGCCAACATTTTAGGAGTAATAGGATTATGTATGGATTGCCAATTACTGTTTGCTACATGATATGCATTTCCATAATTACGATTTCCATTTCTAAAATCTGCAGTTTTATCGTATCGTACTTTAATAGGTACCCATTTCCACATTCCATTCTTTTCAAAATCATATTTAAACTCCACAATCATATTATCTTCTATAATTTCTCCTTCTGTAGTAAACATACGAGGCTCACCATTTGTATCATTTTTAAGTAATATATTACACATATGTGCATTTGAATCAAATGGGCTTGTAGGATAAAATAATACAGGTTTATAAGTTCCTTTAGATCGCGTATCCTTTAAATTAATGTCACCATTCATTAAAGTGCCTAATGGATTTAAATATCCATTTTTTTTTTCATCGAAACCTACTTTTAAATATAATGTTTTAAATTGTACCAAATTCGATTTTGTTTGTACTCCATTATTAAATATATTACCAATATAATCTTCACCCAAATCACTTTTTTTTACAGATATTAAGAAATCAATTGTATTGTATTCTGGGGGTTTCCACTTAAAACTATGATTCCACGTTTTTTTATAATTTAAAGGAGTATCTTGTGGTGTATTGCACCCTACACCCAATAAGTTTGGTGTAAATATAACGCCATCTGTCTCATAATCAAAAGAAGATTCATTTGGCTCATATTCTTCGCCTTCTTCTAATTCGTCTTTTTCATCTACCCCGGTTGTTTCAATACCCATTAAGTCAAATAGTGTTTTACAACATTTATATATCGGATTTGTATTGGAAGATACATAAAATTTTTTTGTAATCATTTTAATTGGAACATTTCCTTTCGGTACAATAGATTCAAATAATGTTTGTAATTGATTAACTGCTTTTATGCATTCTATTAATCTCATTATAGTAGATGTATCTAATTTTGTTTCATCAATAAGAACTTCTTTTCGTATATCCTTTCCGCTTAAAAAGTATAAATCAAAACAAGCATATAAATTAATATATTTCTTATGTTTATCATGTAATATATGTTCACCATCAAATATAGTGTTAAATAGTTTTGAGCTTTTAATTATTGTACCAGTAAATTGTACATTCATTAACATATCTATGAAATAAATACGACCATTTTCATTTATAAAACACAATTTCCTAAGACCATCTGCTTTATCTGTTACACAATAATCTGTACGAATATTTGGAGTTAATGTTTTTTCATCTTTTATCATGTTAATTTTTTGTAATGTAAAAGAAGATGGACCAATGAAATCTTCTGGTTTAAAATAATGATTTGGGTCATCTTTACCGTGTACTAATTTATAGTAATTTTGTAAGACATTATCCTTTTCGTCATATGAAATAGGATAATTTGATTGTTGTAATCCAGATAATATAAATTTTATTATTTTTTTAAGATGTGCTACTAATTGTGTAGAATTATATGTACCTTTTTTAATAATATCATTATCTATTTCTATTTCTATTTCATAAAATTCTCTACTATTAAATATGTCTGATTCTAATAAAGAATAAGTCATTTCATACGACCCCTTATTTTTTTTAGAAGACTTAACTACACTTAAATCAACGATAAATGGATAATCTGGATGTTTAAAACTAGTACGATTAAGTAATCTATAGCTTTTTTTTGTATCTTTCCAAGATTTAATCAAAGATTGTATAATATTACTGTTTTTATTATACTTCTTTTCTTCTTGTAATGAAAATCTAAAAAGGAATTCCTCATTGTCTATTGGATTTTGCGGAGGATTTCCCATACGATATTTATATTTTTGAATATACATTGCGTCATCTGATAAATCATTTGTTTTACAATATTCTGAAATTCTATATAAATCTTTTATTTCAATTCTAATATTTGAAAAACGAACGTTTCCATCATTATCTCGATATTCACTATTGATTTTTAATGTATGTTTATCTTTTTCAAAAGCTTTAAAACCTAAAGAATATAATTTTGTAGCAACGTTGTCAAAATCAATCTTTTTAATATCAGTTTTTCGGTTATCTTTCGTTTTAGATTTAGTTCCAAAACGAACTTCAAACTCTAATGTAGATGTTTGATTTGATATATTTTTTAAATATTCATCCAATAAATACATTAATTTGGAATCTTTCCTTGTGCTTTTTTTGCTCATTATATATATTGCGTTATATATTTTATATCTTTTCAATTTTAATTAAATCATATATTAAATCATATATTCCTTTTTTTATAATACAATCAGTTTTAATGTCCAGTTTGAGACGATTTACAATATCAATCAAATCGTTTTTTTTATAGTTTGCAATACCCTTCAAAGGTTTTTCAAAATCTGTTACTAAAATATGAGTATTTTTTATTTCTTGTAACATATCTTTAGTTACATTTTCTAAAAGTATATCATCTTGGATTACATGAATAGGTCCATCTATAGTTATAATTTCATAATATACATATTTTACAACATAAATAATATTTATATTATAAAGCAAACATAGTGCATGTAATCCATAAATATTTGTTTTTTTTTCTTGTAAATTTTGAAGACCTTCTTTTTTTCTTACTATTTTATAAGGCTTCAAAATAGATGGGTCATTTTGATGTTTTATAATAGATTGAATTTTAAAATCATTTTTTATATTAAATTCATTTACTACTTCTTTCATTATATTTCCATGTGATAAATAGTAAAAAATCCAAAATAAAGTATCTTCGTCTTTATTTTTTTTTGGAACTTCCTTTTTATTATTATTATTATTATTGCGCTTTATTGGCTCTTGTTGGCTTGTAAATGAATTACATTTGTCACAAGTCAACATATATGGAGTAAGTGGATATAAATGAATAGTCATGTATATATTGATATCATATATCTTTAATTGCTTTCAGAAAAAAAATTATCTTTAATAGTGTCTTTTGTCGTTTCAACTATTTTTAACTGTTCTTCTTGATTGTCAATATATGTTACAAATTTTGTTAATTCTTCTACTATTTCCGGTGAAAGATTAGATAAATTAAAAAATGATCCATTATTATTTTCAGTAATAGTTACTTTTAAATTATCAATTATTTTATAAACCTCTATTTGATTGTTTAATGACATTTTCTCTATCTTTTTTTTCATCTCAAGTAAATTCATATAATTAATATATTATTATTTATTTAATTGCTTTTGATTTAGTTTTTTTATTATGTTTCGCAATTACCTTTTCGTTTAATTCTGCAATTACACTTATATTATCGTCATATAATTCAAACCGATGTCCAATAATTTTAACTGATATTTCATCATCTTCTTTTAATTTTGAAAACAAATCGTTATCATAATGATGATCTCTTGAAATATAAATTATCATAGGGCTATTTGTATATTTATCTAATTTTGCTTTTATTCCTGCTTTTGTAATATTTTGAATCACGCAGGTTATAGTCATATTTTCTATAGGTAAGCAAAGCATACAGGAGAATACAATCGTAAATACAATATTTTCTCCGTTTATACGACCGCCAGAATAGTTTATTATATTTATACTGTCATTTTGAATATATCCTTCTTCTACGCATTTTGATTCATATAAATTTTTTAATTTATTTTCTAAATGTTGTTTTAGATTACTCCCTATCATTTTGAATGGTATATTTATTGTTCTTTCCAAAATAGATTCAGTAAATATTTCTTGTTTTTTCTTGCTAGTCATTATAATATGCACAGAGTATAATTTTAAATCAATTTATTAATAATTAGAGAACTCCTAATACGGGTATTTGGAACCATATTTTTCCATCGTTATTATTTAATTGTTTATTTCTCAATAACATTTCCAGTATTACTACTAATTCTGGTGTTTTTGGAATATTTGGGTCTCTTGGATTGTCATATTTGAGATTTTCATTTATTATATTAATATATGAAATTACCAGTGATTTAGTATTATCAGATACTCTAAATCCAGTGTTTTGTTTTTTCTTACCAGATTTTAATTCTTGTTGTATTGCAAGTTTTTTTTTTAATTTTAATTCCATCTTATTATTTGTACAATAACCTATAAATCCAATAATTGGAGCAAACATATCAACGGAAGGTTTTCTTTTAACCATTTCACTTGCAAGAATTCTCTTTGCCGTGTCTCTTGATTCTACCCATATATTATTTTCAAAAGTATATAATTTTGTAACTGTTTTATTTACTAACAATATACCGGTATACTCATTTTTAATAATCAATAATGGGTCATAGTACTCTTTCACTTTACTATAAAAATCATTTAACGTTTCATTTGTATAAACATATTGTAACATAATAAGCGTTCTTTCAAAACTAAGGCTTTCTAAAATATGGTGTAATAAAAATTGATTTAACGTTGTTTCATCCATTTCATCTAATAACGTTTTTTTTGCATTTATAAATGATATATACCAATCGGGTAAACTATCTATATCATCATTGGAAATAACACTTTTATACGCATTTTCCCAGTCTATTATATTGTTATCATCACTAGTAGTATTTTTTTTATAATTTGATTTGGATACATTATAAGCAATATCTTTTATTTTTTCAGTAAAAGGTAATCTTCTATTATTCATAGACACATGCGTATCTACTAATTTTACAGGATGAAATAAATATAGTTCTCCAACATTCACAAGATTACCTGGTTGATTATATTTGTCATGAATATAAATGTTTTTATCATTTACCATTTTGGTTAATGCATAGTCTATTTCTTCTAACATAAAAGATTTTAAAGAAATAATATACTCAATCAATTCTTGTTTAGTATAAATATATTTTTCTTTCATTAGTAACTGAATAATGCTTATCAAAATAGACACTCTACTAGATACATATTCATCTGTAAAAGTGTGCGAATCAATATTTACAATAGGCGATCTTTTTCCACGGCATGAAAAGTGACAACTATCCATATAATCACATATGGATGTAAAAGGTTTGTCTCCAACTGAATATTGTATACTTATACCTGTAGATAAATTTTGATTTACAACTAGATTCATTTTATCTGCAGAAAAATTAGATTGTTCGATGTTTAATAAGCAATCAATCGCATTTTCTTTTAATGCTCTATTTACTTGACCTATTTTTACTGCTTTATTTTCTGCATAGCGATATAAATATAAATCAACTGCTTCAATATCCTGATTATTTAAAATAGTACTATGTAAATAAATTTGAACATTTCTATCTTCAAATGGTAGATTTTTATGGCTACAATTACGTATAGCACGTCCAATAATTTGTTCAATGCGATTCATATTGTACCAAGGGTCTAATACATGTACTTGTCTTATATTTGAAAAATCTAATCCTTCTGACCCAGCAGATGATATTAATACCACTTTTATTTTTTCACCATTAATATTATCACTATTTGTAAGAGCTATCACTTCATCGTTATTTTTTGGAGATAGTAACGGGTCTCCAGTTATCATTGCATATTTTGCTTGTTTAAAATAGCCATCTTTTACATCACGGCCTTGCATTGTATTTACATCTATTTTAAAATTTGGTGGATTTTTTAAAAGTGATTTTGATTTATCACCATAACGAGCAAATCCCATTTCTTCAAGCGCTAATGCCATTGGTATTAATCCTGAGTCAATATATTGCGAATAAATTAATATTATTCCTTTTGAATTTGTAATAATATTACATATATTTTTCAATTTCATACTATAGTTTCCTAATTCATCAGGTGAAAATGGTTTTCCTAATGAAGGATCTTTGTATTCATACATATTTTTACGCGCAGGACTTTTAGATATAGTGTATTTCATAATACGGTCTAATCCATTTTTTCCATACAATTCTTTTAATTGAAATTTTGGTGGTATAGGATTTCCAGGAATAATACTTGAATGTGGGTAAACCATATTTAATGCATTTATGGGTGCTTGTAATACAGTATAACCAAATGACGCTGCTTCTTCATATTTATGTATATCTTCGTCGTTATAATTATTTTTAATAATATCAATTATACTATCGTATACTAAATGTTGATAATTACCTAATGTATTTAAATATACATCAATAAATTGTAAGTTTTGAGCAATAGGTAAACCATTAAATTGTTTTATTGGTTTTTTATTTCTATCGTTAAAAAATGTATTATCCATGTTAAATAATTTCGGAAAAATTCTATAAGGGAAAATATATGGGTTTTCTCCTCTTACATATGAAATATATCCTGTAGTTTTATTTTGTAATGTTTTTTTACCTATTTCTTCACCTGTTTCTGATATTTTTAAATTACCAGATTTATCAAAAATATCTCTTGTATTTAAAATGCTGCGATTATCATTCAAATTTAATATATTTAATAAATAAATAATTTCAGATGGTTCATTATACATGGGAGTAGCAGATAATAATAATAATTTTAACTGTTTTACATTACCTACTAAATTTAATAATGCTTTTGATACAAGTTTTCCTTCTTTATTTGATCCAGATGGTCTTATATTATGTACTTCATCTATAACAATCAATGCGCCCGAAAAAGCTTTATTTAGTTTTTCATTTATATACTTTTGTTTATTTTTTACTAATGGTGGAGCTTTTGATATTTTTAGTATATAATTTGCAAATTTTACATATCCAACAAACGAATAATATTTACGTATTAATGCTTTAATTTTTTCTATAATTTGTTCTTTTGAAATGTTTCCAAGTTGGGAAATGTTAATGTCTTCTAAAAATTTATTACCATTACATCCACTTAATTTCCATCCAGTATTTGTTTTTACTAATTTTCTTTCATCAAATAATTGTGTTTTAAAATTATCTTGTACATTTGGTGAAGCTACTACAATAATTTTTTGAGCTTTTCCGCTATATTTTAAATAATCTCGCATATTTTCTGTAATACCAATAGATGCACATGTTTTTCCAGTACCAGTACCATGAAACAATAACAATCCATTATATGGGGTTTGCGTAGACAAGAAATTTTTTACAAACTCTTGATGAGGTTTTAAATAAGTTTGTTTTTGACACAATACATCTGCATGATATTTGAGTTCTTCTTCATTGTTTACTTTTTTCCCATCATATTTAAATTGAAACTCTTTTTTTGAACTTATTTTATCATTAAATTCTTCATCATCTAAATGAGGGTAAACATATGTATTTTGTGGTTCATGTCTTAATTGTTCCTTATTATTTTTTTCTATTATTTTTAATACATCATTATTAGATTTATCTTTATCCGTTTCTTTTATGTTATATTCATCTTGTATAGACTCTAATAATTCACTTTGATTAAAATTTAATTTTGAAGAAATATCATTCAAAGATGTTTTATTTAATAATTCTTTAAATAGAGTCTGTTGATCTTGTTCTTGAAAATCATCATCTATTCTTAAAGGCGATGCGATTTCTTTACTGGATTCTTTTTCTTCAGGTATAATGTCTAATATACTTTTATCAGGCTCCTTTGTAATCAATTCATCTGAAACCGAATCACTTGGTTCAACCACGAGTGAATCACTTGGTTCAACTGGAACTTTTTTGCTAGGTTTATTTGCTATGGATTCCTGTTGTATATTTTCTTCTCTAATTGGTGTATTTTTTGGCGATGGTATACGCGGTAATGGAGACAATACTGGTGCAGGTAGTGGTTCTTCACGTGCAACCGGTTTTTTGGAAACACTTGTTAATAGTGGCGAAGGTCCTTTTTTCAATAATGTTGGTTGATTTATAGTTTCTACCGTTTTTTTTCTACCCAATTGTGTAGTTTCATACCATTCTTGATGAGCGACGTTATCAAATTTTACAAATCCTTTTTTAATATCATGTTTAAAGTCTGCTGCGCAACTATCTTTACCTTTAATTTCATCAGGCATATTATTCCATATTTGTAACATTTCTTCACAAGTTTTAGCATGTTTATATATTTGATAACGTTTTGGCGCATTAGATTTACCTTTTAAAGGTTTTCCATCTAATTTAAATGTTATTGTTTGTATTTCACCATTTGGTTGGCCATTTAAATGACCTTTATTAATAAAGGTTATAGCCCCTCCATATTGTATTTTTAAAGTTTTATTTTTACTATTATGTTTATGTAATTTTTTAGTATATGTCATTATATACTATATAGATAATCTGTATATGGATAACATTTTATTAATTTTACTTAGCTCATTTATTTTTTCGAAATTATATGGACGTATATATTCAATACATTTTTCATAACTTAACCATTTCATATTTCCTATTTCACTCTTTTGATAATTATTCATATTTATTTGATTTGTATTATTTATTTTTCCAATATAATATTTATGTTTGTAAGATTTTAAATTTGACCCAGTAAATATTTCTTCTACTGTATATAAATTTTCTATAATTTGTAAATTATTTTTAGAAATACCAGTTTCTTCTATGAACTCTCTAATGGCACATTCTAAATCTTTTTCTTGATAATTTCTTCTCCCCTTAGGAAATCCCCATTCGGGTTCAATCCAATTTGTTTTTATTTCATTGAGCAAGCTTTCTAAATTATATGTTTCAGTTGTTGTAGTAATACCATTTTTTAAAATATTAAATTTTTCAATAGAAATAGAGTACTCATTGTTTATTTTATTATTTTGTTCTCCCCACAAATATGTCCATAATTCAGGAAAATCCATAGTAGATAACATAATTTTTTCGTCTTTAGTAATCTCTTTAAATAAATTTCTTAAATGAAATACATTTTGAATATTGTATTTGCCTCTAATAAATTCAACAAAACCTAAACTATCTTTTCTTTGAATCATTAGATATTCAAATTTATCTTCACTATTTTTTCTAAAAGCTATAATACCTATACTTGTAATTGGTCGTTTACATTGATAAAATACATGTCCATAATTTCCACAATTATTACAAAATTGATCTGTCATTGGGTTTATTTGTAAAAATGTTTTTATATATTTTTAATATATGAATCTAAACTCTAATATATGGGGACCGCATTATTGGTTTATATTACATACCATTGCGTATCAATATCCTGATTCTCCCAGTAAAGCTTTAAAAAAAAAATATTATCAATTCATGATAAATTTCCCTTTTTTTATACCGCATTCCGTTGCTCGAAAGCAATTTATAGAATTATTAAATAATTATCCTGTTAGTAGTTATTTAGATTCTCGTGAATCATTTATGAAATATATTTATTTTATTCATAACCATATTAATGGAATAACAAACAAACCAAAACTTAATTATGATGATGCTTGGAATAAATATTTGCAATTATATGAATGTAAACAAATAGAAAATACAAAAAAATATAAAATTTACAAAAAAATACTTCTTTCTATAGTAATGCTTTTATTTATAATAATAATTATAATAAAAAAGTAATATATATGAAATTAGAATTATTAATTTTAGGAATTACTGCTGCATTTATAGCAAATATATATTACGATGGAAACTTATTTAAAAAATTTTTAAAATGGAAAAAATATTATAAAATGGGGTTTTATGCTTTTTTAGGATTTAGTATATATTTATTATTAAAAAAAGATCCATCTCAAGGTAAAAATTTATTACAATCTGCAAATCATTTGATTAAAGTAATGCCCGTAGACAAAGATTCTAAAGAATTTTTTAGTCCTTTACTACAATTTTCAAAGCTAACATGTAACGGTACTGTTTGTCCGAATGTATCATCTCAACATAGAAGAATGTTAAATTCGGGAAAAAAAACAAACTCAAAGAGAAGCGTAAGTGAAACTAAAAAAAAATATGTAGCATCTAATCAAAATTGGAAATGTGCAGAATGTAATCAACAATTATCAGCGTGGTTTGAAGTAGACCATTTAACAAGATTGGCTGATGGTGGAACAAATCATGTTGAAAATTTAAGAGCCCTTTGTAGAAATTGTCATGGAAAAAAAACAGCTTATGAGAATTTTTAATCATAAAATGTTTTCTAAATATTGTATATGTCTGAAAAAAAAGAAAATAAGGAAAAAGAAGATTCGATGTTTGAATTTGAAGGAGATGAACAAAAAGAAATAAATATTTTTGAATATACGAAGCAAACATTTCAAAGCATATATGAAGATAGAAAAAAACAATCTGGTAAATTATATAGAAAAATTAAAGAATTTATTGAAGAAACGGATAAAGGTAAATTATTATTTAGATTAGCATTTATATGCTATATTATATTAGCTTTTTTAATTTATTTTAAAAACCCGTTTAACATAATGCATTTATCTAAAGGATATGGAATATTAGTTATGGTAGGAATTGGTGCTATTTTAATATCATTTGGATTTATAAATAAAAATGATACATTAAAATCAATATGGAATAATATAAAATTATTTTTTAAGCTTGCAGGTTTTATATTTTTATGTATATTTACATTTAGTTTACTAATTAAATTAATTATGCGTTTACCATTTATATCAAATGGCATACAAACAGTTATAAATACTTTTATAGTTATATTTTGCTTGTGTTTAATTTATTTAATATTTCATAATCAATTGAAATCAAATAATAAAGTCGATGTATTTACGGTGTTAAAAAAGATTTTGTTTTATATTCCATGTTTAATTATTGATATAATTAAATATTTTAAGAAAGATTATGAAAATACACCACGTGTTTCATTTATTATATTTGTCTTATTAATTGTATTTATAGTAATAAGTATTATAATACCTAAAATTGTATTTACACAACTTACACAAGATGGTATTTTATTATTAAATAACCCAGTATATTTAAATGAACAGCACACATTAATAACTCAACAAGATTTAAATCAAAAATTATATTCTTCTATGAATCATAAAGCAGATAATGTTATCATAAATACATATAATAAATATTTTTCTCCATCTGAAGAAGGTTTTAGTTCTATTAGAAAACTTACAAAAGTCGGAAATGTAAAAAAAGCACCAAAAGAATATAAAAAATGTTATTACAATAATTCTGAGTGGGATAGTAATTCAAATGCTCAATCGTGTAGTATAAATGCAGATTGTAGTGGATTTTGCGATAGTAATTCAGAAAATGCAGGTAAACAATGTAACAAGTATAATGCTATAACTGTATGTGGTACAGATTCTTCTTGTATAGGAACAAATGATGAAGGGTCGTGTATAACACCAGGAACATGTAATTATAATAATTCGTTTTGGAAAAATGAATTTGCACAATCTTGCTTTAAAGATGCAGATTGTTCTGGTTTTTGTGATAATAATTCAAGCGTTTACGGTGATAAATGTACAGACGATTATAAAACGCTGGATGCAACATGTGGGTCGGGAAATAAATGTTTGGGAGCAAACAATCAAGGGTCATGTAGTCTGAAAATAGAAAATGACCCCAAATCACTTTTAAGAATGGGTAATAAAGTATATGATTATGATACAAATAGATATGTAGATTTACCTAAAAAAGATAAAAAAAATAAAATAAATAAATCACTATGGAGAAAAATATTAGAAGAAGATAAAGATTTAGCAAAAGATATTTCTAATTTTATGGAAGATCCTAGTACATTAACTAAAATAGCTAGAAAAGAATTCTATAAATTATTAAATTCTCCAAATACCCCCGATTCTGTTAAAAATATTCATGATTATGTAAATAAATACAATAAAAAATTTGTAGAAACAAGAGACAAAATGAATAAAGATGAGGTGCAGCCATATATGGATTATCATTTCGACAATCATAAATTCACTTATCAATTTTCATTATCCATGTGGATATTTATAGATGACCGAGATGCAAGTACAAGCTCAGCTTATTCACGTTATACACCGTTGTTTAGTTATGGAGCTAAACCTACGTTATTATATCATGGGGCTAAAAATGAGTTAATTGTACAAACAACGAGTTGTATTAGAACAAATGATGGACAAAAATGTACACCAACTACTGCGTTTAAAACAAATAGTATATTATATCAAAGATGGAACCATATTGTTATGAACTATGATGGTGCTAATTTAGATATATTTATAAATAACAATTTAGTCGGAACCGCCCCTAATGTTGTTCCTTATATGGATTATGAAAGGATTGTAGCAGGTTCTGAAAATGGAATACATGGTGGTATATGTAATGTAGTTTATTATGACAAGCCTATACCAAAACAAACCATTGGAACAATTTATAATTTATTTAAGAACTCGGATCCTCCGATTTTTAAATCATAAAAAAATATAAGTGTATAATATAATGCTCGTAGAAACTTTATTCAATATTTTGATTATAGTATTAATTGCAGGTGGTGCATTTATGGTATTTAAGGGGTCAGTAAAAGGACCTACTAAAATTGTAATCATGGTTGTAATATTTATTTTAGTAGTTTATTTAATTACACAAAGTTCTATGTTTAAAAAAGAATCTCATTTGAATAAATCTATTAAAGATGCAAAATCTATGAAAGTAATTCCTTATGATAAATTAAAGCCATATGAAAATAATTATACTTATTGTGCTTGGATGTATGTAAATGATTGGAATTACAAATATGGTCAAAAAAAGCGTATTCTAACAAGATTAAGTGCAAAACCATCAGATGAATCTGGATTAGTTGGATATAACCCTGATATTTATTTATCAGAATTACAAAATGATTTAATTATTGCAATTCAATGTCATGATCCTGAAACTCAGGGTACAATAAATCACGAATGTATGATAGAAAATGTAAATTTACAAAAATGGGTATGTGTAATCATTGTTTTAAATACTCGTTCATTAGATGTTTATATAAATGGAAAATTAGCAAGAACATGTGTATTGCCTGGTGTTCCGCTTATAAATAATAGTTCTGATTTATACTTAGCCGCAGGCGATGATATTAGTCCTGATGCAGTATGTGGTAAACCACCGTCTGATAAAAATTTGTGTGGTTTTGGTGGATTTTTGGGTAATATTAAATTTTATCCAAGTGTTAAAAATCCTCAACAAGTATGGGATATTTATAGACAAGGTCCGGGCGACAGTATTTTAGGAAATTTATTAAATAAATATCAAATGAAATTTATATTTTCAGAAGATGGTGAAGAAAAAACAGAGTTTAACATATTATAAATTTAATATTTAATATATATATAATGAGCAATGAAGAAATAATAGATGAAGGAGCAGAAAATAACAATAATAATGATACAGGTAAAGGATTTATGAGTCAAATAAATGAAAAATTTAAATCAATCACTGAAAAAGCCCAAGATAAAGTGCAATCTATCGGAAACAATATAAATGAAGCTTCTGAAAAAGCAGAAGCACAAGCAAATAAACTAAAATCGGCTACTTTTGAAAAAGTAGACAACCTTTCAGAAAGTGCTGCCAAAGGATTAAAATTTGAAAGTGTAGAAGATGCAAAAAATAAAACTTCCATGGGGTTTAAACAATTTACTTCTGGATTTAAAATGCCTTCTTCATTTACAAATAGCTCACTGGTTGGAGCTACAAAAAGTTTTATGAACTCAAATTCTTTAATATCACGTTTTGTATTTATTCTTTTATTATTAATTGTTTCAATATTAGTATTACGAGTATTAATTGTTTTATTAACTAAATTACTAATGCCATCAAAAAATCCAATATTATTAGATGGTATGATTGATGCTAGAAAACCTATGACTATTAATGTAGACCCAAATATGGAAAAATCTAAACCAATATACAGGTCTACTAACGAAAATCAAGGTGTAGAATTTACATGGAATTTATGGGTATTTATTGATGATATTTATTACGAATCAGATCATTATAGACATATATTCCATAAAGGAGATTCCAATTTCACAACAAGTTTAGACAAAGAAAATGGTATAAGTCACCCAAATAATGCACCGGGTATGTATATTGCACCTGGACAAGAACATGGAAACCGATTTGTTATAATGTTTAATACTTATGAACATATATTAGAACGTGTTGAAATAGACGATATACCAATTGAAAAATGGATTTGTGTTACTATTCGTTGTCAAAATAAAACAATTGATGTATATATTAATGGGGTATTAACAAAACGTCATACATTAAAAGGCGCACCAAAACAGAACTATGGCAATGTATATATTACACAAAATCGTGGTTTTGGTGGTTACTTATCTGAATTACGGTACTTCAATCATGCTATAAATTATAATAAGATTAAGGAAATAAAAGATAAGGGACCGAATCTAAATATGATTGGTGGTGGCATTAAGAATTTCCCACCATATTTAAGAACTCAGTGGTTTTATTCAAATAAAGAATATTCATAGAATATATGGTAGATAATACAGCAGTTACTTGGGATAGTAGTACGCAAATTGACGTAGCTTATACTACTGTTGTAGATACAGGTAGTGATTGCGATAGTAAATTAATACATGCATTAACCTCTTTAAGACAATTAAATACAAGATTTGTAATTAATGATACCCCAAATATTATAGGACGAAGTATAGGACAAAATATATCATTTGATAATACTTCATATAGTGATTATAAAATGCGCAGAAAAGCTGAAGTATTAAAACATAAAAAAAAAGACACCGGGGGATTTACTAAAAAACAACACTTTGCACAATTAGCAAAAGGTATTATACATAGACGTAACAGTAATTTTGCAATACAAAACCCTACTTATACCGACCCTAATCCATTAGATTATACTATTTCGGGCGGAGCACTTATAGTACCTTCATCTAATAATAATGACGTAACATGCATAAACACGTCTATCCAATATACACCTGCTTCAAATAGTGATGTTCCCGCGTCATCCAATGTATTTTTATATTTAGACCCTGATATAGAATTTTTTATTCAATTATAATTATATTTGAAAATTGCAAATATAATTATACTCTCAAATTAGGATTCATACAAACTTGCATAGATGGAAAAATATCACCGCTCATACATTTGTCTCCTTCATTTATAGATATACAACTTCGGTGTCCGTTTTGTTGCCCTATATAGCAAAATTTATTTAAATTATTTATAATAGGTTCTTTAGAGCGTAATCCATCGAAATTTTCTTTATTTATTTTATTTTTCAACTCCTCGATTGCTGGTTTTTTATTTTCATTTTCCTCTTTTTCATATTCTTTCATAATGTCTTTTTTTTTATTTTGTTGAAATAATAAATGATATATTTTTTTAATATTTTTAATTGTTTTTTTCCATATTTTTTTACCAAAAAAGAAACTTACAATAAAAATAACAATTAATATTGATAATATTAAAATAAGTATATTTGTTTTATTACTTAATGGTTTAGAATAAAATAAAGTGTCTGCGTTATAATTAATAATATTTGACTTATTATTTATTAATTTATTAAATAATTTATCTTTTTTAGATTCAGGGTCTAGTTTTTCTTTTAAAGTTATTCGTCCATTTGTTCCTGATAATTTTTCTTTTAAAGTAGTCATTATATTATATATATATATTATAATGTATAACTCTTACAAATTAATTAAAAAAACAAAATCAAAAAAAAAACCATCTATAAATAAAACCTTAAAATATAATTATAATCCTAGTATTAATAAATATGTAGAAAACAAAATTTCAGATTTATTAAAAAGGTCGATACATAAATCTAATAGAATTTTAAAAAATAAACCATATGATATATGTGGTTGCAAATATAACACTTTGCATAAAACGGTAAAATCATTAGTATCTAATACTGCTATTCAACAAGATAAAACAAGAAGAAAACAAAATTATAAACAAACCTACAATATGCTAACAAAAAAATTAAAAATAAAAATTAAAAATAAATGTGTATCTATATATTCTCCACAAGCACAAAGAGCTATGATTCATAATATTCACTTTATAAAACATCTTAATCCTTCTAAAGTTATTTCACCTAATCAACATTCCGCCAATTGTTGGTTTAATGTATTTTATATGGTTTTTTTTATAAGTGATAAAGGCATGTTATTTTTTAAATTTTTTAGACTGTTAATGATTCTAGGAAAAAAAACAAGTGGTGAAAAAATAAACAAAAAATTACATTATGCGTTTTTACTATTAAATATGTGCATTGAAAGTTCATATAATTTATATCCATCATGTAAAGAATTTGCTAAGAAAATGAATACAAATCATTTAATTTTATATATAAATCAAGCTATTACTAATATTAATAATATACATGACGCAGGCAATCCATATTCTTATTATAGAAATATAATGAATTATTTAAGTATCGATGATATAAATATAGTAAAAATATATAATAGTTTATTTATTCAAAAAACACTTTTACAAGTGTTACATTATAACAAAAAAATCCCCCATGTAATTGTAATTGAATGCAAAGATAATTATAAAAAAAATAAAAACTTACATATAAATTACGATAATCAATCAATCACTTATGTATTAGATTCGGCTTGTATAATTGATAATAAAGGGAATCACTTTTGTGCGGTTTTACATATTAATGGAATACAATATGGTTACGATGGTTCGAGTTCAAAAAGATTAGAACCATTTAAATGGGTATCATTATTAAATAAAAATAAAGATTGGACCTTTAAGGGTACAAATACAAATGTATCTTTAAGTGATTATTGTGAATGGAATTTTACAAAAGGTTACACTTTATTATTTTATTACCGTGTTTAATAATATTGTAAAAAATATTGTTTATTCAATTTAAAGTTAGAAGGGTGTTTTAAATATACTGCATATTTTTTAAAACAACAATAATATTGCTCGTTATTACTTTCGGTACTTTTGGATGAAACATTTGATTTCATATTATTCGTAGGTTTCATGTTATTTGGGGGTAACATTATATGTTATATTAAAATATAATTTTTTTTATTAAATTCATTCATCACTTATACATTCCAATTTGCAACCAGTATCGATACCATAAATAGTATCGTCCATTGTCCAACCATTTTTTTCTAATACATCTTCATTGACGTCTTCACAATCACTGGTATAAGATTCGTTGTTGTCTGGATCTAAATAAATAAGTCGATGTATTTCTTTCAACTCTTCAGATGTATAATGCATTTTATTACAGATTTCATCGAAATATTGGCATCCACTATCTAACATTTCTACAGAAACGCCTGTATAATCATTTAATATAATACTATCTTTTTTTAATATTTCTTC
>CEQT01025931.1_pt1 | contig 20209 bp, 26 predicted proteins | sample 530951 | NCBI WGS metagenome assembly CEQT01 (sample SAMEA2621132, study PRJEB7988) | marine metagenome | biome: marine biome (ENVO:00000447); feature: surface water layer (ENVO:00002042); material: "saline water (ENVO:00002010), including plankton (ENVO:xxxxxxxx)" | depth 5 m
AAAATATCAGCAATTATATACAAATGGTTTATTATTACATGATAGTGTGCTACTCACTGATATAGAAAGTGATATATTAACAGTATGCTATCATATAACTGGTGGTGGGTGTAGATATAAAAAAGCAAAATCAATGTTTAGATGGAAATGGAAAAAAAAACGTATTCGGCGTCGGCAAAGAAAACATCGTAAAATGAGACTACGTGCTAGATAGTAACCATTCTACTTACATAATAAGTATACATAATAAATATAAATGACTGTATAATAATAGAGAATATTATAAATATAAATCCGAAAAATACACTATTATATAATCCTTCAATGATACTATCCTTATTATTTCTATAAAATAATAAACAAATAAAACCACTTATCATGTAATGCATAATTATATTACTTATAAAATAGTGCGTTTGCATAATGATGGATGTTATATAAGCTCCATAAAATCCTCCAATAAAATGAATAAGTTGCATATTGATTTATTTTAAAATATTAATTATATTTCAATAATTGAAATAATATAAATGTAACTTTTATAGTAATAACAATGTATCGTCTTATTCCAATGCGAGTTCTCCGGCGCACAACAGGTGTAAAGTTCGATGAAATGGTTCCATCTGATATACCAGTTATCCATGGTATAGACCGTGTCATTCATGCGCCCAATAGTATTTCACCAGGTCCAGTGGAAGATTGTACACCCCCGGTAAAGCGACCTTGGTATATGCACCCTGGGCAAGATGATAATTTAATGGTAGTCCAAGGAACTCGTTATGTAGATATATATGACCCAAAAATTAAACAAAAGGCATCATTTATTGTTACACCAGATAAAATATATAAAAATAATAAATTGTATTACGATGGTCCGGCGTTGGTAGTATGGCCAGCAGGTATATTTCATAGAATTATTTCTGGGGAAGAAGGAAGTATTAGTATTAACTTTTCAACACGAACAGATGATTTTGATTTAAAAACTAATTTTAATGTATATGATTTATGTTTAATGACTGGTAAATACAATTTAATAAAAGATGGAGAAGACGATCAACCAGATTTTAATTATATTTATCCTAATGAAGAAATTAAAGAATTGGTAGAAATTGCTTAAAAAACAAACATTAAAATATTTATTTATATAAATATGATTGCAATTTTATTAGTTACACTTATTGGATTAATGGAAATAATTGGTGACATTGTATTAAAAAACTGGTCTCTTGGAAAAGTAGAAATGAATAAATATATGATAATTGGTATTATTACTTATATTATTATTGCTATATTATATGCATTTTCATTGAAACACGGTATGCTCAGCGTTGTAAATGCAATGTGGCAAGGTATTAGTTTATTATTTACATTTTTATTAGCTGTTTTGTATTTTAAAGAAAGACCTAGTACGAAACAATTGCTTTGTATTGGACTTATTTTTATAGGTACATTAGGATTAATGTTTATTTAAACATAATAATTAATATATCTTGATAGAATTAATATTATTACATAATTTAGAAAATAATCATGCAGCCAATAGTATTTCACCTGGTCCAATATTTAATGGTAGTCCAAGCAACTCGTTATGTAGATATATATATATGACTCAAAAATTAAACAAAAGACATCATACAAAATATATAAAAATATTAAAGATTTATTAGAAATTGCTTAAAAAAAAAACAAATATTTATATATGATTAAAAATTTTCGTAATATAGTAAATAAATCTACATTAGATAGAAAGAAATTATGTATACCACCTTTACCATTAAATATTAAAGAAGTAGATATGTTATGTAAAATTTTAGAAAAAAATGAATATAATTATTATGATGAATATTTTTTATTAAGTGAATTAAAAACTCGTATAATTCCTGGTGTAGATGAAACCAGTTATTTAAAAGCTAATTTTCTAAATAAAATTTGTAATAATAAAATTCAATGTGATATAATAGATAAGCAACATGCAATATATATATTGGGTACAATGCAAGGTGGGTATAATGTAGATATTTTAGTAGGTTTATTAGAAAATGAAGAATTAGCAGAATACGCTTACAAGCAATTAAAAAATACTATTTTAATATTTGATCATTATAATGTTGTAGAACAATATTATAAAAAGGGGAATCCGTGGGCTAAATTATTATTGGAATCTTGGGCAAATTCTGAATGGTTTATAAATAAACCAAAAATAAAAGATAAAATACCATTAACCATTTTTAAAGTAAATGGTGAAACAAATACTGACGATTTGTCTCCAGCTCAAGATGCTTGGTCAAGACCAGACATTCCTTTGCATGCGCGTGCTATGTTAAAATGTCCAAGAGAAAGTATTATACCTAATATAGATTATGAAGTAGGTCCTTTAAATCAAATAGAATTATTAAAACAAAAAAAAATAGATATAGCGTATGTTGGTGATATAGTAGGAACAGGTTCAAGTCGTAAAAGTGCTACAAATAGTATATTATGGCATTTTGGAAAAAAAATAATGTATGTTCCAAATAAAAAAATTGGTGGTTATTGTTTTGGAGGTAAAATAGCCCCAATATTTTTAAGTACAATGGAAGATAGTGGTGCTTTTCCTATTGAAATGGATGTATCAAAACTAGAATATGGTCAAAATATAGATTTATATCCATATGAAGGTATTGTTACGGAACACAATACAAATAAAGTAATAACGGATTGGAAAATGCATAGTGAAACATTATTAGACAGTGTTAGGGCTGGAGGACGTATCCAATTAATGATTGGTAAGGCTTTAACACAAAAAGCATGTACAAGCTTGGATTTACATAAACCAAGTGTTTTTATAGAAAGAAATATAAATGATAGTATTCAAAATAAATATACATTAGCTCAAAAAATAGTTGGTAAGGCATGTAATTTACCAGGTGTTTTACCAGGTACGTATTGTGAGCCATTAGTAACAAGTGTAGGTTCTCAAGATACAACAGGACCTATGACTCGCGATGAATTAAAAGATTTGGCATGCTTGGGATTTTCAGCTGATTTAGTAATGCAATCTTTTTGTCATACCTCGGCTTATCCTAAACCGGTAGATGTAATTACACACAATACATTGCCTGATTTTATAAAAAATAGAGGAGGAATTTCATTAAAACCTGGAGATGGTATAATACACAGTTGGTTGAATCGAATGTTGTTACCAGATACGGTGGGTACTGGAGGAGATTCACATACTCGTTTTCCTATTGGTATATCTTTTCCTGCTGGTTCTGGGTTAGTAGCTTTTTCCGCTGCAACAGGAATGATGCCTTTAGATATGCCCGAATCAGTTTTAGTTAAGTTTTCTGGTAAAATGCAACATGGTATTACTCTTCGTGATGTTGTTCATTCTATACCATATTATGCACGAAAACAAGGATTATTAACATTAGATAAGAAAGATAAAAAAAATATTTTTAATGGAAATATACTAGAAATTCAAGGGTTACCTGATTTAACATGTGAGCAAGCATTTGAGCTTTCTGACGCGAGTGCGGAACGTTCAAGTGCGGGTTGTACGATTCAATTGAATAAGAATTCTGTCATTGAATATTTAACATCTAATATATCATTATTACATTGGATGATAAAAGAAGGTTATGGAGACAAAAATACAATAAATCGTAGAATAGAAAAAATGCAAAAATGGTTAGATGAACCTATTTTATTAGAGCCTGATGATGGAGCATGTTATAAAGAAACTATTCATATTGACTTGAACGATATAAAAGAACCAATACTATGTGCACCAAATGATCCGGACCATGCAGTATTGTTATCTGAAGTAGAAAATACACACATACAAGAAGTGTTTATCGGTAGTTGTATGACTAATATTGGACATTTTAGAGCGGCTGGTGAATTATTAAAGACACATGAAGATGAATTAAATACTACATTATGGATTGCTCCACCTACTAAAATGGATGAAAAGGTTTTAAAAGAAGAAGGATATTATGATATATTTAAAAAGCATAATTTAAATATTGAAATGCCTGGGTGTTCATTGTGTATGGGAAATCAGGCTCGAGTAGAAGATAATTCAACTGTGTTATCAACTTCTACACGTAATTTTCCAAATAGACTTGGAAAAGGAGCAAACGTATTTTTAGCATCTGCTGAACTTTCTGCCATTAGTGCAATTGAAGGAAAAATACCAGATTATAATACTTATATGAATTATATGAATAGAATTCAAAAAAATCATGATACAATATTTAATTATATGAATTTTGATAAAATGAAAGATTATATAAAGTAATAGTTAATTATTTTTTTCGAATATTTTAAAACTACAATTATCATTTTCTTCACTATATTTTTTTAGTGTATATGTATTTCCATTATTTTTTTCGGTATAACGAATTAACTTTGTTAGTCCGTCTTTTTTAGTGTATTTTATAATTTCAATTGTATCTTCGTTTTTTATATATTTATTAATTTGTAAATCATTTTCATTATTTACATAACTTTTAAAAAACTTTTCTTTACTCATAAATATATATATATATATATATATAAACATTGTTTATATATATATTATTTGTATTGGACCATCTATTTTTAAATCTACATTATGAAATAGTTACACTGTTATTAGCATTTGTGGTAATCGCAGGGTCAGTTTCATTTACGTTTGACATGGAAGATGTTACGGATATAGATTGATATTTATTTAAAAATGCAATTAAATCAACTTTCTCTTTTTCTTTTTTTATACCAGAAAATAACATATTTGTACCTTTAATATATTTTTTTGGGTTTGTTAAATAATCAAATAAAGTTTCATTTGTCCATGTAATACCTGAATTTTGATTAGCCTTTGTATAATTGAAATTATCTACTTGACCAGCTTTTCTACCAATTATATTAAATAGGTTTGGCCCTTGTTTATTTTGTCCACCTTCATCGATTGTATGACACGTAGAACATTTTGTTTTAAATATTTTTGCCCCTCTACTTTCATTACCTTTTTCAAAATCTGGCATATATTATAACTATTTATTTTTTTATATTAATGTAATTCATTATCTATTTTTAATTTAAGTTGTCCTATTTTTTGACCGGGATTAAGACCTTTTGGGCAACTATTAAAGCAGTTCGTTATTTTTTTTTAAAAAAGAAATGTAGTTATGAAAACATTGAATGAAAAAGTTAATACTATTCCATTAGGAAATAGAGTTTATTAACATAATAATATATGTTAGTAGAATCAATAATTTTATATAGTAGTCTAGGTGGAATAAGTTCTTTTTTATTTACATATTTAGCAACAAGATCTTTTTTTAGATATAATACAATAAATGAATTATTAGATGACTCAAATAAATCTACCAAGGTACACTTTGATAAAAACGTAAATGTTTTGTATATTCATTCAGTACAATATTTAAGCGAAAACAATATAAAAGAGTTGTGGTATAGTGTAGATGATTTTAATGAGTTTAAAGTAGAGTATTCTAATACGCTTAATGAAGTGATTTAAAGATAACACTATTGTTAATAGTATATGATGAAGATGTTTACTATTTTTACGACTCTACTTGCTTCCGCGCATGCTTTTGTTCCAACAAGCAAACCAGATGTAAAAAACTTTGCTTACTTTGGCGATGTAAAGCCATTGGATTATTTTGACCCTCTTTCATTATCAAGTAATTTATCCGAAGAACAAATTAAATATGTACGCGAATCCGAACTACAACATGCACGTGTTGCTATGGCTGCATTTGTTGGTCTTAGTGCTCTGGATATTTTCCAAGACAAACTTGCTGTTAATGTATTATATGACTTAAAATGGGAGGAGCAGATTCCATTCTGGATGGGTGTTGGTGCCTATGAATTTGCTCGTATGGGCGCTGGTTGGAAGAATCCATTTTTGGATGGTAAATCTTATTTTCGACTAGAAGATGATTATCAACCTGGAAACGTTTTGAAAATGAATCCAGAAAGTATTACAGAGAGAGCATATAATGTAGAACTTTCAAACGGGCGTCTTGCTATGTTTGCTTGTTTGGGATATCTTGCGGAAGAATACGTTACAAAAGTACCAATATTTTAATAAATTATTATTGAAACAAAAACAATAAATATATATTATAATAATATAAAAAAATGAAGTCCATAAAATGGTTATACATATTCTTTTTGACTTTTACACATGGTTTTATTCATAATCCAAGATTATGTAGAACTGTAAAAGTAAATTTAAAATTGTTTCATAAAAAAACGAATCGATTTTTATACTATGCTACACCAAATAGTGAATATGTTATAGAAAATAAAGAACATGTTATAGATAAAAGTGTATCTATATTAAGTGATAATATAGTAAATGAAATATTATATATATTAAAATTTTCAAATTTATCAAATGATTCTGAAAATGCATATATTTATATATTTCTTTATGAATTTATGACATTTGGTTTTAAAGTTATAAAAAGCCCGAATCAAATGAATTTAGATAAAGATTATTTTACTGAAAAAAATACTCCGTTAATAAAAGAATTAATATTTAATATCATAATATATTTATTAATAAAAAATATATTAGTGGCTAATTTTATTAGTCTTATTAACCATTAAAAATTGAAACCATTTTAATATAATAAAATGATTTCAATGTATATGTATAAAAATATTTTTAATAAGAGTTTAAAAAAATGTTCTAATTTTCCTTTGACTGGATATACAAGGGACGGATATTGTAAACCTAATAACAGCGATTTAGGAAAACATTTAGTTTGTGGTATTATGAATAAAAAATTTTTAGATTATTCTGCAAAACAAAATAATAATTTATATGGTGTTACAAAACCTGGTAATAAATGGTGTTTATGTGTAAATAGATATAAAGATGCGTTAATAAATAATATGGCACCAAAAATAGATAAACGTGCTACGCATAAAAATGCATTACCTTATTTGCGTTCAAAAGGTGGTAGAAAAACAAAAAAAAAATCTTTTTTATACAATCCTAACAACCCAAAATTATCTTTTGATGTATACATTGATAAGAATCCAAATGATACTATATCTATAAAATACACTACAATAAATGATGTGAAACAAACCATAAGAAAATTGGAAAGACTTTTTAAGAATGGTAGTTATTCTCATAAACGTATATGGCAAGTGGCTATGATTATGAAAGTTAGACTAGAAGCTATTAAAAAACATAAGAAAACATTGTATAAAGGAGCAAAAAATGTTAATAAACGATTTAATATTGCAAATTCATATTATAATTTTCTTAAGAAACGTACAAAACTAAATCCTAGTAAACGTAAAACATTTAAATTCAATTTTTAATAGTTAATTTATTAAGAGCTCTTTTACAGTCATTGTGTATTGTATTTCTATCTTTGTTATAAAGCGTGGCTAATTCGTTCATTTTCATACGTTTCAAATATCTATTTTTTATTAAATCTTTTTCATAAGTATCTAATATGGAATAATCAATGGGTGAACTAATATCATATGTCGGAATTACATCCAATTTAATTTCTGAATATTTATATTTATTATTGTATTGTAATTTAACATAATCATCCATATATTTACGAATCCAATAATAACTATAAGTAGATATTTTTGCTCCATTGGTAGCATTATATTTTTCACAAGCTTTCATAAATCCTACGTATCCTTCTTGAATTAACTCTCTTTTTTGTTCATAATTTAATTTATGTTTTCTAGCCCATGAATTTGCAAAGTAAGGAACTAATTTATAGTGGTTACGAGCAAGTTCATTGATACGGTGCGGAGAATTCAGAGCATAGCTAGGCAAAATGAAAATCATGATTACGGAGTAGAGGAGATGCATTTTTTTATTATACTATAACAATAAAATCATTTCAATTATTATAGTAAAATTTGAAAAATCCAAAATTGGTATTATAATTAATATTTTCATCTGTTTTTATTAATCCAGCGTGAACTAAAACATCTTTTTTAAATTTACCCGATTTTTTAAAATTATTTTTAGGAACTAATTCGTTTTTTACATCATTAACTATAAAGTGTATTTGTAATCTTTCATTATAATTAGCATGCTGATTTTTAGGGATTTTTCGTTGTTGAATAATATTTACAATACTTGTATTTCCCAAATAAATAAATGATCCTTTAACACGATAATATATATAAAATATTACATTATCACTTATTGCATTAAGTAATTCATAGTCCTTTCTTCCATGTGTTTGACCAGAATAAAATATTTCATATGTATTTTTATTTATATTTTTTAAAATTCTATCATTATAATCATATATATATCCATCTAATACATTTGTATCAAGTGTAATAGTTATAACTATACCATATTCCATACGTGAATGTGGAATCATTTATTTAATATATTATTAATAAATTATAGTTCAATTATTATAGTAAAATATTTATATACAAAAACATTCTCCAATCTATTCGAAAATATCCAACGCTCATTGCATCTACTATTTTTTTAAACATTGGACTCAATAAAAAATAATATATTTGTTTAGCTTCTTTTTCACTGTTTACACGTATAGCCATGGCACCTCCCGTCATACCATATTTTCCTTCCATATCAATCACAGGATTGTGCGCGCCACCTTCACCAAATATAACTTTTGAAACACCAAACATGGGAGTATGTCTTCGCACCGGCGGAGTTAATGTATTGCTATAATAATATCGTACTCCCTTTTTTGGCGTAGAGTGTATCAACGGATACTTAAATTCGGATGAAGGGTTCTGATTGGTCCATTTTTTATCGGACCCAAACATGGTTCGATCATATATGAGGTCGCATAATTTGTCTCTATTTCTTGTTTCCATAGAATAAATAATATTAAATAAAAAATTTGGAATAAAGTTTTTTGTAGAAAGGTCAATAAAATGATTTTCACCATGAATATCCTTGATAAAAGTATCGTGTTTTATTTTACCACCGCGAATAATGTACCAATCAAAACGCGTTTCTGCTCCAAATAAATTTAATCCGTCAGAAAAATGATGCATTTCTAAATATAGCATAGAGTTATAATGAGTCATTTTTTTAAATAATTTAGAATTTGGTTTTCTCCACCCGGGAGGATGGATAGAAGAAAAATAATTACCTTCATTTAAATAGTTAGAAATAATAATAGAGACAAATTTATCCCACAAAGTTTCAGAGTTCTTCTTTTTATATCTTCTTTCATTATTATACGGTGGGTTAGCTATAATAATATCAAATGTTATATTTTTTGGTGGTATCCAAGTTAGAAAATCATGACAATATACATTTATTTCATGATTTTTCCCGAAAAGCGATTTTATAATTTCCACATTTGAGGGATTTTTTTCTACCATATAAATCATATTTTCTAATATATGAGTTAATCTTTCATTATTATTTGGCATACAATGCTTTAAAGTTTCATTTAATTTTAATATGATTCTTATAGGAAAATTACCTATACCTGCGCACGGATCAAGCCATTTTAAATTAGGGTTATTCCATATATGTTTAGGTAATGTATCTAACATAATATCAATTTGTGATTGTGGTGTAAATACTTCGCCATATTTATTTTTTTCATTTATTTTTATAATACTATTTTCTTGAATATATTTATTAATAGAAAGCATAATATATGTTTTATAAAAGATATATTATATTTTCGCATTATTAAATTATTTAATGTACTTAAAAACATTAATATTAATTTATTTATATGCCTATATATAATCATTATGACCCCTTATATGGTATTCAAATTGTTGAACTTGAGAAATTTTTACCGTTTTTAACAACTGAAAATAGAAATGATTTTATTCAACAAAAAAATAATATAAATTTTTGCGTTTTATGTAATAAGAATTGTACTCGGAAACATATTAATACAAAGAAACATAAGTTTAATATTTGTAAGCTAAATGCAATAAAAAAAGCAAATATTCAACAATTTTTATCGAGAAATGAAAATTATATTAATGTTAGTAGTAGAAATAATATATCAATTTCACCTATAACCATACATAATGATATAAAAGACATAAATCCTAGTTTTTTATGTCCAATTTCTATGGAAATTATGAAAGAACCAGTTGTTGCTGGAGATGGTTACACTTATGATAAGACCTCCATACAAAAATGGTTTAAAACGAAAGATACATCACCAATTACAAATTTAAATATAGATACTATAATTACTCCAAATATTACGTTACACACTATAATTCAAGAATCATTATAAAAGATATATTATATTTTCGCATTATCTTTTGGTTTTTCAATTATTTTATTTTCATTATTATCATCTGATTCATTTTCATCTTCTAAATTATTACCTTCTTCTTCATCTCTTGGAAAGGCTCCAAAACTTATATTAAAATCATCATCATTTTCATGACTATCTTGATGAGCATATTCATTATTTTTACTATTTACTTTAACATTGTTTGATGGACTATTTGTATCTATTCCTTTATCTTGAGTTTCTATTAAAAGAGATGGACTTTCACAACATTCGCATATTAAAAAGCTATACCATTTTTTTGGTTTTTCAAAATTATGAGTTTTTTTTTTCATATCCTTTAATATTCTACGCGCCATTTCTAAATATTTACTATGTTCATTTGGATATAGTGCTTTTTCGTAGCAATCTAAAGCATCTCTGTAAAACATCATTACGTCGTCAATGTAAAAACGATATGAAGCTTCGGCTGTTTGGAAATTCAAATTCTCTTGTAATTTCCTTATTTTTAAAATAGTAACATTACATTTTTCAGTAGATTTTGTCAATAATTCCATGCGTTCAGGGAATTTTTTGAATTTCATCATGGATGATATAATACCTAAAATAGTAGTCAACAATATAGGCATTAAAATAGAAAGAGGTGATAAAAAATCTTTTCTTTCAGCTAAATCCAATTGACCCTTAATTGATTCAAAAAAAGCTGAAAATAAAGATAATACAATGATGAATTTATTATATTTGTCTTGTAATATATTTACGTCATTATGTGCAAGCATAATAGCATCCCTGTTTAAACGAGTTTCTAACAAAATCTTTTTTAATTCATCATGCAAAACAACTTTTGGTTCATTAATTGCAACATTATTTAATTGAAAGTCTCCACTCATTTATATATTATAAATATTATTCTTTATTAAAATACATATAGATACCTGCAAGTATTGTAAAAATAGCAAAAAATTTACGCAATATATCTCTATTTATCTCTAAAGTATAATTAGAAGATATTAATGAAAAAATCGTAAATATTAATCCCATATATAATGCCGCAAATATATCGACGTGTCCCTTTTTATAGAATTTAATGGCTGCAAATATTCCAATGGGAGGTAAAAGCATGAATAAAGACGTACCAATTCTATTTTTTAAGTTTCCTAATAGTCCAAATAAAGTTAATAATGGAACAATTAATATTTCCGCACCTCCGCCAATTAACCCTGCAAATAACCCACTTATTATACCTATGACTGTAAGACCTAATATATAATTCATTATATATTTATTATATATTTATTTTACAAGGTTTATATTTTAAAATATCCAGCTCATCACATGTAGTGGGAAAATCATCTTTTCCGTATATATCTTGTAAACACAACCATTCAAATAATCCTCCTACATATATGTACAAATTAGAAAACCCTAACTTTGATAATTGTTGATATTTTTTAAATATTGTAACATCATTGTTATTTTTTCCATAAATAATAATTTTTTGTTTTTTATTATGTTGTGATAAATAATTATTCATAACAGTTTCTTCATTTTCGCATGATATTGTATTTTTTATTAAACATTTCTGATTTGAAGATGGTAATGTACTTATTATACATATATTATTTTGAATGGCATATTGTATATCTTCAAAATTTATTTTTTTTATCGAATTAATGTTACCCATTAATTTAATTATAGAAGTATATTTAATTAAATTTTACAACAATTTCTACATCTTCTTTTTTAATAGTTTTAATCGCCGAAACAGATAATTCTTCTCGCTTTTTTCTGTTAATTGTAACTTCATCACGTTTTTTAGAATTACTATTGCGTGTATTCATATCTAATTCTATTTGTTTATAGTGTGATTTAATATAATCAATTACTTCATTTTCAAGAGCCCATTTGAAAAAATTCAATTGACCTATTGTAGTTTCAATAAACAATCCTTCTTCGCCATATGGTATGGTAATTCGTTGCCATCTACAAAACGGGTCAAATCGTTTTTTACTGTAGGCTTTTAATTTTAATTTATAGTCATTATATACTTTAAATCTATTTCCATTTTGTAATGAATATACAGTATAATTTTTTTTTGCATAATTGGTAGAAAACCAATCTACAATACGCAATGAAATTTGTGATTCACCGTTAATAATAGTTAGCATTTTTTGTAAATTATTGTCTTTTTTATAATATTCCATCAGTTTTACAAGTAATAACTCATTTTGGCTATTTACATATTGGCTCATTATAATCAAATTTTTATTAATAATATTTAAATCATATTTTATTCATATAATTTATGATTAATATTTTAAATATTGGTAAAAGTAGTTTATCTACAAATCAAAAAATAATGATTGATACAGTAAAAAGATTTTGTAAAGAAGAATTAAAAACAAGAGTAATTAATGATTATAAAAATGAAGTAACTACTAGGGATTTATTTAAAAAATTTGGCGAAATAGGTATTTTTGGTACAACCTTACATGGATACGGTTGTTTAGGTGAAACATATAAAACATATGGATTATTTGCAAAAGAAATAGAGTATGTAGACAGCGGGTATCGTTCAATGTTTAGTGTGCAATCATCTTTAGTGATGAATCCAATATATAATTATGGAAGTGATAAAGTAAAACAAAAATATTTACCAAAGTTAAATAGCGGCGAATATATTGGGTGTTTCGGTTTAACTGAACCAGATGCTGGCTCGGACCCATTTTCAATGAAAACACATGCAATCAAAGACCAAGATTATTATGTATTAAATGGTAGTAAAACATGGATTAGTAACTCTCCGATTGCAGATGTTTTTGTGGTTTGGGTCAAAGAAAATAATGATATAAAGGGATTTGTGCTTGACAGATCTATGGATGGTATTCATACACCAAAAATAGATGGAAAACTATCATTAAGAACATCTGTAACAGGTATGATACAATTAGATGATGTAAGAGTTCCAAAAGAGAATATGTTGCAAGTTACTGGTATGAAAGGACCATATTCTTGTTTAAATAATGCTCGTCTTGGTATATCATTTGGTGTATTAGGTTCAGCGCAATATTGTTTTGAAAAAGCACTTGAATATAGTGAAACACGTAAATTGTTTAATGAATTATTATGTGAAAAACAATTGTTTCAAATGAAATTAGCAAATATGTGTAGTGAGTGGAATTTAGGATATTTAGCAGCATTACATGTTGCTGAAGCGGTTGATAACAACCAATACACTCCCGAAATGATTTCACTTATTAAAAGAAATAATTGTCAGAAATCTTTAGAAATAGCACGAACATGTAGAGACATATTAGGGGGAAATGGTATATCAGAAGAATACGAAATATTTAGACATATGTGTAATTTAGAAACGGTTAATACGTATGAAGGTACATATGATATTCATTCGCTTATTTTAGGTAATGCATTAACAGGACGCAAATCTTTTTAATATACTATTATATATGATTTCATCTATAAAAAATACAAATGTAACTTCAAAAGAAGCTTGTCGATTATTAGAACAATTAACAAGCGCAGAAACACTTTCGGAACATCATTTTTCTAGTATAATAAAATCATTACACCCGAACCAAGAAATATTTGTATATAAGAAAAATGACCTTTTAGTTGGAATGATTAGTGTATTTATAGAACAAAAAATAATACACGGAGGTAAATGCGTAGCACATATTGAAGATGTTGTAGTGGATTCTAATTTTAGAAGACAAGGAATAGCATTAAAATTAGTAAATCATGTTCTTCAATATGCTGAAAATAATAATTGTTATAAAGTAATACTAAATTGTAATGATGATGTTAAACCATTTTATGAAAAATGTCATTTTAAACACAAAACAAATGGAATGGCTTATTATTTATAAAATATTAAAATTCTAATGCATCATTATCTAAATAATCTACAATATATACAGTTTTACAAGGATATTTTGAATTCATTATAATTTTCCATTCATTTGTTAAGTTTTCTCTAGTATAGTCTTTTTTTATAAATAATTTATTTTCATTTTCATTTGTTTCCCACTCTTTATAGTTAAGAAGATTATTTTTACTTGAAAAATTACTTGTAGAAATAATTTTCCATTCATGAGAAATATGCTTTTTCATTATATGGAATATTATAATATAAAAATTGAAATCAATTTAATATAATAAATTATTACAATCATTATTATGGAATCACTATCAGCATTCTCCGCATCCACTATTACCGCAACTTTCACGGCAATTAAGTTTTATTTATTTTGGACTACCGCTCACTGGGCTGCGGTGCAAGTACATCAAGAATATTGTGCTCCGCGTACTATTACAGGATATTTATTTACTCCGCTTCTTTCGCAAACACCTCATTGTAAAATTACAACATGGATTCAACGAACATCTACGGATGCGTTTAATGCTATGACGGCAATGGGTGTAACATGGACGACTAGTTTTGTTTCAAAATGGATGTCATTCAAAACTCATGTTAAAAAAGTTTAAATATTAAAATATATTATAATTATATTTTTTCAACATTTAATAATAAACTAGCCACCATTCTAAAGATGATTGATTATTCGTAATATCCGCGTAACATGGATATACACGATATTTATTTTTTTCCCTAGACTTATCTGTATTACCTCTAAATCCCCAATTATTTGTCATTTCAATTTCTGTTAATTCTTTTATACTACGAATTTTATAATTTTTATCACGTTGAGTCATACATTTATAAAATCCATCAACATCTGGTTTTTTAAGATGAGGACCATTTCCATAACCATTTGGTTTTAAGTTATCATGAAACCAGCATTTTATTTTTTCTAATGTCGGCATTTTAACGATAGTTGGTTTATATGTGTAGTGTTCTTTTTCAGCATCTTCATTACTTGATACATCCATGCCATCAATTAATGATGGATTGTTATATGTTCCTTTTGAATGTAATATATCATTTTCATATTTAGTTGTTTTAGATATCCATTTTACCGTTTTATCTTCAAAGTTAGATTTCCATAATGTTTCATATTTAATAATACTAGGTATATTTGTAAAATATATACTTTTTTTATTATCGTCATATCCTGTCCCTCTACCAATTATTCCCTGGATAATAACACTATCGTCTGGTGAATTAGTAAATCGTTCATAACCGATACCTAAATATTTTTTATATAAAGTTTTTGAACATCGTAGTTTTTCTTTAATAAATATAAACGTATCTTCTTCGGGGTTTTCTTTGAGAATAGTATTTATATCTTTAATATCATTTTCTTGATCATATTTATAATATTTAATATCTGTACCTAATACCTGTAGAAAATTATTAATAACTATATTTCCCATCCCACCATTTGGCGTTCGTATAAAATGATATAACGGTTCATTATTATACTTCTCCTGAATACATGATTTAATTTCATTTATATTATCTTTTATTAATTCCATATTAATTGTTTTAGTTCTATTATTATAACCACATAAATCTTTACATTGAAAGACACGTCCTTCTTTATATAAATCAAAACAATTTGTATAACCTTCTCCCGGTTCCATTTTTATTTTACAAGCATTATCGCCCCAATTTATTACATCGTAAACATTTCCATCAGGTGTTGCGGTAAATTCAACGATTTTAATATCATTTTTTAATAGTTTTTGTTTATCATAAAATCCTGCTTCTTTAAATGCATTACGCATGGTTTGATTTTCTTTTGCAGCTATTTGTATTTCATCCATAATAACTAATACATTTTTTTTTTCTTTGATATCTTTTATAAATTTATTTGTTAAATTATCTCGATGAAATACTCGATCCTTGATAGATTCTGGGCACCTATTTTTAGTTTGTTCCATCCATTCGCAACTACTTAAACCCGTAATTATATATATATTTTCAATAGGTATTAAGTTATGTTTTACATAATTTTTAATTAATGAAAGCATTGCTCCGGTTTTTCCACTTTGAGTTAAACCAAGAACCATTACATTAATAATTTTTTTATCATGTAATCTGGCGACTATTTGTAAAGCACATATTTCTTGATTATCATAAATTAGGTTGTTTCCGCGGGCGTTCTGATTATCAATTTGTAAAAGAAATATAATCTTTTCGTTATTGATAATTATTTGGTCTTTGTCATCATAATCAATATGAACTCGTTTTGATAATAATTTATCTAATTCATTATTTGTTAATCGCTCGCTCATTTGTATAATCTATTTTATTTAATTAAGAATCAATTTTATTTAAATAAAATTAAAATTATAGTTTCTGTATTTTCAATTGCTTTGTAAATTTGAAATGGTCTACGCTTTTCACGCGGCGCTGTAAATTACATTTTAAACAGCAAACGCATACATTTGAATCATAATGTCCAATATTATTATCATAACGATCTAAGGTCCATTGTAAAGGTTCTCGTATATTTTTATAGCATAATAACATTTTTTTTTTACAGTAAAAACAATGCAATTTCGATATCAATATTTTTTCAATACATTGCTCGTATGTAATGAATTGAGATTCGTCATATCGTTTTTTTTTAATATCTTGCATGCGATAACTTGAAAGTTTTTGTTTGATGGCTTTTTGCAATGTTGCATTTTCTTCAAAATCTTCTTTCATATACATTTTTCGTATAAAATCTAACTGGGTTTTTTCATCATATATGGTTTGAATATTGTCTTCAATGTTTTTCTTTTCTACTAGAGGTTTATTTAATAAAATCTTTTTCATAATATAATAAAATAAAAAAGGTTAAGAATATAACCTATTATTATATAATGAGTAAAGATGATTGTAAAGAATTAAAAAACATAAAATTCCAAACAATGATGACATCATCAACAAATACAATAACAGAAAATGATACTAAGAAATCAAAAAATGATGTAGATAAATTATTGAAAGAAGAAAGTGATAAAAATAAAAAAGAGCAATGGAGTAAATTAGACAAAACAGATAAGATTAAAAAGGTAAATGAATATATTAGTAAAACATTAAAAGAAGATATGCAATTATCTAATAGCGAAATAGCTGAATTAAAAAAATATATGCTAAATTGTATTGATAAAAAACGATTAAAAAATACGGATGTTCAATATGATAAAGAAACTGGTATGATTAAAAAAATTCCAGCCTTGGTATGTAATAAATTAAATCGTAAATTTACTCTTAAGAGAGAAAAGAAATTATCTACTCTTAAATCATTGGCACCTAAAAAAGCAAAAACAAAAAGAAAGAGTCCTACAAAGAAAGATGATTAATTATAAAATTGATTTAAGTATTTTATAATAAATTATTATAATGGAAGAAACTGTTTCAATCATCATAGATGATTTTATTAAAAATAATCTATCGATGTTACAAAATCCTTGTTTTGAAAATGAATTAAAAACCCATTGCTTATCTATTTTAAGTATACAATTTGATGGTTTTGGTTTTAACTTAGAAGAAGAATATGAAAATGGAAAAAATAGTTTCTATAAATCTTACCCTCAACGGTGTTCGGGAACTACATATGAAACCCCTGTAAATATTGAAAAAATAAGTAAAAAGTTAGATTATTTAGATAATGTATATCAACCTGAACAAAAAAGCGACGAATGGTATTTATTTAGACAAAATTATATTACTGCAAGTAGTGCTTGGAAAGCATTTGGTAGTGAATGTAAAAAGAACGAGCTAATATACGATAAATGTCAACCTATTAATATTGAAAAATATAAACCGAATTTATCTGAATCACCTTTAACTTGGGGTATAAAGTATGAAGATGTATCTATTATGATATATGAAGAAAAATATAATACAAGGGTGAAAGATTATGGTTGTATTCCTCATAAAGATTACGTATTTATAGCTGCATCGCCAGATGGTATAAATAATTGTGCAAATACTAGTAGGTATGGAAGAATGTTAGAAATTAAAAATATTGTAAATAGAAAAATAGATGGTAATCCAAAGTTAGAATATTGGATACAAATGCAGTTACAAATGGAAGTGTGTGATTTAGATGAATGTGATTTTTTAGAAACTCAATTTGTTGAATATGATAACGAAAGTGATTTTAAAAAAGATGGATCGTTTACAAAAACAGAAGATGGTAAACAAAAGGGAGTTATGTTATATTTTGTAAAAAATGGTGGTCCATTATACGAATATGCTCCTTTAAATATTAATGAAGAAGATTTTGATAAATGGTCTAATGAAATGAAAGAAAAAAATAAAGAGTATCCTTGGATTAGTACTATATATTGGAAATTAGATATATGTAGTTGTGTATTAGTATTAAGAAATAAAGATTGGTTTAATCAAGCAATACCAATATTACAAGAATTATGGAATTCTGTTATTTATGATAGGGAAAATGGCTATGAGCACCGTGCTCCTAAAAAACAGGTAGTTAAAAAAACTAAAAAAAAAACGGGATGTTTAATAAATATTGATATATAATTCGTTTAAAAACATATTAGTAATATTACTAATGAGCGAAGTAGAAGACGAGATGCAGGTTCGTAAAAGGAATGGTTTATATGAAAACATTGCTTTTGATAAAATATTAAATCGTGTAAAGATTTTGGGGAAAGAAAATAATTTAATGAATATAAATTATAGTGGATTAATTATGAAAGTAATAGACCAGTTATATGATAAGATACCAACATCTAACATAGATGAATTAACGGCAATACAATGTGCTTCTATGTGTACTACTCATTATGATTATTATAGTTTGGCTGGTTTAATTGTAATATCTAATTATCAAAAAAATACAAACCCTAGTTTTTATAATTGTGTAAATCATTTATATACTCATACAAATGGATTAATTGCAGAAAAATATTTTAAAATAGTAGAAAAACATAAAGAATATTTCGAATCTATCATATACCATGATAGAGACAAACTAATTGATTTCTTTGGATTTAAAACATTAGAACGTGCATATTTAATGAAACACGATGATGTGATAGTTGAAAGAATTCAACATATGTGGTTAAGAGTAGCTATACAAATTCATGGTGAAGAATTAGAAAGAGTAAAAGAAACATATGATTTATTAAGTCAAAAATATATGATTCACGCAACACCTACTTTATTTAATTCTGGAACTCAGCGACCACAATTAAGTTCATGTTTTTTGTTGGCTATGGAACATGATAGTATTGATGGTATATACAATACATTAAAAGAATGTGCTCAAATATCAAAATGGGCTGGAGGTATAGGTGTTCATATACATAATATTAGAAGTGAAGGTTCACATATATGTGGTACAAACGGTACTTCAAATGGTATTGTACCTATGCTTCGTGTATTTAATGACACTGCCCGATATGTAGATCAGGGTGGTGGAAAACGTAATGGAAGTTTTGCAATATATTTAGAACCTTGGCATGGTGATATTGAAAGTTTTCTTGATTTAAAAAAGAATCATGGGGATGAAGAAATGAGAGCACGAGATTTATTTTATGCATTATGGATTCCAGATTTATTTATGAAAAAAGTAGAAAATGATGATGATTGGTATTTATTTTGTCCAAACAAGTGTAGTGAATTATCTAATACTTATGGTGAAGATTTTGAAGCTGCTTATAATAATTATGTTAGTATGAATTATTTTACCAAAATGATTAAAGCTCGTGATTTATGGTATAAAATACTGGATAGTCAAATGGAAACTGGTACACCTTACATGCTTTATAAAGATGCTTGTAATATGAAAAGTAATCAAAAAAATGTAGGTATAATTAAATCTAGTAATTTATGTACAGAAATTATAGAATACAGCGATGAAAATGAAACAGCGGTATGCAATTTAGCTAGTATTGGATTACCAAGATATGTTAACGAAGATAAATCATTTAATTATGAATTATTGTACAAGGTAACTAAGGCGTTGACTATTAACTTAAATAATATAATAGATAAAACATATTATCCAACA
>CEQT01028728.1_pt1 | contig 20061 bp, 18 predicted proteins | sample 530951 | NCBI WGS metagenome assembly CEQT01 (sample SAMEA2621132, study PRJEB7988) | marine metagenome | biome: marine biome (ENVO:00000447); feature: surface water layer (ENVO:00002042); material: "saline water (ENVO:00002010), including plankton (ENVO:xxxxxxxx)" | depth 5 m
CGGCCCCCCTTGGCTCGCCGTAAAAGGCGAAAAGCGGATAATCAGACAACGCTACGGCCGGTACCAAACACCAAAACCAGGCGCAGAGTGTCTTCGCAGGCATTCCCAATCCCCCCCCGCAGCACCATGCAGCGCTACGGGGTTGGCTCAACGCTCATTGCCTTACAGGAAGCGCTTGAGCTCCGCCTTGGCAATCGCGTTGCGATGCACTTCATCCGGGCCATCGGCGGTACGCAGGTGACGGGCGTAGACATACAGTTGGGCCAGCGGGAAGTCGGAGGAGAAACCGCCAGCGCCGTGGGCCTGGATCGCCCAGTCGATGACCTGACAGGCCATGTTCGGCGCGGCGACCTTGATCATCGCGATTTGCTTGGCAGCGACCTTGTTGCCGACGGTATCCATCAGGTGCGCGGCGTTCATCACCAAAAAGCGCGCCTGATCGATCATGATCCGCGACTCGGCGATGCGCTCACGCCAAACGCCCTGCTCAGACAGCGGCTTGCCGAAGGCAACACGCTTGCTCAGACGTTCGCACATCAGCGCCAGCGCACGCTCGGCCTGACCGATTACGCGCATGCAGTGGTGGATACGGCCCGGGCCAAGGCGCCCCTGCGCGATTTCGAAGCCACGGCCCTCACCCAGCAGCATATTGCTGGCCGGTACACGGACGTTTTCAAAGACGATTTCCGGGTGACCGTACGGCGGATCCATGTAGCCGTAGCAACCCATATCGCGCAGCACGGTGACACCAGGGGTGTTCATCGGCACCAGAATCATCGACTGCTGCTGGTGACGGTTCGGGTTATCCGGGTCGCTCTTGCCCATCACCACCATGATTTCACAGCGCTCGTTAGCGGCGCCGGAGATGTACCACTTGCGGCCGTTGATAACGTACTCGTCGCCGTCACGCTCAATGCGGGTTTCCACGTTGGTCGCGTCGGAGGACGCAACCAGCGGCTCGGTCATGGCAAAAGCTGAGCGGATTTCGCCGTTCAGCAGCGGGGTCAGCCAGCGCTCTTGCTGCTCCTTGGTGCCGTAGCGGGCCAGCACTTCCATGTTGCCGGTATCCGGCGCACCGCAGTTGAAGACCTCGGAGGCCCACATGCCGGGCACACGGCCCATCAACTCGGCCAGCGGGGCGTATTCCATGTTGCTCAGACCCGGGCCGTGCTCGGCTTCTGGCAAAAACAGGTTCCACAGACCTTCGGCGCGGGCCTTGGCCTTCAGCTCTTCCATCAGCTTGACGGTGGTGTAGGCGTTGCCGGCCTTCTCGTTGGCGCGGATTTCTTCTTCGTAACGCTGCTCATTCGGGAAAACATACGCGTCCATAAAGTCGGAAACGCGTTTCTGCAGGTCCAGCGAACGTTCGGTCTGGTGGTACATGGCGAACTCCTGAGGTGTCGATCATGCGGCTGCGGTGGCGGCCGTCCTGAACACAAAATCTCAATACACATGTGTATTGTCAATTGTGTATGGAAATAGATATGACGCGGCCTTCGCCTGACTTATAATCGGCCACCTCTCTCAGTCACCGGAGCTGCCGATGTCCGCTGCCAGCAAACCCGCCCGCCGCGGTCGCCCAACCGGCCGCGCCGTGCTGACGCCACAGGACTGGTTCGATGCCGCGACCGAAGCCATCCTTGACGGCGGCTTCGATCAGTTGCGCGTACTGCCCTTGGCCAAACGCCTGAAGGTGACCCGAGGCAGCTTTTACTGGCACTTCGAAGACCTGCCGCAATTCATTCGCCTGTTCCTCGATCAGTGGCAAGCCCTGCGCATCAAGGGCCTGCGCTACTGGAAGCCGGGTATGGACCCGTCGCTGACACCGCAACAGGAAGTGGATCGCGTGTTACTGCTGATGTTCGAAGGGCCCGCCGTCGAATTCAAACGCATGAAGGTCGAGTTCGCGATCCGCGATTTCGCCCAACGCGACCTCTACGCCCGCGACATTGTTGCCGCTGTAGACGAGGCCCGCGTAGAACAGACCGCCAGACTGCTGCAGCCCCTGGTGCCTGAAGGCAACGCCCGGGGCATGGCAATGATTCAGTACGCCACGGTACTTGGCAGTGTGCTGCTGTTCCGTGGGCAGCTCGGCGGCGAGAAGGCACTACAGACGATCCGCGAACAATGGCGCTCATTGCTGCAAGCGCCTCAAGTTGCGCCGCCTGCAGCCGATACTCAACGGGATGAAAGCTGATGTATGCAGTGGCTGGGCAGCCCGCGCAAGCGCAGCTATGATTTGTTTTGTGCTGTCACACGCCGGATGCTGAATGACTGCGCGCCTCCTAACGCCTATCTGGCGTAGAAAGCCTTCAAAGGAGCGAGCCGTTGCTGACCGATTCCTGGTTCTATCAGCCTGAACTGCATCAGGAGGCCCTACTGCACGGGCACCATGATCACCCCCTCATGGTGGTGTCCATTATCATGGCCATCGCTGCGTCCTGGCTTGGCTTGCAGGTGGCCGGCCTGGCCCGTAAGGCCGGCACTACGCTCACTCGCCAAGGGGCTCTGCTAAGCGGGGCAATCGCCCTCGGCGGTGGCATCTGGGCCATGCACTTCATCGGCATGCTGGCCTTCACCCTGCCGCTGCAAGTCGACTACGACCGCGGCATTACGCTGCTGTCGATGGTGCCGGCGATGGCCGCCTCGCTAGTCGCGTTGCACTTGCTCGCACGCCCTAAGCTGGAAATGCGAGACCTCGTCATCGGCGGCGTTCTCATGGGCGCAGGTATCGGCACCATGCATTATGTCGGCATGACCGCGATGGTCATGGACGCCCAGCTGCTGTTCGACCCCACCTGGTTTGCTGCCTCCATTATCGTCGCCGTTGTCCTGGCCATGCTCTCGCTGTGGATTCGCTTTGGTCTGGGCCAGGAAAGTCATCTGAGCCTGCTGGTTGCAGCCGTCATCATGGGGCTGGCCATTTCCACGATGCACTACACGGGCATGGCTGCCGCACGCTTCATGGGTAGCCCCGACTTAGGCTTTGACGAGCGGCTGAGCCACCATTCGGACGACGGTTTATTGATTGCAATGGGCGTGCTGGTGTTCGGCAGCCTTGTCGGTGCAATCAATACCATTGTTCGCTTCAGCCAGCTGTATCAGCGCGTACAAGCCAGCACCGAGCGCATCCGCAGCATTGCAGACACCGCCATTGACGCCATCATCAGTTGGGACGGTCAGGGCAAAATCGACGACGTCAACCGCGCAGCCGAAAGCATCTTCGGCTGGGAGCGCTCGGAGATGGTCGGACGCAACATCGACTCCTTTCTGTCGGAGCAGGCCGCAGCCGACATGCGCACCTTTCTTCGTGACTTCGCCGCCGGCAAGTACCCGGAGAGAATCGGACTCAACCTGGAGACCTGGTGCCGCCGCCGCGGTGGCGACCTATTCCCGGCCCGGGTCGCCATGGGACAGGCCAGGCTCGCGGGCAAAGACCTGTTCGTCGGCTTCCTCAGCGACATTACCGAACGGCGGAAACTCGAAACCTCGGTGCGCGAGCGCGAGGAGCAATACCGCAGCCTGATCAGCAACATTCCAGGCGTTACCTTTCGCTGCCTGCCGCGCGAAGACTGGCGAATGCTGTTTGTCAGTGATGCCGTAGAGCAGTTGACCGGCTGGCCGCCCGAGCGCTTTCTCACCGGCGACCTGAGTTTTGCCGACATCATTCACCCTGCCGACAGCGACTTCACCGTCGAGCACGTCATGGGCGCCCTCGGCCGCCATGAAAAGTACAACCTCGAGTACCGCATCTTCCACCGCGACGGCCAGATTCGCTGGGTATCCGAGTACGCCAGCGCCATTTTCGACGAGCAAGGCGACCCCGAATGGATCGACGGAGTCATCATTGATATTACCGAGACCAAGCTGCGCACGGCGGAGTTCGAGGGCATCGTGCGGGCCATCAGCCAGGCCCAGGGCATGCTTGACCTGGATATGCATGGCCAGATCCAGTTTGCCAACCCGCACTTTCTGGCGCTGTGCGGCTGCACCGAAGACCAGCTCAAGGGGCGCAGCTTCCAGCAGTTGATCGACAACGGAGAGTTTAGCGATGAAGCCTGGGCCAGCATTCGCCGAGGTGAGTTTGTGGTCGGTGAGTACAGCCTCACCCACAGCCAGGGCAACAGTGTCTATGTGCAGATCTACTGCAACCCGATCATCGACAGCCTGGGCAGCCCGACCAAGGTGATCGTACTGGTGACCGACCTGAGCGAGCGCCGGCGCATGGAAGTCGATCTGCTCGAGGCAAAGGAGCGCGCCGAACTGGCCGCGGAGTCCAAGGGCGCCTTCCTGGCCAACATGAGTCACGAAATCCGCACGCCAATGAACGCCATCATCGGCTTCAGCGAGGTGCTGCTCAACGACAACCTGACCGCCAATCAGCGCAAGTACGCGCGCACCGTAAACCAGTCCGCCCGTTCGCTGCTGGGGCTACTCAACGATATTCTGGATACCGCCAAGCTGGAGAAAGGCCAGGTACGCCTGGAGCGTCAGGACTTCTCGCTACGCGAGCTGTGCCAACAGCAGATCAACGTGTTCAGCCTGGAAGCCGGCCGCAAGGGCCTGCAACTGGAGTTCGACTACGCGCTGCCGCAGGAACACTTCAGTGGAGACCCGAACCGGGTCCGCCAGGTACTGACCAATCTGCTGGGCAATGCCATCAAATTCACCGAGCAGGGCCAAGTGGCGCTCTGTATTGACCAGTACCGGAAACAAGTGCGCCTGCGCATCAGCGATAGCGGGATCGGTATCGAGGCAGACCGACTGCAACAGATTTTCGAGCCGTTCGCCCAGGCTGATGCGTCCATGAGCCGGCGCTTTGGCGGCACCGGATTGGGTACCACCATCGCGCGCCAGCTAGTGGAACTGATGGGTGGTCACATCAGCGTCGAGAGTACTCCGGGGCAGGGGTCTACTTTCCAGGTACTACTCCCGCTAACCGCTGCCAGTGCAGACGCCAAGGCGCTGAGCGCACTCACCAGTAACCGCATTGAGCTGCCACCACTGCGCATTCTGGTTGCCGATGATGTCGCCGAGAACGTGCAACTGATGGAGCTGTTGCTGCACAACGAGGGCCACCGGGTACGCAGTGTGGGCAACGGGCTACGCGCCTTCGAGCTGGTGGCCGAGGAGCCCTTCGATCTGATCCTGATGGACATGCAGATGCCGGAAGTTGACGGCCTGGAGGCCACGCGCATCATCCGCCGCTACGAAGCCAATCTGGGGCGGCGACCCACCCCGATCATTGCCCTCACCGCCAGCGTGCTGGACAAAGATCGCCAGGCGGCGCGCGAGGCCGGCATGGAAGGCTTTGCCACCAAGCCTGTTGATCGCGTGGCGCTGCGACAGGAAATGGCACGGGTACTGGGCCTGCGGGTAACCGACGCGGCCAGCGACAAGGGGTCTACGGATCAGGCGGCGCCCTTGATCGACTGGGCCGGCGGCGAGCTGCGCTGGGGCAATCGGGCCGCTCTGGAACAGGCCATTCACCGCTTCCTTGAGGAGTTGCCCGGCCAACTTGCCGAGCTCGACCAGGCGTTGGAGCAACAGGCGCTGGAGCAGGCTCGCCGTCTGGCACACAAACTCAACGGCAGCGCCGGCAACCTGTCACTGCAGGCGCTGCGCCTGCTTGCCAGCGAACTGGAGGCCAAGCTGGCCGCGGGCCAGAACGATACCGAAACGCTGCGCCAGGCGCTGCACACCTGTGCCCTGCAGAGCCGCGCTGCGGCGCCGGTTCCCGCGCCTGCCCAGACCGGTGTCGCCGGCGAAACGCTGGATGCGGCAGCGCGTGACAGCCTGATTGAGAAGCTGATCACCGTGCTGCAACGCGGCGAGGTCAACGAACAGGCCCTGCAGCGTCTGGCTGGCAACCTCACCAGCGAGCAACGCATGGCACTTGACCAGGCGCTCGATAATTTTGACTTTGCAGCCGCTATCGCTCTGCTGGAAGCCGAGCTCAGCACTGCATCCACCCAAGGTTGACCCCATGCCCTTCAAGGACCGCCGCCCGTCGATACTGCTGGTGGATGACGAACCAGCCAACCTGCACGTACTCAAGCACATCCTGCAGGACGACTACCGTCTGCTGTTCGCCCGCGACGGCGAGCGCGCGCTGGAGCTGGCCAGCAGCGAGCATCCGCAGCTGATTCTACTGGATGTGATGATGCCGGGCACTACCGGCCATGAGGTCTGTACACGGCTGAAGGCCGACCCGCGGACCGAAGCCATTCCGGTCATCTTCGTCACCGCTCTGGCCAACCCGGAGGACGAGGCGTTGGGCTTTGAGCTGGGCGCAGTCGACTACATCAGCAAACCGGTCAGCGCCCCCATCGTCCGCGCCAGGGTGCGCACGCACCTGTCACTGGTGCGCGCAGAGGTCCTGCGCCAGACCCGGCTCAACATCGTGCAGGCCCTGGGCATGGCCGCCGAGTACAAGGACAACGAGACCGGCCTGCACGTCATTCGCATGAGCCACTTCTCCCGCATCATCGCCCTGGAAGCCGGCTTCAGCGCCGAAGACGCCGAGGAGCTGCTGCACGCCGCCCCCATGCATGATGTCGGCAAAATCGGCATTCCCGATGCCATCTTGCAAAAGCCTGGCAAGCTGGACGCTGACGAGTGGGCCATCATGCAACAGCATCCGGATATTGGCGCGCGCATCATCGGCGAACACGACGCCAGCATGCTGCAAATGGCCCGTCGCATTGCCCTTGGTCATCACGAGAAATGGGATGGCAGCGGCTATCCGGCAGGCCTGGCCGGCACTGACATCCCCGTTGAAGCCCGTATCATTGCCATTGCCGATGTGTTTGACGCCTTGACCAGCGTGCGCCCGTACAAGCGGGCCTGGAGCGTGGACGAAGCCGTCGCCCTGATTCGCGAGCAGAGTGGCAAACACTTCGATCCGCACCTGGTGAATTGCTTCCTGGCTCGCCTGGACGAGATTATCGAGGTCCGCGACCGCTGGGCGGAGTAGGCGCCGACTCACCGATGTGGAACACTGACGCGCTGAATCTGTCTCAGCACTGCCAGAGAGATTGGAATACGCTGATGTTGCGCCCCCTGCTACTGCTATTTGCCCTTGTACTACCACTCGCCTCGAGCGCCGCCCCCGCGACTATCGACTGGCTCGACCTGCTGCCGGCAGAGGACTACCAGGCCATGCTCGACATGCCGGAAATCGACCATGGCGGCAACCTGGACAGTGAGGGTGACTTTACCCAGAACCTGCACCAGCGCGATGGTCTGCCCGAGGTCATGTATTCGACCCGCGTAGTCGGTGACTACGACGGCCAATCGGTACGCATTGGCGGCTATCCCGTGCCGCTGGAGACCGACGCTCAGGGGCGCTACCTGAGTTTCTTTCTAGTACCCTATGCCGGCGCCTGCATCCATGTACCACCGCCACCACCCAACCAGATCATCCTGGTCGACTACCCCGATGGTATCGTGATCGATGATATCTACCAGGCCTTCTGGGTGCAGGGCACCCTGCGCGTCAGCCAAAGCAGCAACGAACTGGCCGACGCCAGCTACGCACTGTCCGCCGAGCGCGTATGGCTCTACGACGGGCAATAGAAGACATACCATCGCCCAGCCGGGTGGCCCCGAGCCAGCATTGAATCCGCTATGCTGTCGGCACACCCGTTACCCGCCCGTTGGCAGGGAGTAAGTTGCACATGCATATTCTGATTGGCCTCATTGGTCTGTTCATCCTGATTGCCACCAGTCTGCGCCGCTGGTTGCTACGGCGCGAAACACCGCAGGTGCAAGCGGTCGATTTCCAGGGTGAGCTGTATCAGGTCGGCCAGGCCTGCGTTGCCCGCCAGGGGCCGGAGGATGCAGCGCAAAGCGTCATCGTCATGCCCGGTTTTGTCGAGAACTTCCTGTATTTCACGGCGTACTATCAGGATCCTGCCCTGCAACTGATCATGCTGACCAGCGCCGACTACCATGTCCCGGTCAACCGTCCACGCTACCGCAAAGCCGAGTGGGTCGCCCCGCTGCGCTCGCGCCCCGGCACCATTGCCTACGACGCCGAAGTGCTCAACCAGGCCCTGGAGCACCTGGCCACCGGTCATCAGGTGCGCGTGCACGGCCATTCCCGCGGCGGCGCAGTCATTCTGGAAGCGGCGCGTCAGCGTCCGGAGCTGTTCAGCCGGGTCGAGGTTATCCTCGAGGCGCCGGTTCTGCCCCAGGGCAAACCCTTCCGTGAGGTACCCAGAGCCGCGCGCTGGTTTCTGCCGTTTTACCTGTTTGCCTGGCAACAGCAACCCATCTCACCCAGCAACCGCCACCTGTTTGGTCCGCTGGATGACCCACGCAAGCGCGAGCTGGTCAGCGCCCTGCCGTTCAACCCGCGCCACGGCAAAACCTTTGTCGACAACATCCTCGACCTGGCCGACTGGATGGAGCGCACCCCCACCGATATTTATCAGCACCTGCAGCGCGGCGCCATCCTGGTCCCGGAGAAGGATCGCATCCTGCAGGCCGAAGCGATGCGCCGCAGCGCGGACCAGGCAGAGAACCTGCAGATCATCCGGATCCCGGACTGCAGCCACCTGATCACCCAGGACCGCCCCGACTGCATCCCGCCGCTGGCGGAGACCTGAACGTGGGCTGGAAGTTCGAGCCGGTCGCCGTTGTGCACTCCTGCTTCGCAGAGAAATTTGCCATCCCGCGCCAGCCCCTGCTGGCCCCGGCGGCCACCGCCACCCTGGAGCTGTTGCCCCCCTATGACCAGCCCGAGGCGCTGGAAGGGCTGGAAGGCGTCAGCCATCTGTGGCTGCTGTTCGTTTTTCACGCCGCCGGTCACGGCAGCAAGCACCTGCGCGTTCGCCCGCCGCGCCTTGGCGGTAACCAGCGTATCGGCGTGTTTGCCAGCCGCGCCACCCACAGACCCAACCCGATCGGCCAATCGGTGGTGCGCCTTGAGGGCATTGTTGACGGTCGCCTGTTGCTGTCCGGCGTTGACCTGCTGGACGGCACACCGGTACTCGACATAAAGCCCTACGTGCCCTATGCCGATGCCATTGGCGACGCGCATAACTCGCTCGCCCCGGCACCGCCCGCGCCTATCGCCGTTGTCTGGCAGGACAGCGCGCGCCAGCAGGCGGAGATACAGCAGCAGCGTCTCGACCGGCCTCTGGTCGCGCTGATTGAGCAGTGCCTGGCACAAGACCCGAAGCCCGCCTACCAGACGCCTGATGCCGAGCGCGAGTACGGTGTACGCTTCTGGGACGTCAACGTCCGCTGGCACTACCCCCGCCCCGAGTGCATCTGCGTGCTGGGCGTCGAGCCAGTCTGAACCGCCGCCGGGTGGCAGTAGCCCGAGGGCGGGTTATACTCGGGCCACGTTGAGTCACAGGGTAGTGCACGCGCCATGGAGCAGCTGTATTTCTCACCGATGCTGCTGGGCATTTGCCTGCTGGTTGCCATCGCACTGTGCGCCACGGCCTTGTACCGAACCGTGCCCGGCGAGCCCGGCCCCGGGTTCTGGCTGGCAGGCTGTTGGAGCCTGATCGCCGGTATCGTGCTGTTTCTGATCTTTGTGATTACCCGAAACCCGGTGCTAAATGTCCTGGGTAACGCCCTGCAGCTGGCCGGCGAGGCCCTGTTTTTATTGGGTATTTTCCGTTTTTTTGGCCGCCGTATTCCCTGGTGGACCCTGCCGGCAAGCACCGGCGTCATGGTGCTGTTCAACAGCTGGTACTGGCTGACCAATGGCAGCTCTGATCTGCTGATGGGGGTGTACTCCAGTATTGCCGGGCTGCTCCCGCTGCAGGCCATCGCTCTACTGCTGCGCGAGAGCCGCGATCCGGCCACCCGCCCGGCACGCCTGCTGGTCGCCATCGCACTGGTTATCTACAGTGCGGTCACCCTGCTGCGCGGCGCCCTTGGCTACCGCAACTGGTGGCTTGATGCCCCCTACGTGCAGCCCTACGAATCATTCAGCTACCTGCTGTCCTACAATTTCGCCCTCCCCGCACTGGTGCTCGGTTTTGTCGGCTGTTGTCTGATGACCACCCAGCGCGTTCTGGCCCGCAGTGAGCAACTGGCCGCACAGCTGCAGGAACAAGCCATCCGCGACCCGCTCACCGGTGCCTTCAACCGTCGCGCCTTTCATCAGCAACTGGCCGATGAAGTGGCCCGCAGCGAGCGCTATGGCAGACCACTGTGCCTGGCCATCTTCGACCTGGATCACTTCAAGCAGCTTAACGACCAGCTTGGCCATCAGGCAGGCGACCACGCCTTGCAGCATTTCGCCGCCCTGTGCCAGCAGCAGGCACGGCATAGCGATCTGTTTGCCCGCTTTGGTGGTGAAGAGTTTGTGCTGCTGATGCCGGAAACCTCGGCAAGCCAGGCCAGCCATTCACTGGAGCGTCTGCGTCAGCAGGTCGCAGCGCATCCATTTCAGTACCGGCAGCAGCGCTACAACTTGCGCGTCAGTATCGGCCTGGCGCAGCGGCAAATGGGCGACAACGCGGACAAATTGCTACGCCAAGCGGATCTGGCGCTGTACCAGGCCAAGAGCCAAGGCCGAAACCAGCTCCAGCTGTGGTCTGCCGAGCCAACCGTGGCATACTGAGCCACCCGCCCACACCAAGGATCTTGCACCGTGTTCAACCTGGGCCACGCCACGTTATTGCTCGTATGCGCCTTTGCCGGCTGGTGGCTCTGGCGCGCCCTGGGTCAGGGTGATCACGCACTACGGTGTGTGCGCTCGCACTGCGAGCGCGCTGACGTGCAACTGCTGGACGACAGTGTGGCGCTCAGCTCCGTGCGCATCGGGCGCAACCGCCGCGGCATGCCTGGGCTGATTCGCCGCTACAGCTTCGAGTTCACCGTCACCGGCGAGCACCGCTACAGCGGTCATCTTGATCTGCATGGCCTGCAGGTACTGCAGATCGAACTGGCGCCACACCCTTTTCCGGGCGGCGAAGCGCCCTCCGGTGAGCCAGCTGCTTCGACCGAACGGCAAGGTGCTACGATTCATAGGATCTATTAAACAAGCCGAACAGAGCAATTTTGACTATTCAATAGTTCCACGTGGAACCCTTCTCCCAATGCTCAGCCAGATCCCGACTCACCTGATTGCCGGTCCGCTTGGCGCCGGTAAGACCAGCCTGCTGCAGAACCTCCTGGCGCAACGCCCTGCGGATGAGCGCTGGGCCGTGCTGATCAACGAGTTTGGCCAACTGGGGCTCGACCGCGCACTGCTGCAATCCAGCACAGAGTCAGGGGTAAGCATGGCGGAAATACCTGGCGGCTGTCTTTGCTGCGTGAACGGTGTGCCCTTCCAGGTCGGCCTGGGCCGCCTGCTGCGCAAGGCACGGCCCGACCGTTTGTGGATAGAGTGCTCAGGGTTAGGGCACCCGGCCGAGTTACTGCAGCAGCTGACGCGTCCACCCTGGCAAGGCGTGCTGGATCTGCAACCGCTGTTGATGGTGGTGGACGCAGGCCAACTGGCAAGCGGCGAGCCCTTGCCTGACAGTCAGCAGCGCAGCCTGCCCCACGCCGGCCTGTTCATAGCCAACCGTACCGACCTGCTCACCCCTGAGGCACAACATCGGCTGGCCGATGTCTGGCCGCAAGCGCTCCCCTGCCAGCATGGTGCAGTTGACTGGGCCGCCATCCCCCGTCATAACGCGCCAGCTGCCAGCAGCGGGCTGCCGTCCGCCAGTGCAGGTCAGCCAGTCGGCCAGATCGTTCTGCAGCCCGGGCAGTGGCAGTGCCACGCACAGTTGGAGCATGCCCCCTACAGCCTGGCCTGGCGCATTGCCAGCGACCAGCGCTTCAACCGGGAAAAGCTTGAACATTGGCTGGGCTGTCAGCCCTGGCTACGCGCCAAGGGCATCTTGCATACCGATCAGGGTTGGCTGGCCTGCAACCTGGTGCCAGAGCAGCCGGTCAACTGGACGGACAGCGCCTGGCGACAGGACAGCCGGCTTGAGCTGATCTGCGCCGAGCGTCCAGACCGCCAGCAGCTTGAACAGGGCTTGCGGGCAGCCGCCTGCTGCCAGTAAGGTGGCGTTTTTGCTGGCGACATCATGACCCGCTTACTTCTGCTTGCCCTCACCCTGTTCAGCCCAGCCATTCTGGCCAGCGCCTGTCTGATCGAATCAAACGACGACCAGTTGCCCATTCGCCTGTGCCAAGCCAACCGCACCATACCTGACGGCCTGTTCGAGCAGCAGTTCTGCCAGCCACAGATTCCCGACCGCAGCTTCCAAATACAGATGCTGGACGCCTGCCCAGACGGCGCCTACGGCGTCTGCGCAGGCGCGCATACCGAAGGTGTCGGTTACCAGCAGGATATTCACTATTACAGCGACGCAGAGGATGCGCCGGTACTGCAGGCCTATTGCGAGCAGATCAGCCAGGGCCAGTGGCAAACACCCTAGTGCATTGGCGGTGTCGGTGGCAGAGCTGACATGTCCAGCTGGTCGCCCTCCTCCAGCCCCAGGCGCGCAACGCTGCCCGCCGGCAGCTCTATTACCCAGCGCAGCGGCTGCGTCGCCTGATAGAGCGCGCATGGCAACTCGGCACAGGGCGGCACCTCGGCAAAGACATGCCGAATCTCGCCACTGTCTGCAACAAACACCAGGTCCAGACTGATCAGCATGTTGCGCATCCAGATGGCCGGTTGGGTGCCGGCAGGAAAGTCAAACAGCATGCCGGTACCAAAGGGCAGATCAGACACGCCCATCAGGCCCTGACGGCGGCTGTCCGGGTCAGCCACGTAGGTCAGCTCAAAGGCGGTGTTGCCCAACATCACAGGGCGCGTATCGGCCTGGACAGCGGTACACACCAATACGGCAACAGCCAGGGATAAAAGGATCTTCTTCACAGGGTATCTTTCAGCAAATTCTGATAGACCATATTGGTCAGGTACAGGCGATTCTGTTCGCTCAAATCAAAGAACTCCACCCCCGTGGCAACCTGCTGCACCTCGCCATCCTCTAGCGTCACCGCTCGTACCCGCGCATCCACCGTCATATACACATCCAGCCCCGACGGATTGATGCGGAAGGAAAGCTTCAGCTCCTCGTCCTTGTTGGCGAAAGGCTTGGCAGACACCAAACGCGCCCCACCAACACTGATATCGGTTATGCGAGCCGAGCCTTGAGCGCCGTTCTGACGAGCAATAGCCGTGACCAGGTCAACCGCTGCGCGGGCCGAGCTGCGGATACGCATGGACTGCACGGTTTCGGGATAGGCCAGATGCAGATAGGGAAAGGGTGACAGGCTGGATTTGAGCACACGGGTCTTGTAGGCCACCGCGTCCTTACCGACAAAGCCTCGGACCAGAAACTGCTGGCCTTCTTTCACGAACACCAGCTTGCCTTGCAACGTTGGCGCGGTAACCAGCAGGCTGACCGGCGCGTGAAAACCGATCATGCGCACCTGATAGCGCTCGGCGCTATTGCTGTTCATGGTCTGCAGCTGCACGGTATCGCCCGGCGCCAACTGGATCTGCTCCAGCGTGGATACGGTTGCGCTTTCTCCGTTGCTTGCCTGCTCAGCAGCGCCGCTGCGATAAACCCCCAGCTTGACCAGTTGCTTGAGCAGCGAACGGTTCTCTACCACCTTGGACTGGGCAAACAGCACCTTGCCGTCAGCATCGACAACGTTCCACGGCAATGGCTTGCCGATGGGGATGTCTTCTTCAGTCAGCGCAATCATTGGCACAAAGCGGCTCCGTTCCACAGTTCCAAATTGGCATCAAATGTATCAGCGTCCGGACGGCGCGGCTATATGCTATTGCAGCCAAATCAGGTGTACAGGTCCGCCCGTGTCAACGGCAGGTGGTGCCCACCACCAGGCAATGGCTTGACCGCCAACACCTGATGAATGTTCATCCAGTTGTGCGCAAACCCGTAGGCGCATCCGGCCAGGTAGATCCGCCATATTCGCAGGCTACGCTCGCCGACCAGCGCCCTTGCTTGCTCAAGACGGTCCTCCAGGTTACGGCTCCAGTGCTGCAGAGTGAGAGCATAGTGCAGGCGCAGACTCTCCACATCGACCACCTCCAGACCCTGCTCGCTCATGCTGCCAATCGCTGTTGCCAGGTGCGGCAGCTCTCCGTGAGGAAACACATAACGACCAATAAAGCGTCCGGCGCCGCGCCCTACGGGCCTGCCATCGACATGACGGGCCGTGATGCCGTGATTGAGTACCAGCCCGCCCGGGCGTACCTGCTCGGCCAGGATACGGAAGTAATTATCCAGATTGGCGTGTCCGACGTGCTCAAACATGCCAACGCTGACGACCTTGTCATATTGCTCACTCCCCGGCAGATCGCGGTAATCGCGCAGCTCCAGCCGTACCTGCTGGCCTAGTCCCTGGGACCGCACCCGCTGGTTTCCCAACTCCAGCTGCTGTTCGCTTAACGTGATGCCGTGCACGCGAACGCCATACTCCCGCGCAGCATGACGCGCCAGGGCGCCCCAACCGCAGCCTACGTCCAGCAGGTAGTCGCCCCGATGCAAACGAAGCTTGCGACACAGGTGATCAAGCTTTTGGACCTGAGCGCGGGCCAGCGAATCTTCCGCATGGCGAAAATAGCCGCACGAGTACACCATCTCCGGGTCGAGCCAGAGCGCATAAAAGCTGTTGGACAGATCATAATGGTAGGCGACCGCCTGGGCGTCGGTCTGACGGTCATGCGGGCCGGATGCCGGCTGCTGCTCAGAGGCACTGGCCACCAGCAACTGACTCAGTCTGTCAGCGATGGCCATTGCCTCCGGCAACGGCCCATGGATATCCAGGCGTTCCTCGATATACGCCTCGCCCAGTGCATCCAGCGTAGGTCGCTGCAGCTCGGCGAGTAAAGCGGGATCCCGTATCCGCAGCTCAACCGTAGGCGACTGCGCCAGATCCAGCGATTCGCCATCGGGCAGGCTGATCCGCAACGGCAGCTGCAACGCACCCAGAGTTCTGGCCAGTTGGGCTAGCATGGCTCTTCCCCCGTGAGATGTTTACCTCACTATAGAACAGCCAGGCGCTAGCCCTCAGGACTTGGTCGGACGCTTCCAGCCTTCGATATTACGCTGGCGTGCGCGGCTCACGGCCAGGGTGTCTGCCGGCACATTGGTGGTGATGGTGGAACCAGCCGCGGTCGTAGCTCGCGCGCCGATGGTTACCGGCGCCACCAACGCGGTGTTGGTGCCGATAAAGGCACCTTCCTCGATGGTGGTCTGGTGCTTGTTTACGCCATCGTAGTTGCAGGTGATGGTGCCTGCGCCAATGTTGACGTCAGGACCAACGACCGCATCGCCGATGTACGACAGGTGATTGACCTTGGCGCCGGCGCCGATATCAGCCTTCTTGGTCTCCACAAAGTTACCAATCTTGGCACCCGCCTGCAGTCGCGTGCCGGGCCGCAGGCGCGCATAAGGGCCCACATCACAGCCGGTAGCAAGCTCGGCCCCGTCGATATGGCTGAAGGCCTTGATATGGCTGCCGGCGCCAATATGGCAATCACGCAGCACACAGTTGGACTCAATGATCACGTCGTCCTCGATCACCACCCGCCCTTCCAGTACCACGTTGATGTCGATGCTGATATCACGCCCTACGCGCACATCGCCACGCACATCAATGCGCGCCGGGTCGGCCAGGCTAACGCCTTCGGTCATCAGGCGCTCAGCCTGACGCCGACGGTACTCGGCCTCCAGCACCGCCAGCTGCACCCGGTTGTTGGCGCCCAACACCTCGTACTCGTCGACCGCGTGCGCTACCTCCACCGGGATCTGCTCGGCGACGGCCATGGCTACCACATCGGTCAGATAGTATTCACCCTGGGCGTTCTGATTTGACAGGCTGCCCAGCCAGCGGGCGGCATGCTTGCCAGGCAGCGCCATGATGCCGGTGTTGCCCTCGCGGATGCGCAGTTGCTCGGCACTGGCGTCTTTCTGCTCGACAATCGCCTGGACCTCTCCGGCCTCGTTACGCAGGATACGGCCGTAGCCAGTCGGGTCAGCCAGGGCCACGGTCAGCATGCCCAGCGCCTGCGCACCTGCCTGGCTGCTCAGCTGCGCCAAGGTCTCGGCGCGCAACAAAGGCACGTCGCCGTACAACACCAGCACCTGATCAGCACCCTCGGTGCCCGGCAGGGCCTGTGCCACCGCATGACCGGTCCCCAGTTGCTCGGTCTGCAGTACCCAGTGAATATCCTCGGCGGCCAGTTGTTCACGCACCAGCTCGGCACCGTGGCCAATCACGACATGAATCCGCGTTGGCGACAGACTGCGAGCGCAGTCAATCACATGCCCCAACATGGGCTTACCTGCCACCGGATGCAGAACCTTGGGCAGTTTGGAGCGCATGCGAGTGCCTTGACCGGCGGCAAGAATGACAACGTGCAGATTCATGGAAACGTCCTGTCGGAAAAAAAGAGTTCGCGCATTCTAGCAAAGCAGAGCACGGTTCTGGGGATGAAGCGAAAAGCTGGAAGCTGGAAGAAGGGTATCGGTGTTGAAGACAATGGAATAGCTGCTACTGACAGCGCTGCTGCAACTCAGTGCGAAAAGCTGCTTCCAGCCTATAGCTTTCAGCTTCAAGCCTGGCGCGCTAAAGCGCGCCAATAAAAAAGGCAGCCTAAGCTGCCTTTTTTTCGACTTACCGGTTATTAAGCGCCGGTCCGCCGTACTTCTTGCGCAGTTCCTGCACGGTCCGCAATTGGGCCGCCGCCTCGGCGAGACGAGCAGAAGCCGAACCATAGTCGAATTCTGCACCTTTCTCGTTGAGAGCGCTTTCAGCGGCTTTCTTTGCTTCCAGAGCAGCTGCCTCATCGATGTCACCAGCACGGATAGCCGTGTCGGCAAGCACCTTGACCACGCTCGGCTGAACTTCCAGGAAGCCGCCAGAGATGTAGAACACCTCTTCGCCACCGTCCTGTTTGATCACCCGAATGGGGCCCGGCTTGAGGTCGGTCAGCAGCGGCGCGTGACCAGGCATGATGCCCAGATCACCCAGGTTGCCGTGTGCAATGACGCGTTCAACCAGACCTGAGAACAGCTCTTCTTCCGCGCTTACGATATCGCAGTGCACTGTCATAGCCATTGTATCGCCTCGGTTCAGCGCCCCCTTGCGGGGGCGCACCCATTACAGTTTCTTCGCTTTCTCGATCGCTTCGTCGATGGTACCAACCATGTAGAAGGCCTGCTCAGGCAGGTGGTCGAACTCACCCTTGAGGATGCCGCCGAAGGCACGAATGGTTTCTTTCAGCGGGACGTACTTGCCGGGTGCACCGGTAAATACTTCAGCAACGAAGAACGGCTGGGACAGGAAGCGCTGGATCTTACGAGCACGGGCTACCAGTTGCTTGTCTTCTTCAGACAGCTCGTCCATACCCAGAATCGCGATGATGTCCTTCAGCTCTTTGTAGCGCTGCAGAACATACTGAACGCCACGAGCTACGTCGTAGTGCTCTTGACCGATAACCAGCGGATCCAGCTGACGAGAGGTGGAATCCAGCGGGTCTACAGCCGGGTAGATACCCAGAGACGCGATGTCACGGGACAGTACTACGGTCGCATCAAGGTGAGCGAAGGTAGTTGCCGGAGACGGGTCAGTCAGGTCGTCCGCGGGAACGTATACGGCCTGAATGGAGGTGATGGAACCGGTCTTGGTGGAGGTAATACGCTCCTGCAGAACGCCCATCTCTTCAGCCAGAGTCGGCTGGTAACCTACCGCAGACGGCATACGACCCAGCAGTGCGGATACTTCGGTACCGGCCAGGGTGTAACGGTAGATGTTGTCGATGAACAGCAGAACGTCACGACCTTCGTCACGGAACTTCTCGGCCATGGTCAGGCCGGTCAGTGCAACGCGCAGACGGTTACCCGGCGGCTCGTTCATCTGGCCGTATACCAGGGCTACCTTGTCCAGTACGTTGGAGTCCTTCATCTCGTGATAGAAGTCGTTACCTTCACGAGTACGCTCACCCACACCGGCGAATACAGAGTAACCGCTGTGCTCGATCGCGATGTTACGGATCAGCTCCATCATGTTTACGGTCTTGCCTACACCGGCACCACCGAACAGACCAACCTTACCGCCCTTGGCAAACGGGCAAACCAGGTCGATAACCTTGATGCCGGTTTCCAGCAGCTCGTTGGAGCCAGCTTGCTCGTCGTAGCTCGGAGCGGCGCGGTGGATACCCCAGCGCTCTTCTTCGCCAATCGGGCCAGCTTCGTCAATCGGGTTACCCAGCACGTCCATGATACGGCCCAGGGTCTTGACCCCGACCGGCACGGAGATGGCTGCACCGGTGTTGGACACGGTCAGACCGCGCTTGACACCTTCAGTGGTACCCATGGCGATGGTACGTACGATGCCATCACCCAGTTGCTGCTGGACTTCCAGGGTCAGGCCCTGATCGGTCACCTGCAGCGCGTCATACACCTTCGGCACGTCTTCGCGCGGGAATTCCACGTCGATGACGGCGCCGATGATTTGAACGATACGTCCGCTACTCATTTGTTGGTTCCTCTAAATGGTTGAAACCGTTCCGGTTAAACCGGGTCGCCTCAAACCGCGGCGGCGCCGCCGACGATTTCCGAAATTTCCTGCGTGATCGCTGCCTGACGAGCCTTGTTGTAGATGAGCTGCAGATTGTTGATGAGCTCACCGGCGTTGTCAGTCGCGTTCTTCATCGCGATCATCCGGGCTGCCTGCTCACAGGCATTGTTTTCGACCACAGCCTGGTAGACCTGGGACTCGATGTACCGCACCAGCAGTCCATCAAGCAGTTCCCGGGCATCGGGCTCGTACAGATAGTCCCAGCTGCCTTTCTGTGCGCCTTCGTCTTCGGAGGGCACCAGCGGAATCATCTGTTCCACTTTGGGCTGCTGAACCATGGTATTGACGAAGCCGTTGGAGACCAGATACAGACGGTCGATGCGTCCTTCGTTGTAGCCGTCCAGCATTACCTTGACGCTGCCGATCAGGTCGTTCAACGCAGGCTTTTCGCCCAGGTTGCTGATCGCCGCGACAACGTTGCCGCCGTAGCTGCGGAAGAAGGAAGCGCCCTTGCTGCCGATAACACAGAGTTCGGTTTCGACGTTACGGTCACGCCATTCTTTCATGCTGTTGACCAGAGCCTTGAACAGGTTAGTGTTCAGGCCGCCGCACAGACCGCGATCCGTGCTCACCACGATGTAACCGACACGCTTGACTTCACGCTCTTGCATGAACGCGTGACGATACTCGGGGTTGGCGTTGGCCAGATGACCGATCACCTGCTGGATACGCTCTGCGTACGGACGGCTGGCAGCCATGCGCTGTTGTGCCTTGCGCATCTTGCTGACCGCCACCTTTTCCATGGCGCTGGTGATCTTCTGCGTACTTTTAATACTCGCGATCTTGCCGCGAATCTCTTTTGCGCCTGCCATGTCACACCTTTCCAGGTTTGCCCTTGGCCGGATCGCGCGAAGCGGGGCTCAACTCACGCTGCGCCCCGCAGTCGGCTTACCAGCTCTGGGTCGCCTTGAACTTCTCGATGCCGGCTTTGATGCCTGCTTCGATATCGTCGTTGTAATCGCCCTTTTCGTTAATCTTGGCAAGCAGGTCTGCGTGCTCAGATTTGAAGTAGGCAATCATGGCTTTCTCGAAAGCACCGACCTTGTTCTGCTCGACGTCGGACAGGAAGCCCTTCTCGGCTGCGAACAGGCTGACACCCATCTCGGCGATGGACATCGGCGCGTACTGGTCCTGTTTCATCAGCTCGGTAACACGCTGACCGTGCTCCAGCTGCTTACGGGTAGCTTCGTCCAGATCAGAAGCGAACTGGGCGAATGCAGCCAGCTCACGGTACTGTGCCAGTGCGGTACGGATACCACCGGACAGTTTCTTGATGATCTTGGTCTGAGCAGCACCACCTACACGGGATACCGACACACCGGCGTTAACGGCCGGACGGACACCCGAGTTGAACAGGTTGGATTCCAGGAAGATCTGACCGTCGGTGATGGAAATCACGTTGGTCGGTACGAACGCGGATACGTCACCAGCCTGGGTTTCGATGATCGGCAGAGCGGTCAGCGAGCCAGTCTT
>CEQT01013108.1_pt1 | contig 20050 bp, 21 predicted proteins | sample 530951 | NCBI WGS metagenome assembly CEQT01 (sample SAMEA2621132, study PRJEB7988) | marine metagenome | biome: marine biome (ENVO:00000447); feature: surface water layer (ENVO:00002042); material: "saline water (ENVO:00002010), including plankton (ENVO:xxxxxxxx)" | depth 5 m
AACCTTATCCAAGTTGGGTTTTAGACAAAACTGATTGGGCGTGGAAAGCACCTGTAACTTCTCCAACATTAACCGATGAAGATGAAAGATATGGTCGTTTTTATGTTTGGGATGAAGATAAATATCAAGCTGATAATACTAAAGGATGGGTTTTAAACGAAATAGGATATCAAATGACCCTGGAAGAAGAAGAAAAGCTAACAAAGCTTTTTGAGGGTTGGGACGAAAGCAAACCTATACCAGAAAAACCAGATTGGCTTGATGAAAAGTTTAATTACAAAGAAGAGTAATAAATGAAAGAATTAGATTTACCCTTTCACAGTTTTATGGGTGGTTATTATATGCCAGAAGATGTTTGTGATTTTGTAGTTAATTACTTCAAAAAAAATAAAGATAAACATATTAAGGGAAAAATTGGTCAAGATAATATTAACGAAGATGTTAAGAAAAGCACTGAAATAGAAATTGCTACTGAGGAAGAATATAAGGACTTTGATAGATATTTATTTTATTTACAAGAGTGTTTAGATAGATATAAAGAAAAATATGTGTTTGCTGATAAGTCAGTTGTACGATATGGGATTATTACTCCCACAAAAATACAGCATTATAAACCAGGTGAAGGGTTTTATCAGTATCACATAGAAAATCCTGGGTTTTATGTAAAAGGGTCTGATCCACTTATATTAAGCAGACATTTAACCTTTATGACCTATTTAAACACTGTTGATAATGCTGGAACAGAGTTTTTGTATCAAGAAATAACTACACCATGCCAGAAAGGGCTTACAGTGATTTGGCCTGCTGGTTGGACACATCCACATAGAGGAGTGGTGAATAACGAATTAGAGAAATATATAATAACTGGTTGGTATAACTTTTTACCAGATGCACAAAATGGAGTAATAGATAGTCCGTCTTTTGTTCCAAATGAAGAAAATATTTATCAGAGTGATCGCGTATGACAAAACAAGATATAAATGCAATATTAATGGAATTAAGTGTGTTGAAGAATGATATGTATCATTTTCGTCAAGATATGGAGCGTAGAGTGTCTAGGCTTGAGAGAATAGTAATATCTATTACTGCTTTTTATGTAATTAGTTCGTTTGGTGTAATTTTTAATACGATTGTTTTATGAGGAAAAGTGAATGTTCGATCCTGGATCTGTGACAGTGGCGTTGGGGGTGGCTTCCTCGGCAATGTCGCAAATCAAGAAATTTTACGATCATGGCAAGGATCTATCGAGCATGAGTGCCGAGATCGGAAAGTGGATGTCAGCATCGTCTGAGATTGACGAAATAGAGAAGGGAGCAAAAAACCCTACTCTATTTCGCAAACTCGTTAGTGGTAAAGGCGTTGAGGGTCTTGCATTTGAAGCGTTCCAGGCAAAAAAGAAGCTTTCTGAGGACAGATATTCGTTAGAGCAAATGATAAAACTGCGATATGGGAGTCATGCCTGGGCAGAGTTGATTGAGATGGAGGGCAAAATTAGACGCAGAATGAGGGATGAAAAGTATGCGCGTCTACAATTTAGGGAAAAGGTTATCCAGTATGTCGTTTTATTTATCACACTTGCTATTGGTATTTGTATTCTGCTTTGGGTTGTTTATGGTCTTGTTTTGCTTGACAGAGGTGAGATCGGATGAACGGACACATTGGAGCAAAAATACAGAACGTATGGACAATGGCAAACTTACAACGTGTCGATTGGCAAAAAGAGTGCGAAAGAAAGCATTTTCTGGAGGTAAATGGTTGACTGAATATTTTTGCATATATGAGGGAGCAAATAAGACAATGGAAACAATGTCTATTGGCGTTTATGAAGGACAATGCCCTCCAACTTATATTTGTAAGTATGATCCGAACCCTAAAATCACAATAGATAGTATAATGAAATCAATAAAAAAGGCATTGGAATGACCCCAGAAACTCTTAATAGATGGCAAATAGTTCCTAGATTTATGATGATTGTTATGACTCTTGTCTACATTAGATGTATCGAGTTTGCTCTCTCTCAACCAGAGTTAAGCACACAAATGGCATCACTAATTTCTGTTGTGACAGGAGCAATGACAGGATCTTTTGCCGTTTTCATTAACAAGGAATCCAAAGGAGGTGGCAATGATAAGTCAAATTCTTAGTTCAGTAGTTGGTTTAGGCACAAGTTTTCTGGACTCCAAAGCGCAGATCCAGAAAGCAAAAGCTGTAAAAGAGCAAAAAATAGCCGAGGGTACAGCTAACTGGGAAACGATGGCAATGGACGCATCGAAAGGCAGTTTTAAAGATGAACTTTGGACAATAGTTTTTGTTCTAATTCTTGTAGCAAATTTTATTCCCTGGGGAGGTATGCAAGATATTATGCAGAGAGGGTTTGAGAACCTAGAAAAATGCCCAGAATGGATAACATACGGAATGTATGCAAGCATTGCAGCAAGTTTTGGGTTAAGATCGTTTAGCAAACTAAGGAGAAAATAAGTGGCTAGAGTCGATAAAAGTAAAATGCCATGCAACAAACCACGCAGATCCATATCTGGTGGCAAGAAATCGGTTGTTAAGGCGTGTAAAAACGGCAAAGAGAAGATTATTCGTTTTGGTGATGCAAATATGAAGATTAAGAAAAGCAACCCAGCAAGACGTAAGAGTTTTAGAGCAAGACATAGGTGTGATACGGCAACTGATAAGTTTTCGGCACGTTATTGGTCTTGCAGAGCTTGGTGAAAGGAGCAAAATATGACTAAACGTGGACTATATGCAAACATAAATGCGCGAAAGAAAAAGGGTATTAGTAGATCTAAGAAAAACTCTACTATCACTCCAAAAGCATATGCAAATATGCAAGCTGGTTTTCCAAACAGCAAAAAGAATAAAAATAAAAAGAAAAGAGGTTAATATGTACGGCAAGAAAAAAACTATGGCTGGTAAATCTAAAAAAACAAAAACACTTACAACTGCACAAAAAACATTGCCTAAATTTTTACAAAAGAAAATCATTAAATCCAAAAAGAAAAAAGCATGACCTTTAAATTATCAAATCGATCACTCGGAAAACTTGAAGGTGTTTATCCAGATCTTGTAGCGACAGTAAAACGTGCCATCGAAATCACGGAAGTTGATTTTGGTGTCACGGCTGGCGTAAGAGATATAGAAACTCAGCGTAAGCTTTTGGCGCAAGGGCGTAGCCAGACTATGAAGTCGCGTCACTTGATCCAGGATGATGGCTATAGCTGGGCAGTTGATTTACTGGCATACGATGTAGACGGAAATGTTTGCTGGGAACACAATATGTATTGGAAAATTGGTGATGCAATGATTAAGGCAGCCAAAGAAGTTGGCATGAAAAACCTACGTTGGGGAAGTTCCTGGCATATAAAAGACGTTTGCAAACCAAACATGACTTGCGAACAAATGATGGATGAATACATCGACATAAGAAAAGCTGAAGGGCGTAAATATTTTTTAGATAGTCCACATTGGGAAAAGTATGAATAAACAAGTAAAAATAAGCGAACTGGACAAGAAAATTGCAGCAGCAAAACGTCAGCAAAGAGCGTTAGAGTGCCGTGATGATCTATTAAAGTTTGTTAAATTTACTATGCCAGATCCAGATGACCCAGATAACTTAGAGTTATCGATGTTCAAAGACGCAAAACACCATAGAGCGTTAGCAAAGGTATTAGAAAAAGTTGAAAAAGGTCATATGCCTAGATTAATTGTATCCATGCCACCTCGACATGGTAAATCTGAGCTTGTTTCTAGGAGATTTGTTCCCTGGTTGCAAGGTAGAGATAGCTACAGGAACGTAATCTTCGCTACTTATAACGAGGATTTCGCCAAGGACTTTGGTGCTGATGTCCGAAACATAATGACAACACCTCAATTTTCACAAATATTTCCCAAGTTTACATTTAGAAAAGGTGGAGCATCAAAGTCCAGAATACAAACTGGATCTGGAGGTATGTCCGTTTTTGTGGGTAGAGGTGGGTCTATTACTGGTCGTGGAGGTGACTTTGTTATCCTAGATGACCCAATCAAAGATAGCTTAGAAGCAAATTCTCCAACACTTAGAGAACAGTTGTGGCAATGGTTTACCCAGGTTCTTATGACTCGTTTGATGACAGCAAGTGCATCGATAGTAATTGTTCAAACTCGCTGGCATGAAGATGATCTTATTGGTCGATTAACAGATCCAACAAATCCACACTATTCTGAGGAAGAAGCATCAAAATGGAACATAATTAATTTACCAGCACTTGCTGGTGAAGAAGATCCATTAGGTCGTAAACCTGGAGAGCTTTTGTGGAAAGAGCGTTTTGATATGGAGTTCATGGAAGCGCAAAGACGTTTAGATCCGAGAGGTTTTCATGCTTTATACCAGGGACAACCTACGCCAGAGGACGGAGATCTGTTTCAGAGAGCAGATCTGGTGTTTTATGATAAAAATGAGTTGCCAGATGACCTAAGAATATATGTTGCGTCTGACCATGCTGTAGGAACAGATAAAACACGCAATGATGCAACGTGTTTGTTAGTGGTTGGCGTAGACAGGTTCGATGATATATACTTACTTGATTGCTGGTGGGAAAAAAGATCGGTAGACAAAGTTGTAAATGCAATGTTAGACCTTATGAAACAATATAAACCACTTGTTTGGTGGGCAGAAAAAGGACACATAAGTAAATCAATAAGACCATTTTTACAAAAACGCATGGCAGAAGAAAAAGTATATTGCCGTATTGAGGAAGTAACCCCAGTACATAATAAAGTGCAAAGATCACAATCGATTATGGGTAGAGTAGCAATGAAAAAGGTAAAATTACCTAAATATTCAGCATGGACACAGAAAGCTGTTGATGAAATTCTTAAATTTCCTAATTCTAGGCATGATGATTTTGTTGACGCACTAGCTTGGATCGGTATGGGATTAGCAAGATTAACTGCTCCTGGAGGTGTAGCAGTAAAAGAAGATCCAACACCAAAAGTAGGAACTTTAGCCTGGGTAAAATGGGATTCAAGGCAACGAGAGCTAGCTGAAATGAGAGAAAACAACGCTGGAGGTTGGTAATGCCACATGAAGATGATAAAGAACTAGAAATAACAGTTGTAGAAGAAGAAAAAGCAGAGCCTACTGTAAGAAGAAAAGCTCTTGTTACGGATTGGCTAGCCAGAATAAAGTCTGCAAAAGGTCATTTCCAGGATGATTTTGATAAAATGCGTAGAGATATGGACGCAGCTCTCAATGGTTTTGATGACACACAATGGGATGATGACAACTATGTAGCAAACATATTACAACGTCACGTTCAGCAGAGAACAGCGTCTTTGTATGCAAAAAACCCTAAAGCCATAGCAAAAAGGCGTAATAGACTAGATTATGCAGTCTGGGATGGTGATGAAAAAACCTTAATGATGGCTTATCAAGCAAGAGATTTGGCAGCTCAACAAGGTTTACAGCCACCTATGGAAGCACTTGCAATAATCGAGGATTTCAAGCAAACGCAAAACCAAAGAAAAATGCTTGATAATGTTGCTAAAACATTAGAAGCATTATTCGATTATTTTATGAAAGAGCAACAACCTACATTTAAATCACAAATGAAAGGTCTTGTAAGAAGAGTTATCACAACTGGTGTAGGCTTTGTAAAAGTAGGATTTCAGCGTGATATGGATCGCCAACCAGAGATATCACAGAAAATAGCAGACACTCAAGCAAGGCTAGATTACCTAAGACGGATCGCACAGCAAGCAGCCGATGGGGAGATAACTGAGGATGATGCAGAGATCGAAGCTCTAATGTTATCGATGGAGTCACTAATGCAAGAACCTATGATAACTATTCGTGAAGGTTTAGTTTTTGATTTTCCAGAATCAAATAGCATTATAGTTGATCCAATGTGCAGACAACTAAGAGGATTTGTTGGCGCAAGCTGGATCTGTCACGAAATGTATTTAACGCCAGACGAAGTTATGGAGATATACAACGTAGACGTTAGAGATAATTATCGAAGCTATGATATGAAGGGATTTTCACAGGCTGACAAGACTAACCCCTATTCTGGAGCAGATTCTGAAGAAGATACTGACGAGGGTTTGGTGCAAATATACGAAATATACGACAAAAAAGCTGGTTTGCAGTATTGCGTTGCTGATGGTTATGATGATTTTCTGCGCGAACCTATGTCACCAGATGTAAAAGTAGAAAGTTTTTTCCCAATATATGCCCTGGCTTTTAACGAAGTAGAGCATAAAGATATATTGTACCCACCATCTGATATCCATCTGTTGTTACCTATGCAACATGAATACAATCGAGCAAGACAAGGATTAAGAGAGCATAGACGAGCAAATAGACCAAAATATGCAGCTCCAGCCGGAGTTCTTGAGGGCGAAGATAAAGAGAAACTAGCTACGCACCCAGCAAACGCTGTTATCGAGCTACAGGCTTTGGCTGCTGGGCAACGAGTAAATGATGTTATACAGCCAGTAGGACAGATTGGTATTGATCCTAATCTTTACGAAGTTAGAACAATATTTGACGATATACAGCTAGTTGTGGGCGCGCAAGAAGCTCAATTTGGTGGCATTTCTAGGGCAACAGCAACAGAAACTAGCATTGCTGAGTCTGCAAGAATGTCTAGTTTAGGAGCAAATGTTGATGACCTAGATAGCTTTATGTCTGAGGTAGCAAGGGCATCTGGACAAGTTATGTTAGCTGAAATGTCAGTAGAGGAAGTAAAAAAGATAGCTGGTAAAGGTGCTGTTTGGGCAGATCTTGTTCGACAAGATATGATGGAAGAGGTTTATTTGGAGATCGAAGCTGGATCAACTGGCAAACCTAACAGAGCAGCAGAACTAGCAAATATAGAAAGAATAATGCCGTTTCTATTGCAGATCCCTGGCATTGATCCAAAATGGTTAGCAAAAGAGTTGTTAAAACGATTAGATGATAATCTCGATTTAACAACTGCTTTTGCCGAAGGAATACCCTCGATGGTAGCTATGAATATGTTACGAGGAGAGGGTACTGGTGATCCAGCAATACCAGGATCGCCACAAGGGGGAGCAGATAATGCTCCTCGTACACTTCCTAGTGGTGGTGGGTTGCCACCTATAGGGAATTAGTTTATAATGACCAACAAGTTATTGAGAAAGGACGCATAATATGGCAGAAGAAGCCAAAATAGAAGTAGATCCGTCCACTACTTCTGACAACCAGGACGAGAAAAAAACGGAATCGTCATCCGTTGAGCGAGAAACAGAAGAGGATTTATTAGCTGTTGTCGAAAAAGCTATGAATCCTCCAAAGGAAGCAGAGTCGCACTCTGAAGATGAGGTGAAAGATGGTGAACAAGAAGAGCAACAAGCCGAAACCCAAGCAGAAACCCTCTCCGAAGCAACTGAAAAAGACGAAAGTTCAGACAAAGCCGAAGAAGAGGAAAACGCAAAACTCCCTTTCCACAATCACCCACGTTTCAAAAAAGTCATCAAAGAACGGAAAGAAGCTAAAGAGCAACTTGAACTGGCTAGAAAAGATCAAGAAGAGTACAAGAAAATTACTACTTTTCTTGAAGCAAATAATCTTACTGCCGATGAAGCTGCTCAAGGTTTTCAAATAATGGCAATGATGAAGTCCAGTCCAATGGATGCTATTAAGGCTTTAGAGCCTTACATGAGTTCCCTAAAGGAAGCTACTGGGCAAACATTGTCTGAAGAGATCCGTGAAAAGGTTGACCAGGGATACATGGATGAAGATGTTGGCAAAGAGCTGTCTATGGCAAGAGCTGAGAATGAAAGATTGAAAAAACTTAGTGAATCTCAATCCCAGCAAAAAGACTTAGAACAGCAAAGGCAAAACATCAATCAGTTGGCAACGGCAGTTACTGATTGGGAAAACAAAATTGCTCAGACAGATCCAGATTACTCACGCATCGAAAAAGAAGTCAATGATCGCGTTAGGGTAAAAGTAATGGAAGCTGGCAGACCACAAACCCAGGAACAAGCTTTGAAGATAGCACAAGAAGCTTATGACGAGGTAAAGGGTAGGCACGTTTCAACTAAAACCCCAATAAAAGCGACTCAAGGTGGAAAACTTGGTGGGACTCCAATGCCAGAGCCAAAAAGTCTAATGGATGTAGTCGAGATGGCTTTGAATAGTAGTTCCTCCTAATTTATGGAGTAAAAGATGGCATTTTCATCAGCCGAATTAGCGAACATCGCTAACGCTGCTCTTGATTATTACATAGATCAAGGCAACGTATATGCTAATACTCTAGCCGATAAGCCTTTGCTTAACCTTATGGATGGTAAAGCTAAAACTTTTCCTGGTGGAAAATCTGACTTATCTGTTGCAGTAAAAGGTGTATACACAACACAAGTCGCTGGTTATACGCATAACGATACAGTTGCTTATGCAAACCCAGCAAATATCCAAAGGGCAAACTATGCCTGGAAGGAACATCACTCTGGTATATCAGTTACACTAACCGAACTTAAAAAGGATGGTATAAGTGTTACTGACTCTACTACATCAAACAGCGTCACAAATCATAGTGGTCGTGACAAAACTGTTTTGGTAAATCTTTTCCAAGACAAGCTGGATGATATGCTAGAGGGCTACAGCAGAGGTATGAACGATCTTCTATATGGAGATGGTACTGCTGATGCTAACGCACTTGCTGGAATACGATCTATTATCGTTGATGATCCATCTGCAACTGGTACAACTGTTGGTGGTCTATCTACAGTTACAAATACCTGGTGGAGAAACAGAGCAAATGTTGCAATATCTACAACTGCAACTGGGCAAGAGCTTATCGAAACTCTGCACTCAGAAATGCGTCAGTTAAAGCGATTTGGTGGTAAGCCAGATATTGCTGTTTGTGGATCTTTGTTCCTGGACAGATTAGCAGACGAGCTAAGAAGAAACGGAAACTACAGCAACACAGGTTTCTCTGGAAATCAGAACATTGCTGTGGGTGAGATAAACTACAATGGATTGAAGTTTGTCTATGATCCAGCTCTTGATGATCTAACAATATCTGGTCAAAACCCAGATAAGCGTTGTTACATCATTGATTCATCAAAATTGTGTATGTATTACATGGACGGAGAGAAGATGAAAAGACACTCTCCAGCCAGACCAGCTACACAGTATGTGATGTTCCGAGCGATCACAACAACTGCGTCTTTGGCTGCGTTTCAGCTAAATTGTCATGGTGTATATGAGATTTCATAACATCATAACCCTTAACGGAGGGAAGGCTTTTTTCATATTTCTTCGGTCTTTCCTCCCTAACTATGGGGGTTTTCTCGGCTAGTTAGGCATTAGATGTATTAATTTCGCTTTTGCAGACCTAGAGAAGATAAATCCCCACCATTTTTAAAGGAGAAGTCAATGCCAGGTAAAAAGAAAAAAAAGAACAGAGGGGGATATTAATCTCTTTCTATTTCCAAGGAGGTAAAAATGGAAATATGTAACTGTTTAGTAGCTATCGCTGGAGATCCGAGAGCTACTGTCGTAAAGAATGGCGTTACTGTTGCTGAAATTGTTGTTTTACAGCATATACATGGCGATAGTGCCGTTACCAATATAAAGGTCTTAGATACAATCGAGAAGTCAAACGATGAAGAGCGATACCATCTAGGAAAACTTTATAAAGATGAAAAAATTGTAGAAATATTTGGTCAGTATGGAGAACTACCCAAAACATTACAAGACGCAAGGATTGCTGATACCTTACTTGATGCTGTATGGGTTAATGATTCTAAAAAACCAACACCTAAAAAAACTGCAAAAAAAACAAAAACCAGGGCTAGAAATTCAAAAGGACACTACGTTCCAGATGATCCTTCTACGCCAGAAAATGAAGCATTTGTAGAGGGTTAATATGGCTAGAGGAACTTCACTCGCAATCTTAATTAATGACTTACGAGCTGAAGTTGGTCATTCATTGTTGCCAAATTTAGGAAAGGCAACAAGAGATGTTTTGATTAACCAGATACAGAGAGTGCAAAGAAGATTATGGGATGACTATAATTGGAACTTTCTAAAGGTTAGGAGAGATATAGCTATAAATGCTGGTCAGCGTTACTATGATTTACCTAGCGATATAGTGTTTGAAAGAATTACTAGAGTTGAAACAAAACATGGTGATGCCTGGACAAAGTTACATTACGGAATAGGAGCTGATGAATACAATCAGCATGATAGCGATGCCGATGAAAGATCTACTCCTATCCGTAGGTACGACAATTTTGAAAATAATCAAATAGAAGTTTTCCCAGTTCCAGCAAACAATAGTCAAGCAGATGGCACAGATAGTGTAAGAATACATGGTATTCGTAACCTATCCCCACTTGTTGCTGAGTCTGATTTAGCAGATTTAGACGATCAACTTATAGTTTTGTTTGCAGCGTCAGAAATATTGGCAAGGCAGAAACAAGCTGATGCTCAACAAAAATTTGCACAAGCCACGGCACATTACGCAAGACTTAAAGCCAGGAACGCAAAAACAGAAACTTTTGTAATAGGTGGTGGAGAACCAGACAATGTACGCAGACCACGGCATCCAATTTATTTAGCACCAACAAGTTAGAGGTGGTAAATGCCTTATATTTTAGTAGAGGACTTTAGGAACGGATTAGACTCCAGAAGGATGAATGTTACTTCTACCCCTGGATCTTTGGTCACTCTTACAAATGCCCATATTACAAGAGGAGGAGAGATTGAGAAGCGTAATGCGTTTGTTGAGCTGGCTAATCTTCCATCGAATACAACTGGTTTGGCTGCGTCTGGAGGTCAGATATACGTTTTTGGTAGCGTTGCTTCTTCTTCTGTATCTTTCGCTAGTGGTACGCCATCTAATATCAATTATGTAAGATTACAGCATCCATCTGGCGAAGCTCTGACACAAGTTTTGTCAGTTGATTTTTTTAACGGAAGAGTATATGCGTCTGCACGTTTTGCTGATGGTAGAATATTTCATTATTACGATGGCACTAGGATTACTGATTGGTTTGATGGTCGAGCAAGAAATCAATTCCAGATTACTGGTGGATCTTTGGGAGGAACAAGCGCAACAGGATCATTCCAGGTAACTGGAGGAACAAGTGTAAGTGGTAACATACTAAGGACTCTGACAGTCAATAATGTTGCTATTATCAATACAACGATCCAGCATACTGGCAGTAACAATACAACGGCTACGGCTGTTGCAAATGCTATAAACTCTTATACATCAACAAGTGGCTTTACTGCTGTTGCGTCTACAAACACAATAACAATAACTGCTCCTAGTCATGGTGTTTCATTTAATGGGCAACAGATTGTTGCTAATGTTGAAAGTCAATTTACTGTGGGTAGTATCAATCATTTTTCTGGTGGCATTGACAATGCTATTACCGATATAACTGTTGATGGCGTGTCTATAATAGGATCACAAGTTGCTTGGCAAACATCAAACAGCAATACAGCAAACGCAGTAGCACTTGCTATAAACGATTTTGCAAGCTCTCCAGAGTATGAAGCTACAGCAGTAAATCAATTTGTAAATATAATATCGAAAGCTGAAGGAACGTCTTTTAACAACAAAGTGGTTGTAGTAACTGTTGCTGGTAACGTGACAACGGCATTTCAGCCAACAACTCAAAACTTTTTAGATGGTGGTGCTAACTCAAGTGCGTCTGGTACATACACTCCAGGATCGTTTGTTCGTCCAGTAAAAACAAAAATGTATTCCTTGTCGGACTCATTGTTACACTTTTCTAGCGTAAATGATCCGACAGATTGGAATACTGGATCAACTGGTGCTGGGTTCATAAACTTACAAAACAATGCAAGAGGATCAGAAGATCTAAAAGCTATTGCCAATTATTTTTCTAATGTTGCTGTTTTAGCTGAACAAGCAATACAGATCTGGTTTGTTGACGCTGACGAAACAAGAAATCAACAGATACAAGTACTTAATAATACTGGAACTATTGCGCCAGATAGCGTGATAGAGTTTGGTGATAACGATGTTTTTTATTTATCGAAGTCCGGCATAAGAAGTTTACGAGCAAGAGATTCATCAAACGCTGCCTTTGTTGGTGATATCGGTAATCCAATAGATGACTTAGTAGTTGCTGAAATTACTGCAAATATTATAAGTGCAAGAAATAGTACAGCAATACATGAGCCTAAAGATGGCCGATACTTGTTAGCTATAGGCAGTAAGGTTTATGTTTTTAGTTACTTTCCTAGCTCAAAAGTGAGTGCTTGGTCGATCTATGAACCTGGTTTTAGCATTGATAAGTGGGCATTTGACGGAACACAAATATTATGTAGAAGTGGCAATCAGTTGTTTTCCTTGGGAGGATCGAATGGAACAACATACGATAATTCTACAGTTACAGTACAAATGCCGTTCTTAGACGCTGGTAGACCAGCATCATTTAAGGATTTTACATCACTAGATATGACTTGTGAAAACACCTGGGATGTATCTATTGCAACAGATCCACAAGACATTACAATTTTACAAGATGTTGGAACTGTTGCTAATACGACTTATGGGCAAGGCAGAGCAACAATAGTTGGATATTCAACACATATTGCTCCAAGATTGACTTGTACTGCTTCTGGATCTGCAAAGATTGGCAATCTTGCAATACATTTTAACGAAAGTGAGTCTGGGTAATGTTCAGAAAAGCAACTCCACAAGACATACACTATGTAGCAATGAACATGAGAAGCCGTGATTATGACGAAATAGTTTGTGTTTCCTGGGCAGAAGATCGAACACAGCTTGCTACTTTTCTAACAAACGGACTGCAAGAACACGATAATGTATATTGTTTTTATGCTGATGATCCCATAGCGATATTGTCTTATATACCAATGCGCCCTGGTGTTTGGAACTTAGGAATGTTTGCAACAGATAAAATAAAAAAGGTCGGAGGGTTTCTGACAAAGACAATTATTCGAGATATAATACCAGCATTAGATAATGCAAAAGCACATAGGGTTGAGTGTCAATCTATAGAGGGATACGAAAACGTACACAAATGGCTGGAGTTTATAGGTTTGAAAAGAGAACGTAAGATACCTGGGTACGGAAGAAATAAGGAAAATTTCTATACTTTTGCTTATGTAAGAGATAATCAAAAACCAGGTTCATTAAAATGGCATAGAGGAGAAATAGTGTAATGTGTTTTGGTGATGGTGGTGCTGGTGCAATGAGAGATGAAGCTGCTCGACAAAGAGCAGAAGAAGAAGCACGACAAGGCAGAATTAGAAAAGGCAGAAAAAATATTGACGAAGCGTTTGCTGGGTTTGATGACAAATTCTTTGCAGATAGAGAAAAGTCCTATCTTGACTATGCAACACCCCAGCTTGACGATCAATTTGAGGATGCAGTAAGCGATCTCACGCTAGCTCTGGCACGATCTAACTTATTAAACAGTTCAGCTCGTGCCAGGAAATTCGCAGATTTGCAAAAAGATTATGGTTTGAAAGCCAGAAATATAGCTGATAAAGCAAGAGAATATGGATCTGGAGCAAGAAAGTCTATTGAAGCAACTAAGGCAGATTTGCAAAGTCAAAATATGTCATTGGCTGATCCAGCTTTAATAGCACAGAACGCTGCAAATAGAGCACTCGCAATGACAGAGCTTCCAGCATATTCGCCATTAGGTGCATTATTTGTTGGTGTAACAGAAGGTCTTGCAACACAAGCAGACTTAGAAAGACGAAATAAAAGTAGGTATGATCTAAGTGGTTTATTTGGATCGTCAGACTCTTCAAAGGTGGTTGGATGACAACAAAGTCAAAAGTAACAAACGATAACTATCCTTACCCTTTGCTTTATCAAGCTGTTGGAGAGGTTGTAAAACTTATGATGTGTAGCAAAGCACATAGGCATTATACTATGGAGCATATCGATAGACTTGTATTACCAGCATTAATTAAAAACAAGTGTCATGTATATTACAACAAAGATGATGGCGATATGATTGGTTTTATTAGCTATATATTCCTCAAGCCAAAAACAGAAACAAAGTTTATAAATAGGTCTGGTCTAATAGATTGGGAAGATTGGTCAACTGAACCAGAGCAAGGTAATTTTTGGATTATGGACGTAATAGCACCTTTTGGTGGTGCGTCTAATATGTGCCGTGATGCAGCAAAACAATTAGGAGATCGATACCCAGGCAAAAGAATGTATTTTAGAAGAGAATTGCAGAAAGACAGGGTAAGTAGTGTTATGTTGCCTAATAGAAACGTAATAGAAAGTAAAGGAGTGCATTAATGAGCAGTAATAGCGCACCAAATCCACCAAGCGCAACAGATCAATCAAGAGCTGTAAGCCAGTTAGAAGAGCAAAACGATAGGCAAGATGCAGAGATCGAAGCTATAAATAACAGTTCTGGTGTCGATAGGTTTCTTGCGTCAGCAAATCCATTTAGTGCAACTGGGTATATTGCACAGATAAATAGAAACAATAGAAATAATATGATTGAAGCTATTAGCCAGGGAGGAACGCCAATATTTGATCCGACTACTAATCAAATAAAAGGTGTGTCTACTCCAGTAAAAGGCTTGTTTGGATTAGATCAAATAGAATATGTTGGAGATCCAGATTACAACCCAAATGCTGGCTATGATCCAAACTTAGGAAATGTTGGTGGTAATTATGGACAAGTTATAGGATCTATGGACACGCCAACAAGAGAAGATATTTTAGGTATACCAACTTTTAATCCAAGTATGACAGGCAGTAGAGATGACAATGTTCCTATGTCAGAAATAGACCAAGCAAGAAGCGCACGTTCTAATGCTTTGGCGCAAAAACAAAGTGAATTAGCAAACGCATTTGCGTCATTTGATGATGATTATTTTGCTGATCTGGGCAGAAGCTACCAGGACTTCAATAGTCCGTTATTATCTACAGCATACGATGATGCTGTTAGAGGTATATACGATGGTTTTAAGAGTGCTGGTATTTTATCACAAGCAGATCTTGATGCACAAATGGCTGGTTTAGAAGCACAAAGAGGTATTGAGTCACAAAGGCTAGCAGATTCAGCAAATACATATGCTATGGATCAACGATCCCAGGTTGATGCAGAAAGGAAAAAGCTTACTGACCAGTTATCAGCATTATCTGGTGGTGCAACAAATGTAGACGCTGTAAATCAACAAACAAAAGCAATACAAGATTTTGATATTGCTGGCAGAGTAGAAAAACTAAGAAATCCAAATACTAAAACAAGTATGGATTTCTTTTCTGATTTTAATAAAGTTCCACAGACAGCTACAGCAGATCCAGTAGCAACATTTGTTGGGGGTACGCCAAGTCCAGTAACTCAATCGATGTTTAATCAAGCAAACCCATATGCAAGTTTGGGTATACAAACACCATATCAAGGAAGTGCAACAAAGGTAATATCATAATGTGTGATCCAGTATTAATAGCAAGTGCAGCAGCTCAAGGTGTCGGAGCAATGATGCAAGGCCAAGCAGCCAATCGAAGAGATGAAGCGAGAAAAGCGTATATAGATCAAGATACGCAGAGAAGAATGGCAAAAGAACAAGAAGCAAGAACAGCTATCAATCAATCAACGGATATGATGCGTCAAGACCAGTTTACCCCTGGCATGGACAATGAAACAGCAAGATTGTCAAGTTTGTATAACGAGGTAACTGGTAAAAACATAATACCAACTATGTCTAATAGTGGTGTTCCACAGCTTGTAAAAGACACAAATCAGATGGAGCTAGATATGGCTCTCAAACGGATTGCGCAAGACGATAAAAATTTAGCGAAGCTCAACTCTTTTGGTACTTTCTTAGCAGATAGAATAAGTCCACAACTAACAAGTTCTGGACTAACATCTCAAATGATGGGTAACTTTATGAGAGGTGATTCAAGCGTTCTTGGAACAGAACTGGAAGCAGCAAATAGGCAAGCTTATAGTCCATTAGCACAACTTCTTATGGCTGGTGGTCGAGTAGGAACAAGTTATGGATTGATGAAATAATGGCAACACGATACAACCCTTACGCATTAGACCCAGCTTTATCTGCTGGTATTGGCAATCTTACCAAAGCATTAATCGGATCAGCGTCTGATGATGCAGCGATAGCAAGAGGTCGAGCGAGTGACGCATTAGCTAGTTATAGACAAGCGCAAACACAAGGGCAAAAGCAATCAAATGAATATTTACAAGATTTTAATGAAAGTATTGCTTCTTTTTTATCTAACCCAGACGCTGTTACAAGTGTCTTTGATACGTTAGGCTTAAAATCTCCAGTACGAAATATCCCAAGATCAGCTCCTGTAAGCTATGATGCTGGTGGCGTAGATCCAGGATTAGCTACAGCTATGGGCGTTGATACAAGAACGCAAAACAACGTGCCTTTTATCGAGCGACAAGGCGAACCTCTACCAGTAGAAACAATGAGGGGATTGGTTAGTGCAATATTAAAAGGTGGTGTGCCAGGCAATCCACAACAAACATCAAATATGGGTTTGAATATACAAGAACTAGCAAAGAATAATTTAGCTAGAAACTTGCTGTTATCAAGCAATCAAGCACCAGATCGAATGGCAGCTATTCTACAAGGAACGAGTCCTGGTAAATACTTTGACCAGGGATCGGCAAGAGATTTGACCGAAATAGAAGCAGCAACAGATATAAAGCAAACTGAAATACAAACTGAAGGTGACATAACAGAAACAAAGATAGAAACTGAAGGAAGTAAAGAAGAAAAGATACTAGAGCTTTCAAATGCTAGAACTCTGAAATCAATGGAGCTTAGAACTGAAAAAGAAATAGCTGACGAAAAAAATAAAGTAGAAAAAGCTTATAGAGAGTTCAAAGTAAACGAAGATAATAAAACAAAAATTGCAGAACAAAAACTTATTAACGAAAACTCTGTCAAGATTGAAAAGCTTAAACTACAGCAAAAAGATAAAAGCGAAGAAAAACAGCGTGAACTTCAGAAAAAGATTGCTGAGTTAGAAGAGCAAACAAAAATGAAAATCGCAAAGATGAAAGACGATACTGTGCGATTTAAGTTTGAAAACGAGCCAGTTACAATAACTAAAAAGCCTGGAGAGAAGTACGTTCTTGATCCAAAACTAGGCGAAAGATTACAAATAGCTCCAAACGCTGAAGGTTTGTTTGTTATTGATGGTGGTATCGATAATGAAAAAGTTAAAGTCAAAGTGGGCAAAGATGATATTTATTTAACCAAAGATCACGCAAAACTTCTTGGCATAGAACCTAATGAAAGTGGTCAGTATGTTATCGAGGGTGCTGGATTCCCAGATGCAACCATGACGGATGCAACAAAGTTTGATACTAAGTTTCAAAAAGATTACGAAGCATTTGCTGATATGGACAATAAATTAGAACCAGGGCAAATTGGCAAATTAAGAGCTTATTTGCAAAGAAAAGTAAACAATTCAGATCTGCCGTTTGACGAAGCGTATAATAAATTTGTAATGCGAGTTCTTACTGCTGGGAATATAAGAATAAAGCCTGGTGGTTCAAATTTTAATTTTCCAAAGTTTTTCTTTGACGTTGTAAAACGAAGAGCTGGAACAACACCAAAAGCAGATCTTACAAGTTTCATTCAATCACTTGGTTACGATCAAAAACAAGCAGAGCGTGTATATAAAGAAGCGACAAAATAATGTCAGAGCGAGAGTTTGACCCTTTTGCAGAACTAGACGAAGAGTTCGATCCATTTGCTGAAAGCGAAAGTGAATTTGATCCTTTCGATGAACAGCCAACGATGTTGGGGGATCTTGGTGCTGAACCTCAAGGCGATAGTTTGACCTCCCAAACTCAAGATCTCTCAACGGAGGATGCACAACCACAAGTAGTACGCAATCAGCTAAAGCCGTTTCCATCTACCATTGATGCTGGTGTAGAATCCAGGAAAGAATTTTTAGCACAAGAACAAAAAATCTTAAATGAAGAAGAGAAGAAAAATAAAGTTGTTCGTGATCGAAAGGCTTATGAAGCAAAGCTAGAAGAACTAGAAATAGATAGGATTGACGAGATACTAGAGCAACCAATGGCAACTAAAGAACGTGCCGAGTTATTTAATGTAAAAAATCCAAGCATAACAAACGTGATGCAAGGAAGATCTGGTCAATGGTTCAGAACGGACGTACCATTTATAGGCACACAAAGCGTAACAGAACGTGAAGCAGCAATGGAAATAGCCAGGGCAAATAGTTACGTTGCACCTAACTTTGCTTTAAGTCGTGGATATGGCCGATTGATGCAATCATTTAATGTATTGCAACAACAACTAAAGTTAAAGTCACCAGAAAATTTTATAAAAACTATGCTGGAACTTGATAGAATATATCCAGACGCACCAGCAAACGTACAAAAAGGTCTGAAAGAAATACATGAAGCAGAGGGATTTTTAGCATCGCTGAAAGCAATCGTAAAAAATCCTAATGCTGTAGCGTCTGTCGTTGGCGAATCTCTTGCTGTATCATTGCCCTCTTTAGCCACATTTGTAGGTACAACTATTGTAGCTGGGCCACTTGCCGGAGCTTCTTTTGGTGGTGTTGCAACTTTTGGAACAATATTCGGTGATATAATCAGCGAAGAAATAAAATCTTCTGGCGTTGATATGAACGATGAAGAAGCTTTGATGAATCTTATGTCAGATCCAGAGTTTTTTAAAAGAGCAAGAACCAGGGCAACAGCATACGCTATACCTATTGCTGTATTTGATACATTGTCTATGGGTTTAGCTGGAAAGATAGTTGGTCGAGGACTGAAGAAAGGATCAACAACTGCTGGCATAACTGCAAGGACTGGTGGAGAAATTGGTTTACAGGCTACATTAGGTGGTACTGGAGAACTTGCTGGTCAGTTATCAGAGATGGGTGTAGGACGAGCGTATGGTTTTAATTTTAGAGATGCCCTTAATTGGGGTGATATCAACCTTGAAGCATTTGCAGAGATACCAACTGGATTTGTTGAGATTCCAACAAACGTAATTGCTAATAAACAGAATCAAAAAGACCTGGAAGCAGATCGCAAAGCAAAGGTTGAAATGCACCAAATTATTACAAAGGCATACGAACCTCCACAGCCAAACTTTACAGCAGAAGATAAGTTTGACCAGATGATAAACGAGCTTAATAAGCTAGACGAAAAGCCTATATTTAACGTGACAAAATGGGGTAGACCTGGACAAACAGCAAAGATTTTAGAAGAAGAATTACAAAGAGTAATGCAAGGGTTTGGGGTTGGTCTTACAACGCAAAAAGGCGATCCCATTACCAGGGCTGAAGCAGCCGAGAAAATATTAGAGCAAAGACCAGATATGCTTCTTAATATTACTAGAGATAAAATTCCAATATGGACACGCCAATCATCTGGAATAATGCCACAAGAAGAGTATGAAACAGACGCTAGTGCCTTAGAAAACATAAGAGAGATAGGCAAACAAGCTCCTCCTGGCAAAATGAATTTAGAAACCAAGCTTGACGAATTGCTGGCTACAGATCCTATGTCTACTAATCAGTTGAACGTATCAGATATACAGACCACAATTTTACAGCTAGAAGATTTCTACAAGAAAAAAGTAAAAGAGCTTAATGACAAAGGATACAAAACATCAGACGAGGGTATCCGTAATAATTCACCAGAAGAAATACAAAATATAATGGATGAACTTGGGTCGGCATTTGTAAACATTGATATGCTGATTACAAAATCAGTAGACACGTTAAGAGGTTATACAGATAGAGCAAAAGACCCCAGGTTTACAAGAACAAAAAGAATAGACGAAATATTACAAGAGTCAAAAGAGTTGATGGGCATTGTTCCGATTACTTCCCAAAAAAGAAAAACAAAAGAAGAATTTAGAAAAAGTTTTCAAGAACTGGATAAAAGACAGCAAGACCCAACAGATGTTATGATGTCCGTCAGATCAATAGAAAGTGAGTCGATTGCAAGACCATTGCAGATGGAAACACAAAATGAGATACAAACTCCAGGTGGCGAAAAATCTTATGGTGCTGCAACTATT
>CEQT01006768.1_pt1 | contig 19981 bp, 16 predicted proteins | sample 530951 | NCBI WGS metagenome assembly CEQT01 (sample SAMEA2621132, study PRJEB7988) | marine metagenome | biome: marine biome (ENVO:00000447); feature: surface water layer (ENVO:00002042); material: "saline water (ENVO:00002010), including plankton (ENVO:xxxxxxxx)" | depth 5 m
CTGCTGCTGAGGATGACGAAGAGACGGAAATAGATATATCTGAAGCTTCTGAAGCATTATCTAAAAATCCTGTATATACAGTTGTTCGCTTATTATTCAAAGCTATTTGTCTAAAAGATATAATATCAGAATTAGTATGGTTATCTTTAACAGGCTCCCTTTCTATATTGGTATCATATACATTCTTTTTAGAACAAAAATGTAAATCAAAGGCAGATTCTGTATTTTCTGGAGCTGCTAAATTAGTAAAAGTCGGTGCTGATAAAACTAGTAGTGAGATGAAGCAATTTCAAAAAGATGCCAAGAAAAGACAAGAAAAATTAGGAAAGCAACTTAAGGACGACGATACCTTTGATGATCTAGCAGATAAAATGGAATCATTTATGTTATTAAATGATAGCACGAATGAAAGGCGTACATTTAATAAAAATTATAAATCAGATGATTTTTGGTTAGGGGAGCAATACAGGTCTTCATTGGAATTAGGTGATTATCAAACAAATGTTAGAGCAGACAATAGACAAATTGAAGAAAGGATAAAGAAACAAGGAGTTCCTTTTCTTACACAAATGTTTAAAACTTAATTCTATTATATGTAACATAATATAAAACGCTAAAATAGGATAAGATAGCTAAAACAATCGAAATCAACCACAAAGGTAATACTGTTTTTTTTCTAAAACCAATTCCAAACTCTCTTATAGTAGAATTTTCATTATATAAAAAGTTAGGCTTTATAATATTCAATAAAATATAAGAAATTACAAAAACTAATAATGAAAATAAAACCAGATTTCTTTTAATGTAACTTATGGATAACATAATTATATATATAATAAATATAAATTAATATATAATTAACTTAATTAACGTCCACCATCCCAATCAATATCATCTCTATCACCAAAATCATCATCACCCGGAAGGTCGGATAATCCAAATACATCAGCTTCGATTTCTTCGGTTAATGCTAGTGTTTCTTCATGTTCTATAGCAAATATATTCATATTTTCATCTACAACGTTGTTACCTTTTCTTACCTGATTCTCTAGTAATATTCTTTTCTCTCGGTCTTCTACTTCTTTATCAAACGTATCCTTAACATATTGAGTGAGTCCTTTTTGTAGTCCTTTACCCCAATCACCTAACTGATGAGATTTAAATAACGTATCTACAGCTCTAGCTTCATCGTTCATATTAGCTAATCTAACGGTAAATTCAAATTCTTTTTCTTTTTCTTTTTCTATATTAACTTTTTTAATAATATCTTGATAACTAAAATTAAGAGCATTTTTCTTTGTGGAATTAAATATCAAAAAAGAATCAACAATGAAATTAGCTATAACTTGTTTATTTTCAGTAACAGTAGAAGGAATAAAGTCAACTTCTTCTAATTTTAAATCTTCTGATTGAAATACTTCCGAGTCGTCTACATCTTTATTAGAATATTTATCTCCTTGCTTAAATACAAATTTTTCTTCTCTGGCTGTATCGATTAATTTAATTATAATGGAATTCAAAATATAGTTATAGATGATAATACAAGTGTTTTTATTAAACGTGCTATATTTATAAGAATTTTCTGATTTAGGATTAGTATTATAGAATCCCATTTTGCATTGTATTTCTTTCATTATATCGATCCATAACAATATGTTATTATCAAGAGATGAAAAAATATCATTAAAAGCTTCATTATCCATGTACTTATTTAGTTTATCATAATAACTTTTAACAACAGGTATAAATTTTGCTTCGTGATTTTCTGATAAACCCCAGTGTTTCGGCATAGAAATATTTTCTCGGTTGTTTCTATTCATAATTATTTCAGGAAAAAGAATAACAAGTTTTTCACAACACTCAATCATAAAATCTAAATTTCTATAAATATCCTTATCGGTACTATAATTTTCGTTTAATGGTTTCCAATTAAATATTTTTTTTAAAAAGGTTATACTGGTAACTTTATTAGTTTTTGAATAAGATGAAAACGATTTTACAAATGAATCTATTTCTTCTGTCATTTGAATAGATGTTTTATATAAATATTCTTTAATGTTAACCAACTCTTCGATATCTTTATACATTTCAGTATCACTAAGCTGTATTAATTTTGCCATTTTTTCAATAAATATCGGTGAAATAAAATCATCAATTTCAGAAGCATGTGATATTAAATCACTTATACGTTCATAGTTGGAGGTATGTAAAGGAGCAAGAACATCAACTGATTTTTCTTTATTTATAATAGATAATAATTGCTTAAAAGAACTTTCGTCAAAGTTTTTACCATTTCTCTTTAATTCTTCTATTTTTTCAGATAATGAATTTGCTTCACGAAGGTATTGTGGTTTTTCTGTAAAAAACACTTGCATATTTGAAGGTATAGGAAAGTCATTATCAAGATTACAATAATGTATAAATGTTTTATATATAAGTTCTTCGGTGAATGTATTAAATATTGTAATGGGGATACGAGTATTTTCTAGAGCAATTACCATTGGAGCAGTAAAGAAATTTTTATAATCTTCTAATATATTTTCAATATGGATAGAGTGTAGATTATTTTCATGAATTCGTGGGTTTTCAGAAGTAAAATATTTATATGTATTTTTAGTGCCTTCATAGCAACATGCGTTTTCTAAAAACGGTTCAAGAAGATTATTGGTTAATATAGGGTCTTTTTTAGCAATAATCTTTTGAATTAATTTAATTACCTCCATAGTAAGTTCAGTAGATTTGCTTTTTAATGCAAGAATTTGGTCGTCTTGTTCTTTTGAACCAGATTTCCAGTTTTCTAATAGTTTTGATTCGAATGATTTTCCTATATAACCAACAGCGTTTATGTTAATAGGTTTTATAGGAGGTAAAAAATTATACCATTTTGTAATTGTTAATTCCATAGGTATAAGCATATTTTCAGGTAATAACATATAAGCTTTTTTAGCATCCATAAGTTCAATTATTGATGATAATTCAACAATATATTTTTCAATATATGTTTTGATTTCTTTTGCGATAACTTCCTTTTTTAATTTATATATGCTGTTCCAAGGCGCGACGCTACTAGAAATTCCTTTGGCAACACAAGCCATATATTCAATGCCTTTAATAGAACCGTCGCCGTCTATGGGATATCCTGAGAATGATCTAAAACAATTAGGGAACGTATGGCGAGTTTTTATTGGAGGCGTGGCTGTTTGTATTATAACATGCAAGAAAGAAAGTGTTAAAATAACCATAGACTTATTTACAAGCTGTTCGTAGGATGGAGCTTTTTTTTGCTTTTTTTCCGACGCTTTAACAATTTTTTCATATCTTGTATGGTTAATAATTGTAGGTAAAAGGTTAATTACGTGCGATATAATTAATTCTCTATGAATTTCTATAAAAACATTCATATTTTTTGAAATAGCACTAATAATATTATCTACATTAGCCGCGATGGGATCCGTAAATTTATCATCGTTTAGAGTATTAGCATACAAAGGAACTGTATCAGTTTCATCTTCTACTAAAATATCTCCGGTTTTAATTGCATAACCTGCTTCATCATATTCTTGATTAGCGCTATAGGAAATATTTTCTATTAAATAGCCACTGTGTCTATCGACCCACCATGATTCATCGTCACTAATGGTCCCTTGAAGTTTCTTAATTTCGGCCATTGTTTGTTGATAAGTTCCTGAAAAATAAGCTTTTGCTAATTTATGTATAAATAATGGTAACAATGGTTTATTTATTTCTTTACAATACAACCAGTTTTCATTTTCGCCATGTATAGGTTCTCTAGTAAAATTTTTACAAAACATAAGAACATAATTTTGTTTTTCAATAAAATCGTTATGTCCTAATATTAAATCACGAATACCTTCATTGGGTGATATTTCTTCAGTAACCTCGATAGCATTGGTTCCCATTGAAAATTTATAATTATTGCTTTTAATTAAATCAAAATTCTTTATTTGAAAATATTTTGATAACTCTTTTTCGTGTTTATTCATATTAGAAACAAGTTTTTGGCTCATTTCTTCGTTGGTTAGGTCTAATTTTTTATCAAATTCTTGTAAAATATATTTAATAGTGTTTTTCTTAATTTCAGATTCAGCAAGGTCTGTTGTACTGCATACATTATTAACCTTGAAACAATCGTTTTTAACATTACAGAAAGCTTGTGCGTTATCTGCATATATAGAAGCCATAGCTTCGTCTTTTTCCCATTTATTATTTAATCTTTTATAGAACGATACCTCAATTTCATCATCGGAGTCGTTATAACCAAAAGAAAGCATAGCATAATGACCTTCTTTAACAGGCCTTTTTTTTAAAACCATTGCTTCAGCATCTTCAATTGCTTTATCTTCAGCTAATCCTATATTATTTTTTAGTTCTTCTACTAAGAAAAGGGTAAAGGCTTCTTTTGTCATAGTTTTTTGTTGTTCTTTGTAATTATCAACAATATCGTAAACTGTAGTATCGTATTGCTTATCAAAATAAACATCTGGTTTATCGTTATCTTCCATTAATTCGTCAAAGTCCATATATTTTTTAGCTAAAACAAAAACACCGCATTCGTTTTCATCCTTTTCTTTTTGTAATGTTTCGTTATATTGGTTTTGTAATTCTTTAAATTCTGTTTCTACATCAATCATTCCCAATAAACTAAGATTAGAATAGGATAGACTATTAGCAATTAATTTATTATGGTCCATAAATAATTTACTAATGATTTCACAGGTGGTTTGGTTTGTATTTATTTTATATAAAGTTTCAAATATGTGTATATCTAATTGTTTATCATCATCCGGATAAGTTGTATTATGCAACAAGGAAATAAGATGATTAACCTTTGGAGTTTCACTTTGTGCTGCAATATTGCGAAATTCTTTGCTTCTTTGAACGAAGTTTTTTTTATATTCAATAATTTCTAATTTAAGAAATAGAGACATTTCTTCTAATTGTTTATAGGTAATGTCATCGCTATATACTAAAAATGGTTCCATTGCTTTAATGATTGAATGAACTGACAAATCATTATCTAAAAATTCTTTACTATACGTAAATAAGTTTTTAATTCGTGGAATAATGTTATCTATAAATTTTTTATAACTATCATCATCAGTATCTTCTATAGTAGAATCCAAAACAAATTCAGTAATGGTTGATAAAAATTTTATTTTATCAGAATCTTCTTTATTTTCTAGTTTTTCTTTTCTTTTTATCATTTCTCTTCTCTCTTTTCTTTGTAAGTTTTCTAATCTTTCTTGTTTTTGTAGTCTTTCAAAATCATCTATTAAAATAGTATTATATGCAGTTGAATTATTTAAAAATTTATAATAATACAAAGGAGTAGTATTTAAACTACTCTTGGTTATAATATTAGTTTCTGGTAAAAAAACTTTAAAATAGTTCATAACTGCTTTTGGCATCATAAGAAAAGAAGTAATTGGTAGAGAATCATTTTGTGTTAACTTATAATGAATATTTTTATTAAATTTATCTTTTAATACTGAATGTAATCCTAAATTATATTTACTCATTGCGAATTTGTTTTTTTTAAAAATTTTATTATCAATCATAAATGAGTCAAACTGTTCTTGATTGTTGAATACCACATGCATATTTGCTTGTGTTTCTTGATAATTTAAAACAGATGTATTAACACTAGGACTTTCAAATGGTGTATAAATATTATTGATTTGTAATAATAATTGTTTATATCTAGCATTTTCGCTATCAAATGATGAAGGGGGAGATGTTTTAAACAATGATAGTACTTCATTTTCTCTGATATTAACATCCCCTAATAAGGAATGATTTATATCCATCTCATCTTGGTCTGGAAGACTATCAAATAAATCAACATCATAAAGTTTTTTTCTATTTTTAACAACAGGAATAATCCATCTAAGGTCGTGTTTAAGTTTATTTAAGGAATCTACTAATGGTTTATTATTAATACCCTTAAAATTCGGCATATTTGCATTACCATTTTCATCAAAAACAGAGAATTTTTCTCTTAATTGTTTGTATCTATTAATTTGAAAATTAATAAATTTAATTACGTTAGGTGTACGATCAATACTAGGAATTACGGATAACATGTCGTCCATCATATCAGTTGTTTGTATATCAATACCAAATCTTCTTTTTTTTTCATCAATGATAACTTCTTGCACGTATTCTCCGATTTCTTCACCTATTATAATATCATCACCTTCTAATATTAATCCATCTAATTCAACAAGCTGTTCTTCGTCGTCTTCTGGTAAAAACGTATCTTTTGCGGGATCAATTGTTTTATCACCACTATCTGCTTGCTCTAACTTTGTTTCTAAAGCACTTTCTTTAAGAGCTTCTTCTAATTGGAATTCTTCTAATTTATCACTTGACGGCTTTAATGTATCTTTTTGTATGGATTGTTTTTCAGATGTATCTATTTCAATCTCTCTAGGGGGATCTCGTATAACAATTTCTTTTATCATTAATTCTTCAGGTAGACCCTTGTATCCAAAATCAATATATATTACTTTATTAGAAGGATAAATTTTTATTTCAATCATATCTTCTTCTAAATTTGTAATCTCTCCAGTTATAATTGAAGGGACATCGCCTTTAAAAGTAATATCAATCCAATTTTTAGGAGTTAAATTATTTTGTAAAGCGTAGCTAGGAGTTATATCTCTACTCAATAAAGAAATATCGCTAATAGTAGTATCCATAAGTTCACCTTCATCATTAATAAATAAATTAGTTTCTTCAAGTGTTTCAAGGTTAATTAATGTAATTTTAGTTTCATTTGCGTAAATAACCACAAATTGTTTACTGTCTAGTGTAACATTGGATGGCGCTTTAATTTCAATAATATCATTTAATTGAATATTTACCAAACTTTGAGACATATCTTATATTTATAGCAGAAATTAATATAATATATCAAACAATTATAGAAAACAAAGTTAAAGAGATATAAAATATATATATAAATGCCTCCTACCTATACCATACCACATCAAGAAATAAAATTTATATCAAATACACAAGGTAATTTTGTTAAAAAATATTCTAATAAAGATGATCCGTCACACTATATTATTAGGTATATTAAGAATAAATTGGAAGACGAGGAAAGTATTAAGCTTTATGGTAAATATAGATCTGTAATTATACATAATGAAAGTAATAATGTAATGGGGTTTTCTCCACCTAAATCAAAAAAAATAGATGAATTTATGAAAACAAATGAGTTTTCTAGTGTGGAGGTTGAAGAACTCGTAGAAGGAACAATGATAAATTTGTTTTACGATCAAAAAAAGCAAGAATGGGATATAGCAACAAAAAGTAATATTGGAGGAAAAAACAAGTTCGTGCAAGAGGAAGATGTAAAAACGTTTAGAACTATGTTTCTGGAAGCTTGTATAGATGCAGGAGTTAATTTTGAAAAATTACCGGTGCATTCCTTGGATAAGGAAGGTATAGAAGGAAATTATTATAGTTATAGTTTTGTAATGCAACATCCTAAAAATAGAATAGTTTCTAGAACCAAAGAAAACAGGTGTTTTATATATCTGGTAGAAATGTATGAAATGAGTGAAATGCCTGATAAAACCGGTATATTTATAAATAAAGTACCATTAGATAAGTTTGAGGGGTTATTCAAGAGTTTTAATATTAACACACCAAGAACCTTTTCTTTTTCGGGATATGATGAGTGTATAAAATACATAGAACAGGAGGAAGCGTGGTGTGATAAGGATTATATTTGTTTTGGAGGACTTGTTCTAAGAAACAAATTAACGAACGAACGAACAAAAATAAGGACAGAAAAATATGAATATATAAGAAAGCTACGAGGTAATCAGATAAAACCAAAGTATCATTATCTTACATTGAGAAAGCAAAAAAAGCTTCAAGAATATTTGAAATATTTTCCTGAAGAAAAAAATAAATATGACGTGTATAGGTCAGAACTTTCAGATTATGTTTATAATCTATGGCAGTCATATATAGGTTGTTATATAAAGAAACAAAAACCAATTAAAGAATGGCCTCGTGAATATCGAGTACATATGTTTAATATACATAAAACATATATTGAAAATAGGGAAATAATAACATTAAATAAAGTGTATATATATTTCAATAAGTTGCATGAATCGCAACAAATGTTTTCTATAAATTATAAAAATAAACCTGAAAATGATAGTCAACCAGTAGAAGAAATAGTAGAGGATATACTTGAAAGTGTAGTAGAAATAAATTAAAAATAAATTAAAAATAAATTAAAATATTATATTTTTATAGTGAATGATATTTAAAAATATAATATTAACTATATTTGCTAGTTTTTTTATTAAAACAACTGGTTTTTCTTTAAATAGACGAAGAACTTTAGGTAGTATAATGGGAATGAATATAGTGTCACCGGATAATTATAAAAACACAGTTCCTTCCCAAGATATATTATTAGAAAACGATGAATCAAATAATGAATTTGGAATAATTCAAGATGTAAATAATGAAATTTATTTTTATGGACCTGTTTCACAAAGAAGTTGTTTTGAATTAAAAAATAAAATTAACGAGCTTGATTTAAGATCATCTGTATACACAGCTCAATATAAAATACCCCCACCTCCAATACATTTACATATTCAAAGTAATGGAGGTAGTATTTTTCATACGCTATATATAGTTGATTTAATACAAAATATAGATACGCCTGTTTATACATATATTGACGGCTTTGCTGCAAGCGCTGCTACATTAATAAGTGTTGTAGGAAAAAAAAGATTTATTACAAAAAATTCTTTGATGTTAATACATCAATTATCTGGTTCAGATAATGGTAAATTTTATGAGCTACAAGACCAAATGACAAATATGAATATTTTAATGAATACAATAGGTAATATTTATTTAAATAAAACAAATATACCTCCCTCTGAATTAGATGTATTATTGAGAAAAGATTTATGGTTAGACTCAAAAACTTGTTTAAATTATGGACTAGTAGATAAAATTATATAGTGATATCGATTAATTGATATAAATCAAATCTTTCCTTTTTATTAAAAAACTTATAAAAGTGTAGTGCTATACAGATAACATCAATGAAAAACAAATATGATAAAACCGCCCAAATATAAAATACTTTTTCAACACCCGACCTTTGATATTCTATAGCACACTTATACCATTTTTCAAGTTGGTCTATTGTATTTTTATAGGAAAAGTCATTGATACGTTGTAATGTTTTTTCTGATATTTCTGTTTTTATGAAAAAATTCCTAGATTTTTGAATTACATCGTCAGCGCTTTTATTATTATTTGGTTCCCACATAAATCCAGATTTATTTTCTTTTATACTATTCATAAATCCACATGCTCTTGGAGTAATTACAGGAGTTCCACATGAAATAGATTCTATTGCTGTATTACCTAATGTTTCCATTTGTGAGGCTGAAATATGATAATCAGCCGCGTAATAATAATCTACTAATTCTTCATGTGATAAAAATCTAGGAATAGAATATATTCGTGTATCTTCACCGTGCATTTTTAAAAAATGATTACTTAAAGTTCCGCCTCCAATAATGGTTAAATAACAATCTGTATATGGAGCCAATAGTTCAACTATAGTTTGAATATCTTTATCTTTATCTACGCGCCCTACGTATAAATATAAAATAGGAAATTTACTATTAAATGTTAATTTTTTCTTTAAATTTAAAATATAATCACTTTCACATCTCTCTTTATTGTAATAAAAAATATTAGAATTAACATGTGGCGTAATTAACTTATCAAATTTCCAATTATATTTATTTTTCATATAAGAAGAAAAAGATTCACTTCTAGTAGCAATAGAATCGTGTGTGTAAGATAAATATTTATGAAATAAATTATATACTTTAGAATATCCCAATAAATTAGCTTGTTTAAAAAACAGACATTCCGCATTGGAATGCAGTACAGAAACAATAGGAATATCAAATAAAAAACAATATAAGGAAAAAATTGCAGTTGAAGGAACATCTAAAACACAATGAACTATGTCTGGTTTTTGCTTTAATAACGAAGAAGAAACAATATAATGATCTTTAAATGTATTTTTACAGAAAAAATATTTTTGATGATTAATAATCGTATTATCTATAACCTTATTTGGGTTCCAAAAAAAACTAACACTGCTTAATTTATATGCTAAAATTTTAATATTTCTCTTTAAATAATAATTTCCAATTTCATTGGCGTTAAAAGATGAAAAAATAATAATTTCGTGTCCTAATTCATATAACTTTTCAATATATAAATCATATGTTTTAGATATGCCACATATTGCTGCGTCTGGTCCACATAAAAATTCTAATACAAACGCTATTTTCATAAAATATAATTATTAAAGTATTAATTTATTAGCTTTATATCTTTATTTTAGTTTATCAATGAATTTTTCAAAAATATTAATACATTCAGTTATAGAAGTTACAAAGTAATCGCGAATAATGCCATTGTCTACTTCATCATTGAAAGCAATTTTAATAATCGAAAAATTATCGTGAGGATGTTTTTTATAAAAACCACACAAACTAATGGTTTTTCGTGATTCATAATAAATTTGGTATAAGGCGTATTCTATAATTTTACCTAATGTGTGATCTATTTCTTCAAGAATTGTTTCATATACATTATCTCCTGTGGAAATAAGTTTGTTAATAATAATATTATCTGCTTTAAATTTTTCTTCTAAATCCACTAGTTTTTGTTTAAGAATTACACATGCTTTTTTAATGATATCAACATTGGTAAATACTCCTATAGTTTCTATACTAAATTCAAAGCTATTTTCAATGAAAATTCTATTTGCGTCAAGGTTAAACCAATCTTCTTTTTTATATGAAATATCTTCTTTAGATACCTTATCGCTAATCATTTTCTTTTCTATTTCAATCCATTTTTCATTTGCTGTAATAGCATCAGGTGTATTTATATAACTACATAAAGAAACCACGTTAAATGCCGAGGTTACTTTTGCTGTAGATACAGTTAAACTAGATTCTAGATAAAGTTCTTCTCCAGGAATATCCTTAGATAGCTTTGGTTTAAGCCTAACAATGTCAATATAATCTTTTGTAAGTTCATTGGGTGGAAAATATTGACTTACTTCTGAAGGTGGAATTTGTTTATCCGAAACGGAATCTATTAAAATTATATCTTTGGTTGTTACATAAATTATTTCATCGGTATCATTTTTTTTGTTAATAATAACCTTAATATTTTTGTAATGGTCCTCATCAGGATCTAAATGTACCGGTATACATGACAAGCGGTGTTTAATAATTTCATTATTTAACTGAGAAGTATTTTTTATAATTTCACAATTACTTTCAGTATAAGGAAATGTCTTAAAGCAAACTATAGGAATATCTGTTAAAATGGTTCTTCGTAAAGCATTAACAACACTATAATTTGTATTTGAAAAAGATACAGTTAATGTACCATCATTTTCTGCTAGTCTTTCAATTCTTGGTTCAAATGCCATAATATAATATATTAATTATGTTTTATTTTTATTCAATTTTTTTTAAAATGATATTTAGTAAATTGTAGGTTTAAATTATAGTAAATATTTGTTTGCTATAATTATATGAATTCTGTATTTTTTTATAGTAATTATTGTAAACATTGTGAAAAACTTTTGACTCAAATAGTTAAACATCCTTTAAGAAACGACCTTCATTATATATGTATTGATAAAAGACGTAAAGGCGAAGAAAACAAAACATTGGTTATTTTAGAAAATGGAACAGAAATGGAGTTACCATCAAATTTAAGAAAGGTTCCTAGTTTGTTACTAATAAACCACGGAAATAAGATAATAGAAGGAGATGATATAATGAAGCTTTTAAATAAAAGAATTCATGGTGAAGAGGTCCAAAAAGACGAACCGGATTGTTTTAGTATTAATATTGGTTCAGGATTTGGAGTCCAATCAGATAATTATAGTTTTTATGATATGGACGCAGATGAACTATCCGCAAAGGGAGGCGGAGGCATAAGACAAATGCATAATTATTGTGCCCCAGTTAACGAGGAAGCAATTGAAACTCCTCCCGATAATTATGTACCAGACAAAATTGGCGAAAACGGTATTGATTTAGATAAAATAATACAAGACCGCCAAAAAGATTTAGAAAAACAAAAAACTATATAAACACTATAGAATAGTTATTAAATATATATATATGTCTTCTTCTGCGACAAATAAAAGCCTATTCCTTAAAGCATTTGGAAATCATTTTTTAGAATGGATGGATTGGGTATGTGAATTATTTCCGGATGATGTAGATATGGAATCAGCTAGAACATCTTTGAAAGGAGTAAAAAAAATAAATCCGAAAGGACTAATTGCATTATGGTATAAACAAATATATGCTCGATATAAAAAACAAATCGATGAGGAAGATTTCGAATTTTTTGTAGTAAAAGATTATTCATGGGATATAGAAGCTGGACCAGCCGTAAATGCTGATAAAGCGCTTAAGGTAATAGATAGAATAAGACACCAATTAAATGAATTAGATGATATAAACAAAAAAAAGCAAATGAAATTTGTTGGAAATTTATCAAAATTATCATTAATGTATTTTTCTTAAGTTTAATTTAAAAATTATAAATTAAATTAAACTATAATGAGTGAAAAGGTGATTGATTGTTCTAATGATGAAATTACTAAATCAAATGAAGATGAAAATGAGAAGGTAGAAACAGAGGAAGAGCAGGAAGAGGAAGAGGAGGATTCTTCAGATTACGAAAATATTGAAGAATTTAAAAAAATAATCAAGGATTTACACAAAGATATAAATAAATCATTTCCTGAATATAAATTAACGGTTGATATATCTGAAGAACAATTAAAGGAATTGTATGAATATTGTAAGCTTGTATATCCTAAACATTTTTTCAACATTCTTTATAAAAACGATAAGATTTTTTCAGATAAAGAGGAAAACACTAAATTTTTACCCGATATTGATTTCAAAGAAATTTGGAATAGTGATATAACAGAAAAAACAAAAGATGTTATTTGGAAATATTTACAATTGATTTTATTTTTAGTGGTAAATAAGGGTGATTCAGAAAATATGTTTGGAGAAGCAGCTAATTTGTTTCAAGCAATAAATCAGGATGATTTCAAAGCTAAATTAGAAGAAACGTTTAAAGATATGGGCGATATGTTTGATACAACTGATGTATCCTCAAACGCATATCCATCTGCTGATGAAATGCATTCTCATATAGATGGATTATTAGATGGAAAATTAGGAAAATTAGCAAAAGAAATAGCCGAAGAAACCGCAAATAATTTAAAGGGTTCTATGGAAGGAACTGAAAATGTAGAGGATATATTTAAAAAATTAATTAAAGACCCAACAAAGTTAATGAAGCTAATAAAAACAATTGGAGCTAAACTAGATGATAAATTTAAATCTGGAGAGATTAAGGAGAGTGAGCTTTTAGAAGAAGCCCAAGAAATGCTATCAAAAATGAAAAATATGCCAGGAATGGGAAATATTGATAATTTATTAAGTAAAATGGGAATGCCTAATAGTGGAATGAAAGGAAAGGTTGATTTAAACGCAATGCAAAATAATCTATCAAATAATCTAAAAAATGCAAAAATGAAGGAGAGAATGTTGAAAAAATTAGAAGAAAGAAAGAAAGCTCAAAGCTTAAAAGAAGGAACACTAGTAAATAATAAATTTAGCACAGGAGATGCAGTAGAAAAATCTCCTGTTCCTACTGAAAATACAACTAATAAGAAAAAGAATAAGAAAAAGAACAATAAAAAGAATAAAAAAAAAAAATGATAATTAGAGAATACTTGCAAAAAAATAACAAATCATATATATAATGACAACTAATTTTTGGACTCAAGATCCTTCAGTTTTAATAGATAAAGACCAAGTGTTCGAATTATGGCCTACATCGTTTATGTCATACAATCAAAAACTTAATGCACTTACAAGGATCATTATTATATTATCACTTTTAGGATATTTTATTTTTGGTTCATTGAAATCTATAACTACAGGATTTGTTGTGGTGTTTTTAATAGTTATGTTAAAAGCAGGTAGTATGTCTAATATGACAGAAAGTTTTATGAATGGTGCTTTATTTAACGTAGAAGATGAAATTGAAGAAAATGAAGAAAATGATGCGATTAAAAAAAAAATAACTGAATATAAAAAACCTACAACAAATAATCCATTAGGTAATGTTTTATTAACAGAAATCCATGATAATCCAACAAGAAAATCAGCACCTCCTGCATTTTATGATAGTATTACAGATGAAATTGGATTAAAAACAAAAGAAATGATAAAAGAACTTAATAGTGAAAACATTGATATTGAAAAAAAATTATTTTATGATTTAGGAAATAATTCAGAATTTGATTATTCTATGAGAAACTTTTATTCAACTGCTAATACAGAAATTCCTAGTGATCAAGAAGCATTTAGCAATTATTTATATGGTGATATGAAGTCTACAAAGGATGGTACATTATTAAATCCTAAATAAAAAAAAATATTTATAAAGATTATATATAGATGGCTATAACTAGTGATTACATGTTTAATGGTATGTCAAGAATAGGAAACGATGGATCTGATGTAAGTCAAAGAAATATTCAAAATACAAAAAAAGCAAATTATCATTTGCATAATCATCATACAAAAGACGTTGATATGAAGTCAGGAATATCATTAGCGTTGACACAGCCAACAATTAATTATGTTGGGACACAGCAAACAGCTTTAAATGGAACCAATATTGATACCAATTCAAATCTACTAATTGATAAAAATATGTTACACGCCAGAGGCAAGATTTCTTTACAAGAACGACAATATTTAACAGTCCCATTTATAGGAAGAGGAAAGGTAGATCCAGTATTAGAATCCAAATTATTTCTAGGAGAACAGCAAACAAATAAAAAATCAATTACTACATTATCTGAAAAATCATACATTCCTTTAAACAATACACCAATGATTCCAGAGGTTGAAAATAACGTACAAAACCCGAAACATATTATAGAAGGCGTAGCTTCAAATGGTTGGATAAGAGGAGGATTACCTAGTAGAGAATTTACAAAGCGCGCACTAAATTAATTACTTAATTACTTTAAATTTTAATAATTAATAATTTAAAGTAAAGACTTGTATATATTTTAAAATGTATAATTATGAATTAGAAATTAGTTACGATACAGACGAAGAATATAAAAAAAGCTTTTTAGATGTATTTGATGTTAAAGATATCGATAAAGCTGGGAAAAAAAGAAGAGACTTGTATGAAACATTAAATAAATTAGATTTGTTTAATGATTTATTTACATTTACGTCTCCACCCTTTCCGTGCCCGTTTATAGAGGAAAACTATAATGAAAATGACAATGAATGGGGAATGATAATATTATTTTCTTATGATTATTTTAAATTTTTTCATAAATGTATTCAGATATATTTTAAAAATAATAAAATAACCGATGAATTAACAAACGAGATAAATGGTTTAAAAAAAATAGTAGAAAACGGATAAAATTATATTATAAACATAGTTTATATGGCTTCAACCAGAAATCTAAACACATATGGAAACTATAATTTGGAGGAAGAACAATTTAGGAAAATGCGAGATTATAATAGTTATATACATTCTTCATGTGGACCTCCTCATTCAATCGGAATGACTACCGGCGGTTCTATGCCACCTAGTAAAATGTATCGCGATAGCCTTAGTAGAAATTCTATAGATATTGAATCTAGATTATTGGGAATAGGATCCAGTAATTTAGTTAAACCTTTAGCTCCTGTATATCCCAGTTTAAAACCAATAAACGATGTTACATTTTTTGTAAGACCAAAGATGATTATTCCCGCGCCATTGAAAATTGAAGGTAATCAGCGCTTTCATCCAAATATAAATTCTTAATGTATATATAATATAGAATGGCTTTTACAAGTATTAGAAATGAACCCGCTAGAATAGAGAAGGAATTACAACAATCTACCGCAACTGGTAGATATATGTTAGATACACCAGGACAAGGAACTGATTTACCAATGCAAAACTGTCCTTTTATTAGAATGCAAAAATGGGGTGCCAATTATAGTCCAAACATATTACATTTAGAAAGTGAATTACGTGGAATGAATATGCCATTAAATAGAGATGAACCAAAATTTAGATATAAACCGGCTGCTATTAAAAAGCCTGACTATTCAAACGCAAAGGCTGTTACAGAACAGTCTCGTGCTGTTTTGCCTCCTTGGATTCACCGTGATCTAGAAACAAAGCGATGGGATTATCCATTGGAAAATTTACAAAATCATTCCTATCGCACATTTGCTAATAATATTAGTTCTAGAATTGATGTTAAAAATAAATTCATGCAATAATTATTTTAATATAAATTAAATGATAATTTTAGTATAATTTTAGTATTATAATTATCAAAAAATATAATTACATATATATAATGGCTGAACTACTTGTAGCTAGTGCTGCTGCCGCAGGATTATATACTATTATGAATGATAACAATAATAACGGTAGTGTAATTAATAAAAAAGAAAATTTTTCTAATCAACTACCGTCATATTCTACTCTAAATAAAAAAGATGATAGACCAACTATATATAACTATAACTCTAGCAACGAAGCTGCAAATAATTATGTAAATAAGCAAGATAAGGATCAGCTTGTTTTAAATGACGGTGGAAGAGTTCCAAGCAACAATTACACACAACAAAAACAGCTAGAAGCTAAAACAGCAATTCCATCTGATTCATATTTTAATGATTCTGGATTTGTATCCTTAACTGGAGAAACAATGTCTAATAAAAGTATTACTCACAATAATATGACTCCCTTTTTTGGTAGTAAAATTAAGGGAATAAATTTAAATGAAGACCGCGCAGAAAGTATGCTTGATAATATGACAGGCACTGGTTCGCAAAGTTTCGCAAAGGAGGAAACTGCGCCATTGTTTAAACCAGAAGAATCTATGCAATGGTCTCACGGTGTTCCTAACATGAATGATTTCATGCAATCTAGACAAGTATCTAGTTTACAAAGAAACAATGTAAAGCCATGGGAAGAGCAACGGGAAGCACCCGGTCTTCGCAACGGCGAAGGATTTACCGGATTTAATAATGGTATGGGTTCTCGTGAAACTTGGATGCCAAAATCTGTAGATGAATTACGCGTTAAAACCAATCCAAAATTGTCCTATGACTTGACTAATCATCAAGGTCCCGCAAATTCAAAAATTAAAAATCTAGGTATAGAGGGTAAGTTCGAGCAATATAAACCAGATACTTATTTTGTAAATGGCCCTGAAAGATATTTAACTACCGTTGGTTCCGAGAAAGGTTCAACAAACAGAGCTCTTGAAGTAATGCCTAACGGAAACCGCAATAGTACTCTAACAGCATATAGCGGAAATGCTGGAGGAGGACACATGATAAAACAGGGAGCACCTGAGAAATACGAAGGATCCATGCGACCACACGTATATAGAGATGATTATGGAATATCAACCGCAGTAAATAGTAATCCAACTACTGAGTATTCTCACGGTCGTGGAACGCATACCGTATTACCTAATAACCGTGTAACAACGGATGATGGAAACTTTGGTGGAGTCGGCGGAGCTATTGGTGCTTTAATGGCTCCGGTTATGGATTTTTTGCGTCCATCAAGGAAAGAAAATGTAATTGGAAATATTCGTATTAATGGCAACGTTCAAAGGGCGGGCGCTGGTGGAGAATATGTGTATGAAACAAATAAACCAAACCCAACTATTCGTGAAACAGTAGGACATCAGCCATACAATTTAAATATACAACGTAATGATTTACAGAATGGCGGGGGTTATAATATATCAAACCAAATGGAAATGAATTCTCAACGAACAACAACCAGTAAGGAATCTTTTGGTAATGCAATGGGAGGAAGTGGAATTCGCGTGGCGGACGCTGAATACGCCCAGCGTAATAATGTAAATCGCGATGTATATGCTTACACTCCTTCGGGAAATACAAATGTATTTAACAACAAAATTAACGCAGATTTAGTAACACAAAGAGGAGACCACAATAATCGCACAAATCATACCACTGCTGGACCTGTATATTCGCCTGATATCCAAACCTTTGGCAAGGTACACGGAAATGATGGATTAGCCAATACAAATACGGAACGCATTCAACCCGATTTATTAAAGGCGTTTAAGGAAAATCCATTTACCCAAAGTTTAAGCAGTTATTAAATATTTATTATATAGAAGATGGAAAAAAGAAAAGAAAAGAAGAAAAACAAGACGCAATAAATAAGTTTAAAATAGTATTTAAATTATATGTTTTAAATATTATTAAATGGAACTGGATCTTCATAAAAATATAAAAAAAAAGCTAGATTTTTTCATAGAAAGTAAAAAGATACCACATATTATATTTCATGGCGAACATGGTTCAGGAAAGAGAACCCTGTTACGTAATTTCATTCAAAGTATATATGACAATGATAAACAACTAATATCTACCTATGTAATCAATATTGATTGTGGACATGGTAAGGGTATTAAATTTATCCGCGATGAGTTAAAATTTTTTGCCAAAGCAAATATCCATAACTCCGAGAAACTATTTAAAAGTATAATATTATTGAACGCCGATAAATTAACCATAGACGCTCAATCTGCATTACGTAGATGCATAGAATTGTTTTCTCACACAACCCGTTTTTTTATTATAGTTGAAAACAAATATAAATTATTGAAACCAATAATATCTAGGTTTTCTGAAATATATGTATCAAAGCCGCTAATTTATAATAAGGAGATTAACTTGCATAGTCATATAGCAAATAATCTATATAATATATCGCAATTAGAAACACAAAAACAGGTTTATATTAAAAACATAATAAAAACGATTAATAAAAATAGTGATTATTCAGAATTATTAGTAAAAATAGATAAATTATATAATAAAGGGATATCTGGACTAGATATAATAAATTACATAACCAAGTTTTTTCCTGAAAACGTACAAAAATATAAACTTTTATTGACATTTAACAAAGTAAAAAAGGATATAAGAAATGAGAAATTATTAATGTTTTTTATTTTAAATTTTTCTTTTATACGTTCTGATTATAATTTAGAAAATATCACATTTATGTAAATGGATGATTATAACTTAAACAGTTTAACTGAATCAAGAAACGAATGGACCGCAAGATTGGTAACTATATTAAGCCCCTTTGTAATAGAAGGATTCAAATCGATATATACAGATGCATTTAAACTATGTGTTGAAAATGACGAAGAAGAGAAATATTTAATGACCTTTCAAAATTTATTATCACGTATTCCAAAATGGAATCCAGAATTAATTAAAACAGAAGTAGAGAGAATTAAGACAACAAGTAAATGTGGATATATAGAGGATTTAATAACGTGTGTCCATATAATTCAATTAAAGGCATTAACGTGTGTAAGAGTAGGACAACATCAAAAAAAGGTAGATCTTGATATACCAAATTTAGAAACATTTATCCATAAAATTTATATTTTAGTGGCAAGAAAATTATATACAAACATCTATTTATTTCAAAGGGATATTAATCCATTAGATATTCAAAAGCATAATAGAGAGATAGAACTAATAATCAAGGAATGTATATTGTGTGCTATAAGAGATACTATTCCGGTTGAGGATATATTAAGATCTTATTTAGACGAAGTTACAGAGGAAAACGTAGAAGTGGATGAGGAAATTATTCCGATTGAGGTCGATGAAACACTTGATAATTCAACTAATGATGAACCCGATAAAGATAACAATAAAACAGGCGAAAAAGATGAAAAAGATGAAAAAGATGAAAAAGATGAAAAAGATGA
>CEQT01005470.1_pt1 | contig 19962 bp, 15 predicted proteins | sample 530951 | NCBI WGS metagenome assembly CEQT01 (sample SAMEA2621132, study PRJEB7988) | marine metagenome | biome: marine biome (ENVO:00000447); feature: surface water layer (ENVO:00002042); material: "saline water (ENVO:00002010), including plankton (ENVO:xxxxxxxx)" | depth 5 m
CAATTGGTATACAAGGTATTCAAGGTATAACAGGTGCTTCAGGTTCAAAAGGACAAAAAGGTGAAGTAGGTCCTAAAGGTGCTATTGGTGCTTCTGGTTCAATTGGTATACAAGGTATTCAAGGTATAACAGGTGCTTCAGGTTCACAAGGTATAACAGGTGCATCAGGTTCAATTGGTTTACAAGGTGTTCAAGGTATTCAAGGTGTTCAAGGTATACAAGGTTCTACATCTCCTCTTGCGGTAAGCAATAATGTAGATAATTATGTTACCACAGCTACTGGTGTTGCTGGAACTGTTACTGGTGAATCAAGATTACGTTGGGATGGTACCGATAAATTATTAATTGGTAATTTTGATGCTACTATAGAAGGTGGTATTGATTTATATGAAGGTACTAGTGATACAACAGGATCGATTGTTTATACTGATAGTGGTTTACAACTTAAAGTTGATCAATTAACACAATTAGAATTAGATAAAGGTGGATCGGTAAATATTAATTACAGTGGTAGCCGAAGTATGGATACTTTATCAGCTGGTGTTTTAATTTCTGGTTCATTAACAGTAGGAAACGCTTCATTACTTGATACAACAGTAGGAAGAATTGATGCAACAAACGATGTCATTGCTTTTTCTACATCTGATGAAAGATTTAAAGATAATATAACACCAATTTCAGATGCAATTGATAAAATATCTGAAATTAGGGGTGTTGAATTTGATTGGAAAGAATTAACACCTGAAGAAAGAAAAATATTACACAGTAACGAAGGCCATGATGTTGGAGTTATTGCCCAAGAAATTGAAAAAATACTACCAGAAGTTGTAACAACAAGAGATAGTGGTTACAAAGCTGTTAGGTATGAAAAAATTATTCCTTTACTTATAGAAGCTATTAAAGATAATAAAAAATCTATCGAAGAGATTCTTAATAAGCTTAAATAGTCATTCCCAATTACATATTTATAATAAATTATTATTGGCCAAAAACGGAAGTGGGCTCATTGAGTAACCAACCATAATAAAAACATATATATGCCTAATTGGAAAAAAGTTGTCGTTAGTGGTTCTAACGCTGAATTAAACAAATTAAATATATCTACAGCTTTAACAGCTAGTGGACTTCATTATCCTACTTCTGACGGATCCCCCGATCAATTTATTAAAACAGATGGTTCTGGTAACTTAACTTTTGGTGCTGGTGTTGGTACTCAAGGTACTCAAGGAACAACAGGAACAAAAGGACAAAAAGGTGCACAAGGTGCTAATGGTACTCAAGGTTTACAAGGTATAACTGGTACACAAGGTGAAACTGGTGCTCAAGGTTCAATTGGAGCTCAAGGAATTCAAGGAACACAGGGAATACAAGGTAATACAGGTATTTCTGGTTCACAAGGTACAACAGGTACACAAGGTGAAACCGGAACTCAAGGCGAAACTGGTACTCAAGGTATACAAGGTATACAAGGTATAACTGGTAATACAGGTACTCAAGGTGAAACAGGAACACAAGGAACACAGGGTACACAAGGTTCAATTGGAGCACAAGGTATAACTGGTACTAAAGGGGAAAAAGGAGCACAAGGTGAAACAGGAGCTCAGGGAATACAAGGTATTCAGGGTATTCAAGGTATAACAGGTGCTCAAGGTATTCAAGGAACACAAGGTATTCAAGGTATAACTGGTACCAAAGGACAAAAAGGTGCTCAAGGCGAAACAGGAGAAAAAGGACAAAAAGGAGCCCAAGGCGAAACTGGTGCTCAAGGAATTCAAGGTATACAAGGTATAACTGGTGATACAGGTACTCAAGGTACTACTGGAACTCAAGGTGTTCAAGGTATTCAAGGAAGTGTTGGAGATGATGGTGCCCCAGGTGGTACAGGTGCTCAAGGAACTCAAGGAACAACTGGTACTCAAGGTATTCAAGGTTCAACTGGTGTTCAAGGCCAAACTGGTACACAAGGAATTCAAGGTATCCAAGGAATAACAGGTGCTCAAGGAACTCAAGGAACACAAGGTATTCAAGGTAATACAGGTACACAAGGTGAAACAGGAACTCAAGGAGAAACTGGTACACAAGGAACAACTGGTACTCAGGGAACTCAAGGTATCCAAGGTATTACTGGAACAAAAGGACAAAAAGGTGAAGTAGGAACACAGGGTGAAACTGGAACTCAGGGTGCTCAAGGAACTCAAGGTGTTCAAGGTATCCAAGGTATTACTGGACCTCAAGGAACAACCGGTGCTCAAGGTACACAAGGTATACAAGGTATTCAAGGTATAACAGGAGCAGGTACGCAAGGTGAAACAGGTACACAAGGTAATACAGGTACTCAAGGTACACAAGGTATACAAGGTATACAGGGTATTTCTGGTTCGTCAACAGACGGTGTAAAAGGACAAAAAGGTGAAGTAGGAACTCAAGGTGTTCAAGGTATTCAAGGTACCAATGGTACTCAGGGTACTACAGGAACAAAAGGAGAAAAAGGTGCTACTGGTGATCAAGGTACTGTTGGTGCTCAAGGTATTCAAGGAACACAAGGTACACAAGGAATACAAGGAACAACAGGAACACAAGGTACAACTGGACAAAAAGGAGATACAGGTGCTCAGGGTGAAACGGGTACACAAGGAACAACCGGTGCTCAAGGTATTCAAGGTATAACAGGTACCCAGGGCGAAACTGGAACACAAGGTGAAACTGGAACACAAGGTACTCAAGGAATACAGGGTATAACAGGTGCTCAAGGTACTCAAGGAACACAAGGTATTCAAGGTATAACAGGTGCTCAGGGTGTTCAAGGTACAGATGGTAATTTTGGTGGTGCTTCATTTGATTATACTTTTGATACATCAACTACAGCAGCGGATCCAGGAACAGGTAAATTAAGATTAAATAATGGTGTTCAAGCAAGTGCAACGGCATTATACATTGATTCTACTGATGATGATGGAAATAGTATTAATACATTCATGAGTTCAATAGATGCTGTTACTTCAGCAGTTAAAGGTCATGTTAAAATTGCAAATAGAACGGATGCAAGCCAATTTTTATTATTTGCAATATCCGATTTAACAAATAATACTGGATGGTGGACATTAGATATTTCAAATGAATCATATTCAGCTCTTGCCCCATTCACTAATTCAGAAGATATTTTAGTTTCTTTTGTTACTACAGGTGACAAAGGAGATACAGGTGCTCAAGGTATACAAGGTACACAAGGTACACAAGGCATTCAAGGTAACACAGGTACTCAAGGTATTCAAGGTACTACAGGTGGTATAGGAGCTCAAGGACAAACAGGTTCTCAAGGTACAACAGGAGCTCAAGGTATTCAAGGTATAACTGGTACACAAGGTGAAACTGGTACTCAAGGAACTCAAGGCACTCAAGGTACACAAGGAATACAAGGTATAACAGGAACACAAGGTGCAACTGGAACACAAGGAAATACTGGAGCACAAGGTACTCAAGGAACAACTGGTTCAAAAGGACAAAAAGGAGAAGTAGGAGCTCAAGGTGAAACCGGAACACAAGGTATACAAGGTATACAAGGTACAACAGGTACTCAAGGAACACAGGGAACTCAAGGAACACAAGGAACACAGGGCATACAAGGAACTCAAGGAATTCAAGGAACCCAAGGCATACAAGGAACTCAAGGTATCCAAGGTACTCAAGGAATACAAGGAACACAAGGTGTACAAGGTATAACTGGTAATGAACCTATTACTGATGCATTTACAGTAACAGTTGCTGGTGGTGATTATTATATTGATGGTGATCAACAACCAACTTTAGAATTATTAAGAGGATTTACTTATACATTTGATCAATCAGCTGGAACAAATAGTACTCATCCAATTGCTCTATCAACAACAAGTGACGGAACGCATAATGGAGGATCTCAATATACTAGTGGTTGGAGTACAAATGGTGGAACAGCTGGTACTGATTTAGTTTCTACATTTAAAGTGCCTCAAGATGCACCAAATACATTATATTATTATTGTCAAAATCATCCTAATATGGGTGGTCAAATTGATGTTGAAACTTTATCAGATGGTGCTCAAGGTGCTACTGGTGCCCAGGGTACACAAGGTATTCAAGGCACACAAGGAATTCAAGGAACTCAAGGAATTCAAGGAACACAGGGCATACAAGGAACTCAAGGTATTCAAGGTATTCAAGGAATACAGGGTATAACTGGTACTCAGGGAACACAAGGTACCCAAGGTACTCAAGGAACAACAGGTGCTCAAGGTATACAAGGTATAACAGGTACACAAGGTGCAACTGGAGCTCAAGGTATTCAAGGTACGACTGGTACACAAGGAGAAACTGGTTCACAAGGTACAACAGGTACACAAGGTGAAACAGGTGAAAAAGGACAAAAAGGAGCTCAAGGTACTCAAGGAACAACTGGTACTCAGGGCACACAAGGAATACAAGGTATTCAAGGTATAACTGGTTCACAAGGAACACAGGGAACACAAGGTATACAGGGTACTCAAGGCATACAAGGAACACAAGGAATTCAGGGCACAACAGGAAGTAAAGGACAAAAAGGTGAAGTTGGAGCTCAAGGAACAACTGGTACACAAGGTGAAACAGGAGCTCAGGGAATACAAGGTATTCAAGGTATAACAGGTTCACAAGGAACACAAGGAACCCAGGGTATACAAGGAACTCAAGGTATCCAAGGTACACAGGGAATACAAGGTATTACTGGTGCTCAAGGTGAAACTGGTACACAAGGTGCAACTGGAGAAAAAGGACAAAAAGGTGCTCAAGGCGAAACAGGAACAACTGGTACTCAAGGTACAACAGGTGCTCAGGGTATTCAGGGAACTCAAGGAATTCAAGGTACACAAGGAACACAAGGTACTCAAGGTATTCAAGGTATAACTGGTGAAACAGGTGCTCAAGGAGCTCAAGGAACTACAGGTACTCAAGGTACAACAGGAGCACAAGGAATACAAGGTACACAAGGAATACAAGGAATTCAAGGTACAACTGGTGATCAAGGAATTCAAGGTACAACGGGACAAAAGGGTGATACTGGTGCTCAAGGAACTCAAGGAATCCAAGGCACACAAGGAATACAAGGTATTCAAGGTACACAAGGTATACAAGGTATAACTGGTCAAGATGGTAACTTTGGTGGTGCTTCATTTAATTATGCTTTTGAAGCAAATACAAATGTAGGTGCTGATCCAGGTAATGGAGATATAAGATTAAACCAAACTAATCAAAATACTTCAACAGTTGCTGCAATTAGTCAAACAACAGGAGATGGTGATAGTATTGAATCATTCTTAGAAACAATTGATTCATCAACTTCAGCTGTAAAAGGTCATATGAGAATGGCTGATAAATTTGCTGAAGATAACTTTATTACTTTTGCTATTTCTGATTTAACTGATCAAGGTACTTATTGGACAATAAATATAAGTGCTGAAGCATCTTCAGCTACATCACCATTTACAGGAGGAGAAGATTTAGTTGTTTCATTTGTAGTTACTGGTGATAAGGGTGATACAGGTGCTCAAGGAACTCAGGGTACTCAAGGTATTCAAGGAACTCAGGGAATACAAGGTACACAAGGAATTCAAGGTATACAAGGTGAAACTGGAGCTACTGGTTTAACTGGTGCACAAGGTACTCAAGGCATACAAGGTATTCAAGGAACTCAAGGTACTCAAGGTACAACAGGTGCACAAGGTATTCAAGGAACACAAGGAACACAAGGTATACAAGGAACTCAAGGTACACAGGGTACACAAGGAACACAGGGCACACAAGGAATACAAGGTATTCAAGGTATTACTGGAGCTCAAGGAACACAAGGTATTCAAGGTACAACAGGAACTCAAGGTGCAACTGGAACTCAAGGTACAACAGGTACTAAAGGACAAAAAGGTGTTACTGGAACACAAGGTGAAACAGGTGCACAAGGAATTCAAGGTACTCAAGGAACACAAGGTATCCAGGGTACAACTGGAACACAAGGTGAAACCGGAACACAAGGAACAACAGGTGCTCAAGGTATTCAAGGCATACAAGGTATAACTGGAGAAAAAGGACAAAAAGGACAAAAAGGTGCTCAAGGTACAACTGGTGCACAAGGAACACAAGGTACTACTGGAGCACAAGGTATTCAAGGCACACAAGGAATTCAAGGAACTCAAGGAATTCAGGGTACACAAGGTACTCAGGGTACACAAGGTGTTCAAGGAATACAAGGCATTCAAGGAACAACAGGATCACAAGGAGAAACTGGAACACAAGGTACTACAGGTACTAAAGGTCAAAAAGGTGAAGTTGGAGCTCAAGGTATAACAGGAACAAAAGGTGCTACTGGAGCTCAAGGTACAACTGGAACACAAGGTACAACCGGTACTCAAGGTACTACAGGAGCACAAGGTATTCAAGGTACTCAAGGAACACAAGGAATACAAGGCATACAAGGTATTACAGGAGCCCAAGGTACAACAGGTACAAAAGGTGAAAAAGGACAAAAAGGTGCTCAAGGAACAACTGGTACACAAGGTGAAACAGGAACTCAAGGTATACAAGGAACACAAGGTATTCAAGGTACTACAGGTTCAAAAGGACAAAAAGGAGAAGTAGGAGCTCAAGGTATTCAAGGAACAACTGGAAATACAGGTTCTCAAGGTACTACAGGAACACAAGGTGTACAAGGTATACAAGGTGTTCAAGGTACAACAGGACCTAAAGGACAAAAAGGACAAACAGGAGATACAGGTGCTCAAGGTATTCAAGGTACTACTGGTAATACAGGTCCTCAAGGTAATATTGGTGCACAAGGTATTCAGGGTAATACAGGTCCTCAAGGTAATATTGGTGCAACTGGACCTAAAGGAGCAATTGGTTCAACAGGAGCACAAGGTATTCAAGGGACAACAGGACCTACAGGTCCAAAAGGTGCAATAGGTGCTCAAGGTATCCAAGGAAATACAGGTCCACAAGGTTCAAAAGGACAAAAAGGACAGAAAGGTGCTCAAGGTGCACAAGGTATACAAGGTACAGATGGTAACTTTGGTGGTAATTCATTTGATTTTACATTTGATACTAGTACAACAGCAGCTGATCCAGGACAAGGTAAAATAAGATTAAATAGTGGTACTCAAAATTCAGCTACTGCTGCTTATATTGATGAAACAGATGATGATGGAACAAGTATTGCTTCAACTTTATCAACAATTGATAGTGTTACTTCAGCTGTTAAAGGACATATTAGAATTTCAAATAGAACTGACGCAACTCAATTCTTAACATTTGCAATATCAGACTTAACTGATAATGGTACTTGGTGGACATTAAATATAACAAATGAAGCTGGTTCAGCTGCTTCACCATTTAGTAATTCAGAAGATATAATTGTATCATTTGTTTCAACAGGTGATAAAGGAGATACAGGACCAACAGGTGCTCAAGGTATTCAAGGTACTACAGGACCTCAAGGTTCAAAAGGTCAAAAAGGAGCTACTGGAGCTCAAGGTATACAAGGTACAACTGGACCTATAGGACCAACTGGTGCTCAGGGTATTCAAGGTACAACAGGACCTATAGGACCAACTGGTCCAAAAGGACAAAAAGGAGCAACTGGAGCTCAAGGTATACAAGGTACAACAGGACCAACTGGACCTAAAGGTGCAATTGGAGCAACTGGACCTGTAGGACCAACAGGACCAAAAGGATCAACAGGTGGTACAGGACCACAAGGTAATATTGGAGCACAAGGTATTCAGGGTACAACTGGACCTCAAGGAAATGTAGGGCCAACAGGACCAAAAGGTGCAACTGGAGCACAAGGTAACGTAGGACCAACTGGTCCAAAAGGTGCTACAGGTGCCCAAGGAAATGTAGGGCCAACTGGACCTAAGGGAGCTATTGGTGCTCAAGGTAACGTAGGACCAACAGGTCCAAAAGGACAAAAAGGTGAAGTTGGTGCTCAAGGTAATGTAGGTGCAACTGGACCTAAAGGTGCTATTGGTGCCCAAGGTAACGTAGGACCAACAGGTCCTAAAGGAGCTACTGGTGCACAAGGTAACGTTGGACCAACTGGACCTAAGGGAGCAATTGGTGCACAAGGAAACGTAGGACCAACTGGTCCAAAAGGTGCAATTGGTGCTCAAGGTAACGTAGGACCTCAAGGAGCTAAAGGAGCAACTGGTGCTCAAGGAAACGTAGGACCTCAAGGAAACGTAGGTCCAACAGGACCTAAGGGTGCTACAGGTGCACAAGGTAACATTGGTGCAACTGGACCTAAAGGGGCAATTGGTGCACAAGGTAATGTAGGCCCAACAGGACCAAAAGGATCAATTGGAGCTACAGGACCAACTGGACCTAAAGGATCAATTGGAGCTCAAGGTAACGTAGGTCCACAGGGTAATGTAGGACCAACAGGACCTAAAGGTGCTATAGGTGCTCAAGGTAACGTAGGTGGAACAGGACCTAAAGGTGCAACAGGATCAACAGGACCTAAAGGACAAAAAGGAGCAACTGGTGGTCAAGGTAATGTAGGACCTCAAGGTAATGTAGGACCAACTGGACCTAAAGGTGCTATTGGTGCCCAAGGTAACGTAGGACCAACAGGACCAAAAGGATCAATTGGAGCACAAGGTAATGTAGGTCCACAAGGTAATCAAGGACCAACAGGACCTAAAGGACAAAAAGGTGCCTCAGGAACTCAATATAATACATCTTCTGATGTTCAATTAAATTCATTAGGTTTAGGTACAGCAGGATCAGGAACAACTGGTACTTTAAGAGCTACTAATGATATTGTTGCTTATTACTCTTCAGATATTAGATTAAAAGATAATAGAATTCCAATTGATAATGCTTTAGATAAAATAATGAGATTAAGTGGTATTCATTTTGATTGGATATCAAAACCAGGAATCCATGAAAATAAAGGACGTGATATTGGAGTCATAGCTCAAGAAGTTGAAGCTGTATTCCCAGAAATTGTTGAAACAAGATCAAATGGATATAAAGCTGTAAGATATGAAAAAATGGTTGCTATAATAATTCAAGCAATTAAAGAATTAAAAGTTTTAATAGATAATAAATAATTAAATTATGGGTTTTATAATTAACAAACAAGCCGAATTGGCTGGTGGTCAAATAGTAGATAGCATTTATGCTAGAGTTGAAGGATTTACATTTCATAAATTAACCGGTCAATTAATGTGTGGTTTAGGTCTTTATAAAGACTTTGAAGCATCCCGCTTAGCTGCCCCAGAATATGTTGAAGATTTACACCATAATGATGCTTCTGGTATGATTCATAATTCAATGAGTATTGACAATACCCAATTTGAATTACCAGTTTTTTTTGATTTTAATTTAAGTGGTAGTGAAAAAATTGAAGTTGAAGAATGGGATTATGAAGAAATACCAAGTAGAGTACAAAAAGAAATAATTGACTACGATGATGATGGTAATGAAGTAATTGATAAAAAATGGGAAACTATTAAAACAACTATATCAAGTAGTAAAATTGTAGAAAAAACTTTATGTTATAACAAATACTTAGATGAATCTTCTATGTTCAGTTATGTTTATCCAAGAATTAAAAATATTTATAAACAACAATTTGGAGATAATAACATAATTGATAAATAAAAATGGGAAGAGGACCAGCACCATCAACAAATATAAATTTAAGAGGATCAAGTACAGTTGGTATGTACTCACCTTGTTTTAGAGCAATTGGAGCACCCCCACTGGGAGGTGTAAATTTAAGTTTAGGTGGTTTTCTTAAACCAGCTACAGCTCCTTATGTACCACATTGGTCTTCTGGAACAACAACTAATTTAAGTATTGGAACCTATTATTGTAATAGAGGATATCAATTTTGGTTGAAATTATGTAATATGGCAAACATGACTTCAACAGTTACTTCTCCAGGTCAACCTTATAATACACCAAAAAGAACTTTAGTTGGTGCCGGTGCTAATAATATTTGTACTTATTATCTTTCAGATTACCAATCTTATTTTAGAATTGCTGCTTCTGCAGGTACAGGTTATGCTTGGAATAGTTGGAGAACCTCATCTGGTGGTGGTGGTTCTACAATTACAACATCAACTGCTTATAATGCTTATCATACTAATGCTTGTGTTTATAATAGAGATATTTGGTATGGTTATGTTGTTTCTTCAGGTTGGAAAGATTGGACTTATTTAGGTACTAGTCCTTTTAAAGGTGCTTTTGCCTGTCCTCAAACAATGGGAGGTACCTATCAAGGATCAGGAACAGGATTAACTCAAACTTTTTATTCCTGGAGTAATTTAAAAGGCCCAACACCTTCTAATACACCATCTTCTTCTCCTGCCCCAGCAAGATATTATTCAAATGGTTCAGTACACAGATATTGGAATGGATCAAGTTTTTCATCAACTTCATTTTGTCCTTTTTCTGATATTAGAGTTAAAAAAGATGTTAGGTTAGTAGGTAAAAGTAAAAGTGGTATTAATTTATACCAATTTAAATATAAAAACGCTTTATTTGGTGGAGCAGGAACTTACATAGGTACTATGTCAACTGATGTTCCAAAATTTGCAGTAATAAAAGATCCTATTGGCTATGATAGAGTAGATTATTCTAAACTAGATTTTAATCAACAACAATTATTTTTATAATGGGTAGAAGTGCATTTTTAGCAAGTACTAATATAAAAGTTTCTGAAATGTATTCTTCAGGTTGGAGAAGTATACAAGAATCTCCTTATAATCTTGAACAAAATTTTAGTTTATGTAGGTATATTGATTCTGGTGCTGGAAAAGCTTTTCCTTACGTTATTGGAACAACAACAAGTCAAAATACTAATTTAGGTATGAAAAAATACTTTTGTTGTAAAGGTTATTCCTATTATTTAAGAATTAGAAATACATCATCTGGAAGAGGAACTGTTTCAACTACTTGGAGTGGTGTATCAACTCCTATTGGTCCAGATAGTGATACTTTTCCAAGAAGAGCTCCCAATACATCTTATGGAACAAGTAATACTACACCAGCTTTATTCCCATATCAATTTCTTTCTGGTGATAATGCAGGTAGTGGTGTAATTCAATCAAATTTTACTTTATCAGCTACTGCAAATTCTGGTTATGTTTTTGATGGTTGGTTTACAGCTGCTTTAGGTGGAACTCAAATTACAACATCAACATCATATAATGTTTTTTATACAAATACTTATCTTATTAATAATAATGATTGGTATGCAAGATGGTCGGTTGCCCCTACCCCAACTGGTACTTCAACTTATTTAGGTTTTCACCCAACAAATTCAAGTTATGCTTGTTCGGATTTTTATTCTGGTCCTGGTCTTTTTTACGTATCATCAGTTAGTAATTTTACCTATATACCACAAATTTATAGAAATTCATCATTAACTCTTTCAGCACCAAGAAGTAAATATTATTCAAATGGGTCGGTTGTTAGGTATTATGGACCAACAGGATTTCAATCTACTGCTTTTTGTAATCCTATATAAAAAATATTAAAAATTGTTTGGTTTTTTAAATAAAAGTGTTTATATTATAGTAATTAGTTTTTTATGTATATATTGTTTAGCATTGTAGGTGGGATAGGTAAATGTATAGCTGCCACTGCCGTAGTAAAAGTTTTAAGAAAAACATTTCCAAATCATAAAATTGTTGTAATTAGTCAATTCCCCAATTTATTTAAAAATAATCCTAATGTAGATATTACTCATAAAAATGAGGAACTTATATCTAATATGGTTTATTTTAAGTATTTAAAAAATAAAGATACTAAAGTATTTTTACAAGAACCTTACGAACATCATGATATGATTACAGGTGAATCACACTTAATAAAAACATGGTGTACTATGTTTGGTTTAGAATATAATAATGAACAACCAGAAATATTTTTAACTAATGAAGAACAAAAATATTACGAACCTTTTTATGAATCTGATAAACCATTTTTTGTATTTCAATCTAATGGTGGTATGCTTGGTAGTGATAACTTAGGTCAAAAACCTGGATTTAACTGGGTAAGAGATATTCCCGAATTTACTATGAAACAAATTATAGAAGAATTTAGAGATTATTATCATATGGTTCATATAAAAAGACCTGATCAAATAAGATTTGATGATGTAGTTGATTGTTATGGCTCACCTAGGGAAGTTGCTTATTTGCTAACTCAATCTAAAAAAAGATTATTTAACGATAGTTTTGGTCAACATTTAGCAGCTGCCTTAAATTTACCTTCTACTGTTTGTTGGATTGGATCTTCACCTAAACATTTTGGTTATGAAATACATGATAATGTAATGTCAAATCCACCAGAAAAAGAATATGCAAACTCAAATGGTATATTTTACCAATATCAATTATGGGAAGATATTGTAGATATGCCTTATGAAAACCAAGATAATATTTTTGATGTTGATAAAATAATACAATCATTAAATAAATAAATTATGGATTTTAATTTTACATTTCCTAAAGATTTAAATTATTCAAATGCTACTAATTATTATTACTTTGAAGAAGGTTTTAATAGTGAAGAATTAAAAAAAATAGAACAAGATGTTTCTAAATTACCATTTTCAGAAGGTACTACTTTTGGGGGAAATGATCAACAAACAAGATCCTCTAGAATAAAATGGATACCTCAAGAAGATAGATGGCATTGGTTATATAATAAATTAGGAAATATGGCTTTGGAAGCCAATGATATTTTATGGAAATTTAATCTTTATGATATGCCAGAACAAATTCAATATACTGAGTATTTAGCATCTAAAGATGGTAGATATGAATGGCATCAAGATATTGGTCCTGATTTAGGATCTATTAGAAAAATTTCTATTACAGTTCAATTATCGGAACCTGATGATTATGAAGGAGGTGATTTAGAATTATGGTTAGGTGGTAATTATGAAGAATGTAAAAAAGAAGGATTTATTAAATCTCCTAGAAAAGCAGGATGTGTTTTTCTTTTTCCCTCTTATATGATGCATAGAGTTGCACCATTAACTAAGGGTACAAGAAAGAGTTTTGTTTTATGGTTAGGAGGAGATCATTATAGATAATATGTTAGACTGCATTTCACAAATAGCTATACACAATGGTGGTAGTGTAACCCCATTAATTATTCCATCAGAATTAACTGATGGTACTGGTTTATGTAATGTTTCTGTTTTTATTGATGATAATGGAGAATTATTAGCTAATATAAGACATGTACATTATACATTATATCATACGGAATTTAATCAAAAATTTTATTGTAAATGGGGGGCATTAGCTTACCTTAATCCCGAAGATTATTGTGTTTTAAAAACTGGAAATTATTTATGTAAATTAGATAAAGAAACTCATGAAATAATAGAATTTAAAAATTTAGATACTTCAAAACATGATATACAACCAGTTTGGACTTTTATTGGTTTAGAAGATGCTAGAGTATTTAGATGGAATGATATTTTATATGTTTGTGGTGTTAGAAGAGATGTATATGATAATGGACAAGGTAGAATGGAATTATGTGAAGTAAATTGGGATGAAAATCAATGTACAGAAGAAACTAGAGAAAGAATACAACATCCATCCCAAAATTATTTAGAAAAAAATTGGATGCCTGTATTGGATATGCCATACCATTTCTTAAAGTGGACTAATCCTTTAGAAATAGTTAAAGTAAATTTAGAAGATAAAGGTAAAGAAGAAGTAGCTAAAGGTGTTTTAAATACTATTAGTTGTGAAACTGTAATTGAAAAAACAGAAAAAATAGATTTACCATTTGATTTAAGAGGTGGTTCTCAAGTAGTAAAAGTAGATGGTAATTATGTTTGTATAACACATGAAGTAGATTTTTGGCATCATGAAGGCGTTTGGAAAGATGCTTTTTATTACCATAGATTTGTTATATGGGATGAAGATTGGAATTTAGTTAAAGTATCAAAACAATTTCAATATATGGGAACTAGAATTGAATTTACTTGTGGGTTAGCTGTTGATGGAGATGATTTATTAATATCATTTGGTTATCAAGATAATGCTGCTTATATTTTAAGATGGCCTAAGCATTTAATGGATAAATTAGAATGGGAAGATTTAGATAAAATAAGAATATCAAAATGACATTAAAAGAACAAGTTTATAATTACATCAATAATCCTTTAGACCCAGGAACAAATTTTAATACAGGTTTATATTATGAGTCTATAGGTCAAACAGCAGCGGCACTTTCTTATTTTTTAAGATGTGCTGAATTAACTGATGATAAAGATTTAGAATATGAATCATTATTAAAAACTTATAGATGTGTAGCCAAACAAACTAGACGTCCTGTTTGGGAAAAAGAACAATTAATGATAGCCATTACACATTATCCAGAAAGACCTGAGGCTTATTTTCTTTTAAGTCAATGGCATAGTGCTAGAGAGGAATGGACTGAAGCAAATTATTTTGCTACAGTAGCACAAAAAGTTTGTGATTTTACTTTACCTGGCTTAGGTTCTGATGTTGGTTATGTTGGGCATTGGGGGTTAAAATTTCAAGAAGCTTTTGCTTGTTGGTATAGAGGTTTAAGACAACATTCTTTAGATTTATGGAAAGAATTATATAATGATCCTCAAATTATGAATTCACAATATTTTCAAATTATCATTAATAACTGTGTTAACTTTGGAATATTACAAAATTTTCATGATCCAATAATTTATAATGATCAAACTAAATTAAAACCTGAATTTAATTTTAAAGGTATTAAAAAAATTAAAGAAAATTATGCTCAAGTATTTCAAGATATTTTTGTTTTAGCTTGTTTAGATGGTAAAAAAGATGGAACTTATATTGAAGTAGGAGCTGGGGATCCTAAAATAGGTAATAACACTTTACTATTAGAACAATTAGGTTGGAATGGATTTTCTATTGATACAAGTGAAAAATTTACTAAAAAATGGAATGAATCAGATAGAAAAAATTTAATGATACAGCAAGATGCTATTAGTTTAGATTATTTAAAATTAATTAATGAACATTTAAAAACAGATAATGTTGATTATTTACAAATTGATTTAGATGAATCAATTTCTAGTTTTGAAGTATTAAAAAAGATTCCATTTTATGATGTTCAATTTGCAGTTATTACCTATGAACATGATCATTATATTGATGCATCAAGAAAAGGAAGACAAAAATCAAGAGATTTACTTGAATCACACGGTTACGTTTTAGTAGCTGGTAACATATCACCTGATGATAAAAGTCCATTTGAAGATTGGTGGGTACATCCAAATTTAGTTGATATGGGAATTGTTAACGATTTAGTTAATAATACAAAAAACATATTAAATATTAAAGATTATATATTACAATGATTTATTGGTTAACAGGACAACCAGGTTCTGGAAAAACAGTTTTAGCTGATTTACTTAAAAATAAAGTACTTCCTCATGCTTATAGAATAGATGGTGATGAAATGAGGGAATTATTTTCTAATAAAGATTACTCAGAGGAGGGTAGAAGATATAATATTGATGTTGCTCAAAAAATAGCACATTATTTACATAACCAGGGTAAAGATGTTATAGTTTCATTAGTTTCTCCTTATTTAGATCAAAGAGAAGAATTTAAAAATAATTTAGACTATTGGCAAGTTAAGGAAATTTTTGTTCATTATGATAAAAATAAAGAACAAAGAGGTAGAGAAAATTATCACGTAGAAAATTTTGGAACCCCTAGAGGTAATTTTATTGATATTGATACATCAATTGACACACCAGAAGAAAGTTTATTAAAAGTTAGAAAAGCTATAAAATTATGAAACAATATAGTATGTTTATAGGTCGTTGGCAACCATGGCATCAAGGTCATAGATGGTTAATAGATCAAAGATTAAATGAAGGTAAAAATGTTTGGATCGCTATAAGAAACGTTGAACCTAATGAAAATCAACCCTGGACTGCTCATGAAGTCTTAATGAACCTCCAGGAAGAATTAAGTGATTTAATACAGGAAGGTAAAATTTTTATAAGTATTATTCCTGATATTGAATCTATTAATTACGGAAGAGGAGTAGGATATGAAGTAATTGAACATGTTCCTCCTACAGATATTAAAGAAATATCGGCTACAAAAATTAGAGAAAATTTAAGAAATGAAGGTAAGTTATAAAGCTACTTTAATAAAAACTATCATTTGGAGATTTTTAGCTACAATTTTTACTATTTTATCTGGTTGGTTAGTTACTGGAGACTATAGAGTGGGATTAGCTATTGGTGGTATTGAAGTAATTATTAAAATGATAGGTTATTTTGCATTTGAGCGTTTATGGAATAAATTTAATATTTATTAACGTTGCATTAAACTTTGTTTAATTAAAACATATATTATGAGTTGGACCTATAAAGGCAAAACCATAAAAGAAATCACAGACTTTCCCCCTAATTCATTTGGATTTGTTTATATAATAAAACACAAATCAACTGGTAAATCTTACATTGGAAAAAAAGTACTTTATTTTAGTAAAAAAGTAAAATTAGGTAAAAAAGAACGTGCTGCACTTCAAAATGTAGTAGGTAGAAAACCAGCCTATAAATTAGCTGTTAAAGAGTCTGATTGGTTAACTTATTATGGTTCGCAAAAAGAATTAAAACAGTTACTATCTGAAAGTAAAACTAAGGATTTTGAAAGAACAATCCTTAAAATAGTTCCAAATAAAAAATTACTAACATATTTTGAAACAAAATATCAAATGATTTATCAGGTATTAGAAAAACCTGATGAATATTTTAATGATAATATCCTAGGAAAATTTTATACGAAAGATTTTAATGATATAAATTTTGAAGATCCCTTGGAAATTAACGAATTGTAACGTATATTATTATTTATGGTTAATCAGTTATTAGTAAGTTTGGTTAATTCTGTGCTTGGCACGGGCAAAGCTACAGCAAGAAATAACTATGCGTATCATTGTCCTTTTTGTAATCATCATAAACCTAAGTTAGAAGTTAATTTAACAGAAAATAAAGAAGGATTAAATCCTTGGCATTGTTGGGTTTGTGATAAAAAAGGCAAAACATTATTTACTTTATTAAAAAAGGCTGGAGCTGATCATAATAAACTAAATGAAGCAAAAGGTTTATTAAAAACAAATAAATCAATAAAAGACTATGTTAAAACGGAGGCTATATCATTACCTAATGAATTTATACGTTTAGACACGTATAATCCCAATAGTATCGTAGCCCGTCATGCTCTCGCTTATTTAAAGAAAAGAAACATTACCTCACGGGATATACAAAAATATAACATAGGTTATTGTAAAAATGGTAAATATGCTAATATGATAATAATTCCAACTTATGATAAAGATGGAAGATTAAATTACTTTACAGCTCGTTCTTTTGAAAAAAATTCCTATATTAAATATAAAAACCCACCTGTAAGTAGAAATATTATCCCAAATGAACATTTAATTAATTGGAGATTGCCAATTATTTTATGTGAAGGTTTATTTGATGCTATTGCAATAAAACGAAATGCAATACCATTACTTGGAAAAAATATACAATTAGAATTAATGAAAAAAATTATTAGTTCTTATGTTAATAAAATTTATGTAGCATTAGATAAGGATGCTATAAAACAAGCTTTACACTTTTGTGAACAGTTAATGATGGAAGGTAAAGAAGTCTATTTTGTTGATTTACAAGATAAGGACCCGAGTGAAATGGGTTTTGAAAATTTCACAAAACTAGTACAAAATACAGTTCCAATGACTTATTCTTCTTTATTGGAACATAAATTAGCAGTATGATTAAAAAAACATACAATAGAATCTTAGAAATTTCTGAGGATCATAAACAAATAACTCTACCAGATTCTAGATATTATAGAAGAAATGGTGAATATTATCCATCTGTAACTTATGTCTTAAATTCCTATCCTAAAGGTAAACATTTTGAGGATTGGCTTAAAAAAGTAGGTTATAGTGCAGATTGGATTGTTAAAAAATCAGGTGAAGAAGGTACAGCTGTACATGAATTAATAGAACAATATTTTGAGGGTAAAGAATTAAATTATTTAAGTGAAAGTGGTTATCCTAAAATGGACCCTTTAGTTTGGCAAATGTTTTTAAAATTTGTTGATTTTTGGGAAACATATAAACCAACTTTAATTGAAACTGAAGTACATTTATTTAGTGATAAATTAAAAATAGCTGGTACTTGTGACTGTATTTGTGAAATTGATGGTGAATTATGGGTAATTGATTTTAAAACTTCTAATCATTTACATACTACTTATGAATTACAAAGTGCAGCTTATGCTCAAATGTATAAAGAATGTTTTGGACAAACCGCTGATAGAATAGGTATTTTATGGTTAAAATCTAAATCTAGAGGTGTAGATAGAACTGGATTTAAAATTAAGGGTAAAAAATGGGAAATGTATGAATCACCCAGAACACAGGAAGAAAATTTGGAAATATTTAAATCTGTTAAAAGAATATTTGATATAGAAAATCCTAAACATAAACCAGCTACTACTTCATTTAAAACTACTGTAAAGAGGACCACATAAAATTTAGGATATCCCAGGAATTTTTCGTATATTTATAATATATGATAGAACTATATTCACTTTTAAAGGAACAATTAGAAGGACCTAAAGCAATTATTTTAGCTGGTGCTCCTGGTGCGGGTAAAGGATATGTTTTAAGCGGTTTAGACTTAGGTAATCTTAAAGTACTTAATGTAGATAATGCCTATATTGACTTACTTAAAAAAGCCAATGTATCATTGGATTTAAAAAATGCAACACCTGAAGAAAGAAGTGAATCTGCTAAAGCTATGGCAGCTGCTAATAAAGAATTTAAAGGAAAAGTAGCAGCTACTATACAAGGTAAACAATCTTTTGTTCTAGATGGTACAGCAGCATCTGTTAAACAAACAACAGAGTTAAAAAGACAATTAGAAGAAGCCGGTTATGATGTTTTTATGCTTTATGTTTATACTGATTTAGAAAGATCATTAAAACAAAACGAAGCGAGATTTAAAAAATCAGGTGGTAAAGATAGAAGTTTAGCACCCGCTATAGTAATGAGCACTTGGTTAAATGTAACTAAAAATTATGATCCTTATAAAAAAATGTTTGGTAATAATTTTGTTTCGGTTGCAAATACTTTAGATGATGAAAAATTAAAAGATATTAAAGATATTATAAAAAAATATTTAGATCCTTTTAAACCAACAGGAACTAAACCAAAAACACCAGCTCAAATAGAAAAGAGAAAAAAACAAAAAGCTGAAACAAATGCTCAAATACAAACATTATTAAATGATGATGGTGTAAAAAATATTATTGATGGTTCAGTTTCTAAGGAAGAAGCTCAAAATAAATTAAAACAGTTTTTATCATAATGAGTTTAATTGATATTGATAAATTATTAGAAGTTATAGTCCCCGATCAAAAATCTACGGATAAAAAAAAACAAGTTGGACTTTATGCTGGTGGTTTTAAACCCCCAACAAGTGGCCATTTTAAAGTAGTTATGAAGGCCCTTAGAGATAATCCGGATTTAGATGAATTAAAAATTCTTATTGGTAATAAAGATAGGGATGGTGTTACCCAAGCCCAATCAATGTTAATTTGGGACATATATAAAAAATATTTACCTTTTAAAGTTACTTTAGAGCCAGTTTCTAAACCTCCTGTTAAGGCAGTTTATAATTATGCTAAAGAGAACCCAGATGAAGATGTAGATTGGATATTAGGTGCTAGAGAAGGAAATGAAGATGATTTTAAGGATATAGCTACTAGAACAACAGCAGCGGATAATTATCCTAATTTAACTGTAAGAACTACAATCACAGATTCAGGTGCTTCTGGTACAGCTGCAAGAAATGCATTTAAAGTATCACAAGAAAAATTA
>CEQT01014008.1_pt1 | contig 19875 bp, 37 predicted proteins | sample 530951 | NCBI WGS metagenome assembly CEQT01 (sample SAMEA2621132, study PRJEB7988) | marine metagenome | biome: marine biome (ENVO:00000447); feature: surface water layer (ENVO:00002042); material: "saline water (ENVO:00002010), including plankton (ENVO:xxxxxxxx)" | depth 5 m
ACTTCTAAACGAACATACTTTTTATTGTGTTCTTTTGCAAGTGCGATTAAATGTGTTTTTGCTGTATCTGTAAGATTAATTAAACTCATACTGATTCCGTTTCTGTTATTCTACCTTGTAATATATCAATTAGTAATCGTTCAAAGTCCTGAAACATATTCCACATATGTCCTGAACTTTCTATTTGCATATATGCGTTCCAACACAAAAACAATATAGCGATTGTGTTAACAGCACAAAGTATTAAAACTAATTTAGTCATATAATTATTTATGGGAGTTTTAATATGCGGTGTATTATATACAATACAAATACAACACCTAACGCAATCGTAAATTCATCAAACATAGAAGTACCAATCATTTTATTAAAGTCAGACCTTTCAGTAAAAGTACCAACTATCACAACATACATAAACGCAAAGAGATAAGAGACCCCTACGAGTTTCGCCCCATTTTTACATAGAGATAAAACTCCGAGACAAAGACGCCCTATCCTCCGCCAAAACCAGTCCAATTCCATTTATCTTTAAACCTCTCTTCATCATCTTTATATGGTTTCGCAAAGACACATCTTAATATAAACGCTATACTAAATCCTAATATCCAAAAAGTAATCATTTAATCCTTCCAATCCAATGGCGTATTATCAATACGACAGACCTTGTGGAGAAACCACTTAACAAATCTTTTAATTCTTTCAACAACATACTTTCTTATAAAAAACCTTACTAAACGCATTACTATTAATATCGGACTAGACAATACATCAAATACTAGAATTAAGAAGTCAACGCTTATATCAACTAGATTATCAGTAGTTATCTGTTTTTGCGCCTTGCGCTTGATTTTTGATAGACGCTCCGATATCGTCATTGTGGATCCTTTGTGTGTACTCTATGGTTTCTCTGGAGGTTTCTACACATCTATGTATAAGTTTCCAGTTTTTTAGAGATACAACTATTTATTGTTTTGTAGATTAATTCACTCTAGCGACATAAAAAATATCCCAAAAAATTTTCGTGCCCTTTAAGTAAGAATATTCGCTGAGTTATGTCCCTGCGGGCCAGTCTTGGATATGTATAGTATCGTCTATTGCATTTATAGATTACCCTAGCAGGCCTAGTTTTAAATGGCCCTTTCTATATATGGATTTTTAGATTAGTTTAGGTTTATTGTCTTACCTGTCTTTGTGTTGTCGCCTGTTACCGTTTCAGTACGAGTGCCTGCGATTGTTTCACTATGGCTACCATCAACGGTTAGTGTGTAATTACCACCTACTTTTAAGTTATAGTCACCACCACTATTGACATTTACTTTACCTACTCTGGTTACTACATTAACATCACCAGTATCTACTTGTATATTTAAACTTGCACCTGGCCCTACTTGTATATCATAGTGGTTGTTTAATGTAGCACTTTTGTTAATGTATATCTTATGGTGTCCGTCTATTGTAATATCACTACTGCCTTCTATGTAATGATAATTATGGCCTACAACATAGGTATGGTCATCGCCTTTGACTAAATTAACTTGGTCTCCTAATACATCCCACTCTAAACTATTACCAGTCTTATGGCGTAGGTGTATTCGTTCGGCCATTGGTGTATCATCAAATTCTAATATATGGCCACTTTCCGTTTCAGTTACCTTGTTATATGGATACACAGCATTATATCGTATAGGTGGTTGATTAAAGGTTGTTGTATCACTACCTGCAATTGTACTGCCATCTGCGGCCGTTTGTGCGTCAAAGTCTGCCGTAGCAACATTTGTTATTCTGGTCGCTGTTCTTATTTCATTGACTAGAGAAGTGTCGCCTGTGGCCAGTCTGTTTGTATCACTTTCATTTATGTATTTAGGATAGATATGGTCGCCATCATAAAAGGCCTTGCTATACCAACGACTAGAGTACTCACTTGGCCTGCCTGGTAGTACACCTAATATAACTGGTTGTTGGTAACTATCACCGTCTCTAAAATAACCAAACACCCAAGTACCGTGAACAAGAAAAGTTGGCGATTGGCCGAGACCAGATATACCGCCTGCTGTCGTAGGTAACATAGGTTGCGCCCACGGCAGGTCTTCTGTCGGTAAGTCTGTTTTACTTTCACTATGAAGGCCTAAACACCTTACACGAACACGACCGACTTTTTCTGGATCGTGCCTGTCTTCTACAACTCCTGTAAATGTGCAAAACTTATTCAAAATTTCCTCCGATACGGCTGCCCTTTATAAAACAGCAGATACTATTATTTTTACTATTTATTCTAAACCTACGCAACTGACACGCTAGTGGCATATCTTTGATTACTCTATCTGGCGCAGGCTCACTCTGGAGACCTTTGAAAAAATTAATCTTCATAGCTTCTGTAAGTAAATTTACGCAGGTTTTCAATGAGTTGCGTAAAGGTTTGTTTAAATCTGTTCTCATTTTGTTCTTGCATTTATTGTTTGCGTAGGTTCTGCGTATCTCTGGTCTATGTGTCAGCAGTACCTCAGCGACCCTATAATATACCCTTTAGACCTCTTGGAAGGGCGTCTCGGAGGGCGTTTCTCTATGTGTCTCTCTATGTGTTAGAGTTTAAGATAATAAAGAGAATATTCCATCGTCTATACTATAATTATCGTAAACCTTGCCTTTTTCCCCTTTGTGTAATACTGGTTCTACTTCTATGTCTGTAGCGTAATATGGTCTCTTAACGCTATCTTTGATTACTTCAACAATCATTGAGTTGTATGTCTCTCTAGGATTGATTTTATGAGTAATTTTAGATACTAGATAACGACCAGATAGATATGGGTCTATATCTAGGTCACCTTTGTTTACTTGTTCGTATAATGGTATTTCTACTGAGCATATGTCGCCAACAGAAAGACCTGTAAAACCAGGTAAGTTTAAACTCATTTTAAAACTATCAAACATTACCTCTTGCGAATTTCGTACTAATAGTTTGTCTTCACTAGGAACCGTATCAAAATCATTGTGTATCTTTTTTGTATTACTTGACATTAAAAAGGTACCTTCTGCTAAATCATCTAATTGTCTGCCGTCTCTAAAAGGATATACTGGTGCTGTCATCTTTTCTTTTTCTCTTGCACCACTTCCATCGTGTTCCGTGTGATGTAGTTCTTTGTAATTATCACTATATTTAAAATCTATGTTTTCAAACTTTTTATTAAATAAGTCTGTTTTATGTACTCTACTTGCTAAGGCACCTGTCGCTAATAGTTTCATTGTGTTAAAGTTTTCTATAATCTTATACTTGTTAATCGTCTGCATTTCTTTTAATATATCTCTATCACCTTTTGCGTCTCTTGTATTTGCGACCTGATTAATAAACTTTGCCATACTAGGTCTTGCTGTATCAGGTGCTACTGCCAACATACTTTCATATGATTGACACTTAAAACCATCTGCTGTTTCAAAAAACTTATAACCTGTATTTTTAAATCTTTTTGATTGTGCGTTTCTACATAAGAAATCTAATGTGTGAAATGGATTCCATCTAGGTATAACATACTTTCTTTGACCTCTTGTTGGTTCAATAAAGACATCTTTTTGTATATTCAGTTCACCATTACAAACTTCACCTATCATTTTAGATACATCACCAGTTAGACTTCTTCTAACTTTACTTGTTTGATTAGTAAATGCTTCTTGCGAACAAAAGTATAATATGTACACTTGACTTCTAGGATTATATACTTGTCTTTCACCTATTTTGTATATGACCATTGGGTGTTTTTCAAAGTCATAGTGTCGTGTACAACCAGGTGTACCAAACTTAAATTGTAATAGTTCGTTACCTGTTAAAGGAAAGTTATTAGGTAAACCAGTAGAGTCCGTAATCACTAATTGACCTGACATTACTTTCTCGTTCAGGTCTTCATAGAGTTGTAGTTCCATAACAAGACTTGTTATGTCTATCTTCTTTGCTGTTGAGGATCCGTCGTTTGTTGATTTAGAGATTATTACAATAGGACTTAATGTATAATCACCTGCCTTTTTCATATCGTCTGCTGATAGCTGACTATACATATTATTCCTCCATCAATTTATCAAATTCTTCTAAAAATGCTGCTAGATAAGATTGGTCCATTAGTTTAATTTCTGATATATCATCTTGTATTCTTTGTTCATATTCTCTATTAGAAACAGATACAGCACCTGCGTCTGTACTCATACACTCAATCATAATGTCTGTATCACCACTTGTTTGTGGTTTCTCGTGGTGGTGTATTGCGTCTGGATTTGTATATTTGTCTTTTATAAAGTTCTCAAAGTCTGCATAACTCATAGGCCAACCGTAGTATGCGTCTGTTATATTATTTGTTAATAGTATGACCCAATGTAAATCTGATTTACCAAAGTGTTTAAATGCAACATCTTCAGGTCTTTCACCTTTAACAACAAAATACTTTTGATATAAACTTGCTGTGTCTAATATCTTATGTCTAACTTTTACTCTTTTGATTATGTCTGTAACCAGTTTCTTTCTCTGGTCACCTTTCATATCATAGAGTACTAGTGGGAATGAATTGAAGTATGACATATTAGTATCCTAATCCTATCATTTCTTTTGTCATAATTTCTGTTTCTGCAAAAGTAGCAGTCATAGTTGTAGTGATAGGTGCTGCTCCTGTATCGTCTTCTCTAAATGTGTGAAACTGACCTTCCGTTGCGTAATCTACTTCTAAATTTTTTAATACACAACGAGATATATGTGGTATGTACCTATTCTGTTTGTTTCTGTACATATAAGTTATTTGAAATTCTGATGGTGACAAGAAAGCACCTTTTGTCTTATTACTAAATTCAGGTAACATATGAAATCTGAATAGTTTTAAAATCTTTTGTACCGTTTCCATTTCTTTTCTGTTCTTTGGTGCAAATACAAATGGGAATGCAAATTCTCTAAATGGTACACTTCTAAAAACTTGTTCGTTAAATGGGTTTAATGCTCTACCCATAGACTTATCTATTGCACCTCTTATATCACCAACACCAGGTAAAGCACTTGCGATACCTACAACAGCCTCACCTAAAACTCTTTCTAACATCTGACCACCACCTTGCGTAATCGCTTCTTTCAAGTCCATAGACTTACCTGCTTCCATACTAGACGCCATAAGTCCTGCAAGACCAGTTGCTAAACTTTCATAGTTGGCTGCATAACTAAATTTTACTGCGTCTCCTGGTGTGTAGATACAAACACTATCACTAATTCTACTATGTGTTGTTGAGGCACCTTGATTGATACCTGATTGTTGTTGTCTTAATCTCTCTTGCGCTTTTGATAGTGCGGCTGCTTCTTGTTGTGTAGGTTCACCGATACCAGCAGCTTCTGCCTCTGGGTCGCTAACCTTTCTACTCATATTTCTATTGTATGCTGATTTGTTATGTTGTATAATATCAATTATAACATAGTGACCTTCGTCTAAATTACTTGTCTCTTCAGGATAATATACCGTACCAAACTGAAATCTATCTTTCAATGCTTCATTAGGATTTACTGCACCACCTTGACCTATCTCTAGTGGAGATGAGTTAAGTATACTTGCCGCTTTCGCTTTTGTAGCTTCAGCAGATTGCAATCCTGTAAATGATGAAGTAAAGTTATCTATCTGACTATTGATATTGCCTACTGCGCCATCAACAAAACCTTTGATACTATTTGCACCAGAATTAACTCTACCTTTTAGTACTTGACTTATTTTACTTGTAAACGCCATATATAAATATCCTTATGAGTTGTACTAATATTTATACAGGAAACCTAGATAATGCCAACAGCAAGTTATAAAGGCCGATATACACCACAAAACAAAGACAAGTATTTAGGTAATGTAAAACGCATTGTCTATCGTTCTAATTGGGAGCGTAAGTTTATGGTATACTGCGATAGAAACGACAGCATTAAACATTGGGGTAGTGAAGAAGTCGTTGTAAGATATCGTAATCCTATTGATAAGAAATTACATAACTACTTTCCTGACTTCTTTGTTGTCACCGAGAAAGACAAATATCTCATTGAGATAAAACCAAAAGCCTTTACAATCAAACCTAAACCTAGGTCTCGTAAGACTAGAGCATATCTCAATGAGAGTATGGCTTATATCAAAAACAAAGCCAAATGGGGTGCCGCTAAGCGCTTTTGTGATTTACAAGGTTGGAAATTTAAAATTCTAACCGAAGATGAATTAGGTAAATATTAAGCAAAATCAGATAACTTTTCGTACACACTTCCTTTATCAGGATTTGCACCGTTACCTTGCGTAATCATTCCTGTACTGCCAACATTTTGCGTATTGTTGACTGGTTGATTTTGTTGTACGGTAATGACATTAGTATTACCACTTGCGATAGTGCCATCTTGTAATACTTTTTTATCTTTTTCTTCAAACTTTTCTTTCATACCAGCAATGCTGTTTTCATTTACTTGTTCTTTAATTTTATCAGCGTCTGCTGCTTGTACATTAGCGCCATCAGCTGTTTCTGTGCCAACGCCTTCTGCGTCCGTTGATAGTGCAACAGGTTTCATACCTAGTATCTTACCTAGTTTACTATTTGCAATCGCATTGTACATACCTTTAAATATGTCTGATATATAATCACCAACTTTACCAAAGGCACCTTTAATACTATTCCATATCTTACTACCGAAGTTAGATATACTTTCTGTTAGTGCGTCCCACTTCTCTACTAGACTATCTTTTAGACTACCAATATAATTTGTAAAGGCATCCCACTTCTCTTTTAGAAATTTAGGTAATGCCATTATGGCGTCAACTAACATACCACCATACTTAACTATACCATCTTTGATTGCTGTAAACTTAAACATAATAACTGCTAATACAGCGATAACAGCAAGTATGATTAATATGATTGGTAAAAATGATAATGTTGTTGTTAATACTGCTGTACCAAACATTTTCAAAGATTTAATTGGTGTTAATAAACCTTTACCAAAAGATATAAATGTCTTACCTATACCTTTTGCAAGTTCACCTATTTCTACAAACGGTGCTTTGATACTATCTACAACACCTTCTAACTGCATACCTATACCACTTAACATAGGGTTTAGGTCTTGTTGACCACCTGCACCTCTAACATTAGATTGGTCTGTTTGTAGTTCTTCTTGTTTTCTTAAATTCTCTTCTTTTTTCTCTTCAAGTTTCCTTGACTTTTCAGCAAGAGCAACACTTTGTTTTATTCGTTCTTTTTCGTTTGTAATTTTAGATAATGCTTTTACTTCTTTTTGTAATTCTTTTTCTTGTTTTAATAGATTATTTTGTTCTTTTGATAATACTTTTTGCTCTTTGACAACTTCTTTTTGTGTAAGTATAACAGGTTTAAACTCTTGTCCTATTTGTTCTACTCTAGCAGATATACCTTGTTTTCTTAATGTTTCTACTTCTTTTTCTGCTTTGACTTTAGTATCTTCTCTAAATCTCATTGCAGCTTGTAGAGATTTAAGACCTTCAGGTATGTCTTTAGCACTTTCAAAACCAGAAGTTAGGTCTTCAACACTAACACCTAGTTTTCTCATCTGGTCTTGTAGATTATTAATGGCAGCGTTTTGTGTTTTTAAACCACCTTGTTGAAATTTATCTATTGTATCTGCAATAGTTTTATTTAATTGAGGTGCAACACTAGTCTTAATACCTTGTACAAGGTTAAAAGATTTCTTACCAACAACTTCAATAATTTTATTAAGTTGGTCTACCGTTGTATTCTGTAATGCTACAGCTGCCATTTATGTGTTCCTTACTTCTTTTGAATTTTAGATGATTTTCCGTTCACATATAATCCAAACCAAGCAGCACCTGCCCCAACAACAACTGATACGAAACCAGCCTGTGCATTATTAGGTGCTTCAAGTGCCATAAACCAAGTCATAGTTTCATAGAATACTAGACCATACAATACCATCATTAATCTAGGTACCGTTCTCCAGTTTGATAAGAATTGTGGTAGTTCTTCTTTTAGAAACCACCATATCCATTTAATCTTATCTACTGCGGACTTCTTTTGTTCTTCAAACATATCTCTCTCCTATTATTCGTAAACTTTTTTTCTCTCGTATGCTTGTTCGTGTCTGCCTACGATATCAAGTATCTCCCAAGAACCGTCTTGTTTTACTTTTACAATTGCGTCAACTTTATCGCAAGTCATATTGTAAACACCAGCTTTCTCTTTTGATTCCTTGTATTCTCTTTCTGCTTCTCTCTTATTTTTCAAGCAGTCCATTAAGTTTTCACTTGCTCTGTGGTCAACTAATTTTCTTTCACCTGTCTCTTTGTCTATTTCAAAAATACATACTGCAAATACGACACCACTCATTGGGTCACTTTCAGAAGTCTTATGTTCTTCCTTCATAAAAGTTTTGTGTGTATGTTTCTTTTCAATAGGACAAACTTGGTGTCCGTCATCTCCACAACCTGTGCAATCTGCGAATACTATACTTACACCACCTAGAAAGATGATAAAAGTTAATAAACCTGCTAATATATATCTACCTGTCATTAGTTAATTACCTTTAATAATCGTATGCCGTATTTTGTTTGTTTATCTTCTTGTAATAAACCTTTTACAATTTTACAAGAAAAGATAACTCTCTCACCGTTTACTTCACGGTCGGCTACTCTTTTTGATTTTAAACATTGTGCTAAGTTTTCTTTGTATACCCACTCTATCATCTTACCATTAAGGTGTAATAATAAAGCAACAACACCATCTTTCTCATACTTCTCGCCACCTGTATATAACTTCTGAGCGTGTGCAACTGATATGAACAAAAATAGTGCGATTAATATTTTACTGATTTTTCCCATTTTTGTAAATTATGTCTCTATTACTATCCTTCAGTTTTTCAACATCATCCCGTAGCATTTTGACATCCTCTTGTAGCCTTTTTATGTTGACACCGTTGTTCATCATTGATTCCATAGACTTTTGCATTTGTTCTAATTGTCCTGCAATGTGCTCAATTAACATAAATTGCTCACTATCAGCAGGTAGACTGCCCATTTCACCACGAGGCCATTTAATTCTAAACTCGGTGTTTTTTTCTAACTCATCACCAATTCTTTCAACAGCCTGGTTCAAGTCCTTTTCTGCTAGCTGCGCTTTTGTCTCAAGCATAGTGATACGCTCTAATACACCAAAGTAAGCCCAAACACCGACAGCAACTGCTCCGATGATGGCCAACATATTCTTCATTGGCATACTAATCGCCGTTTCACCAGATACATCTAATCTACTCATAACTTCCTTTTATATCATTCCTTTTGGCACACTTGCACCAGCTTTACCAGCGCTTTCTCTTCGTGCCTTTTCTTTTTCTTCTTTAATGTGTTTCACTAATAAGCCCACATATACATCCCGTTCCCACGGAATCATATTCTCTAACTCACTCAACGAATATTTATGATGTTGAATAAGTGCAAAATTAGTTTCGTAATAGGCCTCTAGGGATTCGTGGGCGAGGCAGATACGAAAAAATCTTGTAGTCCCGTAAAGGTAACTTCGGACTCCTTCTTCGTTTTCGGATTTACAACCTTTAATGTGTGTCTCAATCTAGGCATTTCATCAAAAAACTTTCTGATTAATGCAAACTGGTCAGTATTTAAGTTATTAAAAAACTCAACTAGTTCAGCTTTAGTAGAATCCTTAGCGGGGTAAATCTTGTCTCCCTCATAGATATGGTCTATGCAAGACACCATCAAATCAAAGATTTTGTCTGCGTTCATTTCCTTATCTATACCCATTGGTACAAGTTTAAGCGTAGGATACTTCATAACTATTCCTAGTTTTCTACTTTCATCTAACACAACATTATTAGTATGTTTATCATCTACCTGGACCTCTACCGTAGTTAGGTCTATCTCAACTGGTATAAGTGTAATCTTATCTTCTGGACAGATTACTTGAAATTTACCAACTTCACCAACACTCTTTGCTCTTATATTTAAAAACAAATACTCAATATCAAATATAGGTAAATCTTCTGCTTTTAGTTTACCCATTGTACAGGCATTAACTAGGTCAATCGTAGCGTTCTTCATCGCTTCGTCTTCACCTGTCTCTAATGCCATCATTAATAGTTTCTCTTCTTTAACTAGAAATGGTCTGTATTTGACTTGTTGGTCTACTGAAGGTAATGTCAACTCATATGTTGGGACTTCAATCTTCGGTAATGCCATAATGTTTCATCTCCTAATAATTTTTATATATTTAGTGGTGGAAACTTAAATGGAGGCATAACTCTTCCACCAGTAATCTTGCCGATTGGAAAGCTTCGTTTCAAATCTTCAAGCACGCCTCTACCTGCTCTTCTCAATTCAGGTGGTAATTTATTCAATATACCTCCTAAGAAACCTGGATCACCTTGTTTGATAACAGGTTGAGCAAATTCTGATTGACCAATATGAAATTTATTCTGTTGGTCTAGTGCAAAGTTTAACCAATACCTATATGTAAAGGTAACTTCAAATGTCTGTACTTCACTCGTCTCGGCTGCATATGATAGTTCACCTACTTTTGTAGGATATGCTTCCCATAGTCTTACGCCATATGTTGCTTCGTCTCTCTCTTGTACTGCTGGTGTTGAACCTAATTGTAAAATGTTTATAGGTGCAACATACTCATCATAATAACTAAAATTGTGTGTCATATTACTAAAACTAGTTTTCTGCCACATTTCAAACATAACTCTTTCTCTAGCGTATTTGTCTGTTAAGAAAGTCATATTAACATCGCCCATTTCATAATCGTACACTATGTTTCGTGCAGGACCATTGTGTTTTACTTTTTTAACTTTCATTGTTCTATCAGGCATTGATACTGATTGAACAAACGCTTGTACTCTTCTTTGTAAATTGGCTTGATTAGCATATTTTCTAAAATCACCACCTTGTACCATACCATCAGCACCAACTTCTGTAAGTGGTCCTCTAGGTAAATCAAAGATTACATAGTATTTACTCTTACGAGCAAATCCTTCTGCCTCGTTTACATATGCTTGAAATCTACCAATAGTAGTTGCAGGATTAGCACCTGCCTTTAGTTTAAACCTTGGGTCACGGTTAATATTATCCATAGAACGGTCTCTAGGAATACCTATTCTGATATCCATACCGCCTATTCTTTTACCGCCTCGTAAGATTGCCATTTAATTACTTCCTACTTCTATTTTTATTTCTGCCCATATAATAGTCTCCAGGTTCATAGTTCCACTTATGTCCGTGATGACCTCTTATATCAGCCCAAAAACATCTTGCTTTTACTATCAACACTCTCCACCATAATCTCTTTGCCACTTTAAATTCCTCGTCTACTTCTACTCCATACCGTTGTTGCTGGTTGTTTTTTGAATTGCTGTACAGGTAGGTACACAGCAGTTGAAGCTTCAGGTGCGTCAATTCTCAAAAAACTACTTCGTATATGACCATACAAATATTTATGTAATGTCGGCTTAACCATTGGTATAGATTTTACCGTATTATAATTTACTTCTATTCGTGTACCTCTCTTCGTAGCGTCACCTGACAAGTAAGCGTCTAATCTTCTTAACAAAGTAAAACGCATAGCAGGTGGCAAATAATGAAAGTTCATACCTATAAACCCACCTTTAATTGGGTCTAAAGGCAACACCAAAGGAAAAGTATCATAGTAAGGTAGTGTCTTTTTAAACTTCGGGTCATAGAAAAACAGATTTAATCTACCTTGACTAGGTCTACTACTCAATTTACCACTTCTCATTAATGCTCTTGCTGATGAAGTGTTTGCTATAGATTGTACTGCTTTTCGGTACCAAGCGCCTGACTTGATACTACCACCTTGGTCTTTTACAATTGGGTCTAATAGTGATATTGCCATAACGCTTATATTTATAATAGAAATGACAAAGGGTACCAGAAAGGTACCCTTTGCTTTTTAAAGTAATGTAGGAAAGAGAGAGATTATTCGTCTTCTGCGAGTTTTGAAAAGTAAGATAATGTATCATCATCTTCACCGCTAGACGCCTCATTACTTTTAACCGAAGCAGTTGCTGTTGCAGCTGCCGTACCGCCAGTCGTAGGTGGGAGGTCTATTTCACTAGCAGTTTCGGTATTCTTTGAACCACTAATCACACGATTTAATTTCTCTTTTAAATCGTCATATGATTTAAAGTTAGCAGCTTCAAGGAATGGTTTAAGAGGATATTGTTTTGCCCAAGTCTCTTTGATAACAGCGTCATCAGCATTAAGAGGACTAGGCGCCTCAAATTCAGATTTATCATAATTCCAGAATCCATCAACTTTTCTAATCTTCAACTTGAAGTTAGCACCTGACCAGAAGTCAAATGGGTTAAATGGTTTCTCATCTTCAAACGCAGGATTCATTGCTTCTGTAATCTTATTGAAAATCTTTTTACCGAATTTAAATAAGAAAACTTTTCCTTCGTTCTCTGGATGTTGTGGGTCTGATACAACATAGACATTGCTGTAATAAGATAATTTTCTTTTTCTTTTTCTAGCAATCTCTTTATCACTATCAACACCTGTATTCCTAATCTAGTGTTCTCTTCTGACACAGGATCTTTTTGTCCTAATGTAGTTAGAGAGTTCTCAATATACCAACCACCAGGTCCTTGGAATGCGTGAGACCATACTCTTGCCCAAGGCATTTCTTCGCCTTGACTAGCAGGTAAAAATCTAAGCACAGCATATCCGTTACCAGTTTTATCTAGTTCTGGTTTCCAAAGTCTGTCGTCTTGGTATTTGTTCTTGGTTTTAGCAGCGTCCTCAGGATTGAGGTTTGCTTCTATTTGTTTTGTTAACTTGTCAAAATTACTTTGACTATTTTTTAAGTTTTCAAAAGCGTCCATAAAGTTTCTCCTTGTATGTATTTCGTATTTGTATTATTGTATTTAAGTATCATAATATAATTTATTTCAATACTATTATTTATACAAGTTCTTATCATAACAGATAATATATCCGTTGTCAAGCACCTGTAAAAGTCTCTTTCATAGTCAATTTAGCACTCGTTCTATTGAAGCTCTGAAAGGGCAAAAACTTTTTAATTCGTTTACTATATTCTTTCCATACTACTTTCTCAACAATTTGTCTATCCCAGCGTTCAATGAATCCCAGTAAGGTTTCAAATACGCTAAAAGTTTCATAACTAATTCTTTTGGATAAGAGAAGTTTGAAGAAAGGTGGATGTTGTCCTCCAACAACTGCAAAGAGACTATCAAAAGTAAGGTTGTTATTGCCCATATAATCCCGAACAATATTACACTCACTCCTAAAATTATAACCAAAAGCGTCTTTATACTTTCTATGAGCAAGGTAAATATCTTGGCCATCAGTTCTGGCAAGGTCTCCAATCCACTTCTTGTCATTGTGCAAAAAGTTTGCCACAAAGAAATCAAGCGCTTGTTCTGCGTTATATTTTTTAGATAGTTTATGAAAGAAGTATCTGTCATTTCGTTTTGTAAATGTCTCTAACTTGCAATTGACTTTACCTGCATATTGTATATAATCATATGTGTTGGTTGTAAAATGTAATTTAACACCGAGCCATATTTTAAAAACATCAAATCCGCCATACATTATAAAGGTAGTTCTCCTTCAGTAGTTTTGGTTACTAAATTAAGTTTCTGACACTCAATAGTAAGTTTCTCTTTTAATGATTTATTAACTAGAGGACCTACCGTTGCTGTATCAATACCCCGACTTTCACAATAACCTACTATACAATCCATATATGAAGTGCCTGGGTGTTCTTTTCTATATTTTTCTATTTCTAAACTAAATTGTTTACTATTCATTATGCTACTATATCAGGACTTGACCCGATTGTCAAGCAGCTGTGCCTTTTGATTTAACTTCTGGCATATCTTCACCGTTCATAGGTTCTACTAAACCACAACCTATATCAAGTATCTTTTGTAGATATCCTTCTGTCGCTAATTGATTATCTAAACTTTGATATAAACCTATATAATTTAAACGAACAAATGCCTGACACTCTTCTAAAGTATCAAACTTATACGCTGGGTGTTTTCTTGGTTCAACATCACCATTTAAATTAATAAGCATTGCAACTATAAGAAATACATCTTTCATACTCTTTCTCCTATAGTGAAAGTTATTGGTTAGTTCTTTTTAATTTGGTCGCAAGATTTAGTATCTGCTTTTAATCCTAATTCTTTAGAATATATCCATACATAAGAATATGCTACCGTTTCGTCTTTAACGACACACTTCTTACCAAATGTTATTCTAGGATCCTTAGGTATAGAACAAGCACTCAATACTAGTCCCATAATTAAAATCATTAATATATTTTTCATTTACTCTTTCTCTGGTTGAGGTACTACAACAAAATCATATATTTTGTATAATACGCATTTATCAATTCTGTCAGGCGTTTCAATTGTTGCAATCAACTCATTATTCTTTTTGTAATGAATAACTGCAAACACAGGTTCTCCTGTCGCTTCGCCATTACTTCTGCCAAATCCTATGTGTACAGGTTTAAAACCTTCCTCTTCTAAAAAACTTTCTACTGCCGAATACTCACCACACATAATTGGTGCGTGAGACGGAAAGAATAGTCCATATGGATTTGCATATACTAAACTTGTCATCAATGTAAACATAACAACAAGTAAAGATTTTTTTAGCATTATTTGCTCCTTTTTTATAGAGGCGGCAAACAGAAGTTTACCTCTAATTACCAGGTAGTGTTTATGTCTGTTTCGTTTTCTCTTGGTAATATTTATAAAATTTCTCTACACTTTTCTCTAGTTCTGCGACATAATCTTTCGGATTTTTTATCCACTCTTGCATTGAACCATCTTCACCAGCGATAAGTACGACAATTTGTTCTATCGGTTTATTGTATATCTCTTCGTACATTAACGCATAGGCAGTACATTGTAAAAAATAATTATCTACCCACTCTTCAATCTTCTCTTTGTTTGCTGTTTTAAAATCAATTACAGATAACTTACCTCTATATTCTGCAACACAATCGGTTTGACCTGCAACGGTTAACTTCTTACTCAACATAATCGCTTCTATTAAGTGTATGTTGTCTATGTTGTCAAGGTAAGGTTTCATAAGTCTAAACAGACCTAATGGTAATACACCTCTTTCTGCTGGTGTTTCACCTTTTAAATAATTCTCAACTAATGTGTGTGTTGCTTTACCTCTACCTGCAGCTCGTCTCATTTCAAAGTTGGCAACGCTTTCGCCAATACTTTCACGCCATCTTTTAAGACCTTCTGATTTTCTGATTGATAGAATAGATGTGATTGATGGATAGTTCGTACCATCTACATTGTAAAAACGAACACCATTTAAGTTCTTGCCTTTTGTTTGAGGCAGTAATTGTTTATTCAAGTCAACAAATTTAAATTCTTTAGCCATTACTAATCTCCAGTTTGTATTAATATAACATTTTCAGTTTAGTTTGTCAAGCGCCTATGATGACCTATGTTTCATAAACATAGTGTTTATATCTTCAGCACTAAACTGCCCAAGCGCTCACTCGGGTTTATATTCTTCGTATTGTGTCTTACCTTGGTCGTTTCTAAACGCTCTCAAAGTAGACTTTCTGTTATCTGATGGACTCTTATACGAGCAATGAATCCATCCACTATTAGGTTCATCTGTTTTATGAAACTCCAATATCAATTGGTCATAATCCAAGTTCTCAATAATCCACTTCGCTAACTCAGCATTGGGAACCCCAAAGATTTCAAAGTCAGCGGCTTGCCCCTTAGCGTGCTGTGAATTAACACTACTACCTATTGCAACACATAACTCTTCACTTCTAAAGCCGCTTGATACGGTTACTGGTGAAGCATAATGGTCTCTAACAGGTTGTAAAATATTCTCACAAAGTTTTTGCAATGCTGTAATTTGGTCGTCATTAGGATTATTATTAATACCTTTTCGCTCTGCTGTTTGTGAAGCAGTTAATTCCTTCAGACTAAAGTTTTTGCTTAACTTCATATTTGTTTTATCCTCTTGTTAGTTTAAGTATTTTCTCAATCTGTGCCTTAATAATAGGACCTCTATTAGGCCAATGTATATAAGGTTCTTCAGATTTAGAAAGATTGTAAAGAAACGGTAATACAATTTTTTCAAGTTCTTTAAATCTTTTATTTGTTTCTTCAGAAGTTAACTCTTTAGTTATAGTTTCCTTCTCGGCGACAATTTGAAAAATCTCGTTCATCGCTGACTTGATTGAAGAAACATCTTTTTTCAAGTCTTTCAATTCGTCTGTACTAGCAATCTTACTAGTATCAATAGTAGGAGATTTAGGTGCCTCAGCGGCCGTACCTGCAATACCCCAATCATCATTTAGGTCAAAACCTCTCATATAATCAGGTATGTCTTTACTCATCTTCGTTCTCCTCTTTAGGTTCAAATATATGTTGTCTTATATTCTTACCTGTTTGTATTTGTGTACCAAAGTCAACAGCGTTATACGCTATTGAGTATCCATTCTTTTGTGCAATTGCAACACTAGTGCCGCCAACTTGTAAAAAACTTGCAAAGTTGCCTGAGCAACCTGTTAAAAATATAAAAAGCGATATGATACCTATTAATCTCATTTGATTATTTTGTGTTTTCTTAATACCTGTCTTGTTTTGATTTCTTTAGTTGACGCTTTACCGTGCCTGTCAGCAAACGGCGTACCTGGATTACGCTCAGCTATCTTTGATTGTAGTTCTTTCCAGCCTCCATCATTTTTGATACCTCCAGTACCACTTATTATATTTATGCTACTGACTTTCTGCTGAATATGAGGATTTTGTTCTAAATATGTCTCCTTTTCAGATATTGACATAAATTCAGAATACTCTTTTCCTGTCTTCTTATTAATGAAATCGTATGTTGGCATTTACTTTAAACTTAAATGATATTGTACCTGACTTGTAATATCTGACATTTCTTCTAATACGCTTTCAATGTCAATATATTGTTTATCTCCATTGATACTATCAATGTGTTTAGCACACGCCGACAAATAACTTGCATACTCAACAATGCTATGTTTTGTATGTTCTGGTGATTGATAATTTTGTAAAGTATGTTGACCACTTTCTATGTGTATTCTTTTGTTTTGATTACCTTGCCAAGCTTCTACTAACTTATCATTTAAACTATTTAACTTGGTATAGTATTCGCCTAACGCTTCGTGTTCCGCATATCCTTTAGTTTGCCAATGTGCAAGTTGTATGTTATTTAAAAATACAATTGTCTTACCTACTAATTCTTCTATCATCATAAAATCTCCTTAAACTTTGTAATTATGAACCTTTGGTTTATCTTCTTCTGCTTTCTTTTTTTCTTCGTTCTCTTTATGTTTAAATGCTATTATATATGCAGCCATAAAACCTGCAATCGTTATCATAATACCAAATAAACCCATTAGTAATCCGTGTTCTAGTCCTATCATATATTATACATTTCTCCTTGGTCTGCTAATTCTGCTAACTTACAACCTTCTGTATACCATTCAGGTGCTTTACCAGGTAAAGTCCAGGCAGCAAACCTTCGTTTTTTCATAACATAATATTGTCTATATGATTTGACAACATCAATGTTACCGTCTTCATCAAACGCTTTACACTCTTCAGGCATTGCTGGTGTAGGTAGTGTACCTATCGTACCTAGAGGTGCATTTTTAGGTGGTGTACTCAACAAGTCTCCTAGTAATAAAAATGATTTATGACCACCTGTCTTTTTGTTTTTAGGAAACCTTTCCATAAATTCGTCATTAAGAGCTTTGAAGTGTCTATATAACCATATGTAGTTATACGCTGACTTGATTACCCATTGTGTACTAGGGTGACCTAACCAACCTGCTTTGTAAACTATTTGTTCTTCGTTAGGATTATCTAAACGCCATCTTTTAATTTTTCTACCATTCTTTGTAGTATCAAAATATTCTGTACCATCTAATACTCTTTTTGCTGTACATAACATTTGAGCGCTTTCTAATATCATCTTAACAATATGTTTATCACACGCCATCTTGGCTGCAACAATAGGGTCTTTATCTAATACAAATATATTCACTAGTTTACCTTTCCAAACTTAATACACAATTGTTTCCAGACACCAGTCCAGAACATAGTTGCCCACTTTGATTGTGCTCTACTCATTGCTTTTTCAGCATTTGCAATCAATTCATTTTGTCTCTTTTTTGTGTAATTCATAGTCATATATTATCACTTTCCTTCGTTCTTGTCAAGCTTAGATTTCACTAGTGTTTTGTCGGTTTCCACATCTTCAGCACTCATTTCCTTTACCGAAGAGGCATTCCAGTCTAATATTTGATCCATTTTGATACGAATTTCGTCAGGATCCAGACCCATTGCTCTAATCTCTTTATCACCTAATAAGGTAAAAAACTTCTCATAGTCTTCATTTGTTAAATTCTTTTTCGCAAACTTCTTAAAAAACTCTTTATAGTTCTTATTCTGTTTTATACTTTCTGCAAGTTTCTTTTCGTCTCTTTTTAGTTGTAAGTCTTCTTTTCTATTCTTTCTCTTCTTTATATCTTCTCGTTTTGATATCCAACCTGCAAGTGATATATTGGCAGCGATTAATAACAATACTGCTAATGGGTCAAATACAAATATCAATACAATGATTACCCACCTTACTGCCTCGTCAAAATAGTCTTTTGCATTATCACCATAAATTAATTCTGCAATATATTTTAGAGGTCCTACTTCTGCCTCTATCTTCGCTTGGTCTAATTCTATTGTGTTCTTTTCTAACATTAACTTGTCTATGTTATCCATAGCATTGTCAATTGTTAACTTTAATTCTTTTCTCTCTTCTTCTTGTTTTCGTCTTTCTCTTAAACCTCTTGTTGCATATTCTTTATTTAAATATACTTCAATAGATTTATCAAGTTGTAGTAAAGTCTTTTCTGCTCTTTCTATAACTCTCTCTTCTTGTAATATTCTTTGGTCTATTAATGTAATCTTACTTGTATAATTTGTAGTAGGAGTTACCTGGTCTAAATGTGCCTTTGATAAGAAACCAAATATACCCATTGAGGTTACAAACACTAACACAATTACCGAGGTTGTCAAGTAATATTTAATTGTTCTAGGTAAGTTCTTATTGTGCCAGTTTTGATATAACCAAGAAGCGGTCACTAGTTTACCAACTTCTAATACACCACCCATTATCATAATAGGTATCTTCGCACCTGCAAAGATAGCCGCAAGACCTAGTATACTATACAAGGCAGCAACTGCTGAAATAGATATCGCTGATAGAAATGCTATTATACCCAATGTTTATCTCCTATGTACTATATATTCGTAACCATCTAAATTTTCTAACTTTCTTTGTGTAAAAGAAAAGTCTTTGTTATCTAGGTAAGTTCTCATCTTTTTGAATATCTTATTTGATTGTCTACCTGGAAAACAAGACATCACATCTTTTTGCCAGTTGCCAGTAAAGTAAACTTTCTTCTGACCTCTTTGTAGTCGTTCAAATATTATGAAAGATTTATTAATCATATCTTTAAGATAAGGATCCATATACGGACGATTATCTTCTTTTATATTCATATAACTTTCATCCATCCAGTTATTCGGTCTTGTCATTACATATTCTCCTCAAGTTTTCGTATCTTGTTAATAATAAAAATTACTCTCTTATCATAGTCAGGTGTTGTACTAAACTTATCAATATGTTTAACAAGTTCAATAGGGTCCAATATTCCGTCAGTTGCTAACATTTCTGTTCTCACTTTACGGAAGTTTTCATACGCAGGATGCTCGTTGAGCAATCGCATATATTCTTTTACACTATCACATTTACTAGCGAA
>CEQT01017644.1_pt1 | contig 19614 bp, 16 predicted proteins | sample 530951 | NCBI WGS metagenome assembly CEQT01 (sample SAMEA2621132, study PRJEB7988) | marine metagenome | biome: marine biome (ENVO:00000447); feature: surface water layer (ENVO:00002042); material: "saline water (ENVO:00002010), including plankton (ENVO:xxxxxxxx)" | depth 5 m
CCCTCCAACAAATCCAGAGTTTAAACCAGGAGAAGGTTTTGATCATTCACATTTACTAATTCGAATGCTATCTAGGCCGAATATTGCCAGTAAGGAGACTTGGGTCCGTCAATATGACCACGAGGTTATTGCTCAGACAGCCGTCAAACCATTCGTTGGTGTTGAGAGAGATGGGCCAGGCGATGCTGGGGTTTTAGCACCAATTCACGGTTCGGTAAGAGGACTTGTAGTATCTAACGGAATATCGCCCAGATACAGCGATATTGATGCTGGCGCAATGGCTGCCGCAGCGGTCGATGAGGCAGTTAGAAACGCAGTATGCGCTGGTGTAGATATGTCTAAAATTGCAGGTCTCGATAATTTTTGCTGGCCAGACCCAATCGAGAGTAAGAAAACCCCAGATGGTAAATTTAAGCTTGCACAATTAGTTAGAGCAAACAGAGAGTTAGAAAGAATTTGTCGAGCGTATTTTGTTCCTTGCATCTCAGGCAAGGACTCCATGAAGAACGATTACGGAACTGGTGAAAATAAAATTTCAATCCCTCCTACTCTGTTGTTTTCATTATTTGGAAATCACCATGATGTTCGCTATACAACAACATCAGATCTCAAACCAGGCGAGAGCATATATCTTATCGGAGAGACTAAACAAGAACTTGGTGCAAGCGAGATATCCTATATGTTAACAGAATCCGATGAAGCAGGTGGAATCGGTGGAAACGTTCCACGGCTTCCGCACCCTGAAGTTAACTTACAGTCATACAAAGCCCTCACAGGCGCAATACAATCTGGTCTAGTAAGAACCGCTCATGATTGTAGCGAAGGAGGTGTTGCAGTTGCTATGGCGGAGATGTGCATAGGAGGAAGGTGCGGCGCAGCGATTGATATTGATGGCCCAGGTGATGCTGATACATGGGGTAGATTGTGGGGCGAATCATTAGGCCGAATCTTGGTCGGTGTAAGACAGGAAAATAGGGAAGATTTCCTAAAACAAATGAAGGGAACAAACCTCACATATATGGGCGAGACAACAGATAGTGACAGTTTGGTAATCTATGATGGAGATATTATGCTAATTAATTCCAATATTGATGATATGGTTAATTCTTGGAAAGGAAGTCTCGATATGACAGGAGGTGATGATTGATGAATGAGAAACCGAAAGTCGCCGTGTTGTTTGGATTTGGAATAAATTGTGACCGAGAAACAGCAGCAGTTTTCGAATTAGCCGGAGCTGTTAGCGAAAGAGTCCACGTCAACCATTTTGTTAATGGTGAGAGAGACCTTTCAGAATTTCACATATTGGCAGTTCCTGGAGGGTTCTCTTTCGGTGATCATTTAGGTTCAGGTCGCCTTTTAGGAAATAGAATGAGATTTGCGATGAGAGACCAACTAACCGCATTTATTGAGGCTGGAAAACCAATTATAGGGATTTGCAACGGATTTCAAGTTCTAGTGAAAACCGGCCTTCTTCCAGGAAGAGAAATACCTGATTTTGAACAAAGGGCTAGCCTTACTTTGAATAATAGTGGACGCTATGAAGATAGATGGGTCACTCTAGAATTTGATCCAGACAGCCCATGTATTTGGACGAAAGACATCACTAGAATCGAATGTCCAGTAAGACATGGAGAGGGGAAGTTCGTTATGCCTTCACTATCTGACCTAGACAGCCTACATGAAAATAATCAGATTGTAACAAGATATGTAGATCCTTCAACTGAAATAGGCCAAGGAATTACCGATGAGCCACTTCCATTCCCAATATGCCCAAACGGTAGCATCAGAAATATTGCAGGAATATGTGACCCAACCGGTCTAGTGTTTGGTCTGATGCCACATCCTGAAGCTGCATATGCAACATTCCTCCACCCTCATCATACTAGGGCGGATGTAAACGAAAGTATTCTTGGTGAATGTATGCAAATATTTGAAAACGCTGTAAAATATGTTCAGTCGAACATTTGACAAATAAGGGACCGTGCCTCGTAACATGGCGAGCGATAAGCTGTATATGGAAAGTATTGATGCTGGTTATCTAAAGGAATTTGAGGCAACAGTAACCAGCGTTAGCGAAACTTCACTATTTCTTAATCGAACGCTATTCTATCCACTTGGAGGGGGACAGAATTGGGACACCGGTAAAATTCGTTGGGATAGTGGAGAATTAAATGTCTACGAGGTCAGAGGAAGAGGAGATATCGAACACTTTGTTGGAGATGATCATGGATTGAATGAAGGGGATAAAATCCACGGGACTATCGATTGGGAAAGGAGGTATTCTCATATGAAAATGCATACTGCACAACACTTAGTCAGCGGCATAGTTTACGAAATGTTTGATGGTGCTAGAACTGTTGGCAATCAGATACATGCCGACCAATCCAGAATAGATTTCAATCCAATAAAATTTGATGAGCAGATGATTGAGGATTTATTTCAAAGAGCCAATGACATAGTCGAAAAAGGGGCACAAGTGACTGATTGCATTATGACAAGAGATGAAATAAATTCAATAATGCCACCAGATCGAACAAATATGAACCTATTACCCTCCTCAGTTAGAAACCTAAGGGTGGTAAGAATAGGAGACAACATCGACCTATGCCCGTGCGCTGGAACACACGTAAGAACGCTGGAGGAAATTGGAACGTTACAATTCTTGAGTAAGAAGAACAAGGGTAAAGGAACAACTCGCGTAAAGTACACGCTCAAAGATTAGAAGCCATTCAGCCCAAATTAAAGTTTATACTAATCACTAACCTATAAACCTATAAGTCTAAATCAGAATCTATCAAATCTGAAACTTCAGAACTGACCTTTTCCCAATCAGATCTTTTCCTTTTTATCTCATCTAATGTTGCAGATTCAACTATATCTCTCAATGGCTTAGGAGCATCAGCAGCCCTCCTTTCAGCCTCAATTCTGTCTGACATCTGACTATCTTCCCCTGGTCTATCTGAACGGTCAACAGCCGGTATAGGTCGACTGGGAATTGTTCTTTGTCCATCATAATGTTCCTCTGGGTTGAGACTCTTTGCCATTATCTCTAGAATCTCATCTGGAGGCAATTCATTTTTCCATTTATTCTGATTACCGACTTCTTGGACAATATTTCTTTTCTTTTTCGCTTTGGTTTTGGTTGCAACAGATGACAGGATCTTTCTGATTAGCTCAGTGTCTACTTGTTTAATTTCAGCAATTTTTTCAGGACTAATTCCAGACTGATATAGGAAAATAATGTCGTTACCAAAATCAACTAAATTATCCTCCATTGAGATACCCCATGACAAATATGACCGTCTGCTTAACTTTTAACAAAAATTGCTAGTTTATAGAGGCCGTCATCTATTGGTATCAAGCGAGAGTTCAAATCCCTCCACTGTAAGAATATGGCATGGCGAGGGACCCAAGGGCTGACATCCTTGAGGATGATTTTTTCCCACAGCCAGCAAGAAAGATTCACAGAATACACGCTCACCAAACAGATAATGGAACCATTCACATCAACACAAGGGGCGGTTTTATTGGTATTCAATCAAACACTCCAGCAAAATTGCATCAAGGCAATCTATGGCATTTTAGTAGTGAAGAAAAACGCCATCTCCTATACGCCACAGCAGCCTTTACTTTTGCATTAGGAATTGCTATGGCAACCGGTTTAGGGGGTTTATTATCTGTTGATTATAGTAATAATTTGGGTCCAACAGTAGCGGTATTCTTGATTTCTATGCCAGTCATGCTATTAGCGGTAGGTCCAGCGTTTCTACTCCACGAAATAGGGCATAAAATAGCGGCAAAAAAATACGGTTGTTGGGCAGAGTTTAGAGCAGATCCTGGTGGCCTGAAGTTTGGAATTATGATAGTCGCTCTAACGGGCATTCTTTTCATGGCCCCCGGAGCAGTAATGGTGGCAGGCTTGGTAACAAGGAAACAAAACGGTCACATTGCAATAGCAGGACCTATCGTTAACATCGTTTTATTTGTACTGGGCATCGTCTTTGGTGGCATAATTTTAGGAATTACGGGCGCAGAGCAATATGCGAATAACAATCTGAATTTTATAGAAGGCGGTGCATTAAATCTCAAAGCAATGGTTGGAGGTGTTGTTTATTGGTGGATATTTTTCAACCTCGGTCTTGGCTTCTTTAATATGATTCCATTTGGTCCGCTAGACGGAGCTAAAGTAAAGGATTGGAGTGAGCCAATTTGGTTTCAGTTCTTCCTTCTCTTTGCAGCATTGATTTACTTGTGGATGTCTGGGAACTTTAGCCCAATAGACCACGCTGCATTGAAAATCGCAGACCTATTCTGACTGATTGAGATAAGCATTCCTTACTGGATTTTCATCGAGATGGAAAAAGGAATATGTCGCCCACCAAGTAATAGTGTCTAAAGCATCAACTAAGTTGCTTGTACCTGTTTGCTCTTCACCATAATCCTTTCCAGTGGTATCCATCCAGTCAATCATTTCGTCGACCGTATCACATGTTTGGTGGTAACACCAGTAACCATCCACTAACCCTCCAAAGCCCATTGTAACGGTTTGAAGATTATCTTGGAAGGTTGCATGATCTGAACGAGCAGTAGTATCTTCATAGACGATAATTTCTGGACGGTCTTTTGCCAGCCAATCATCCACTTTCCAAGTATCAGCTGGATGTCCAGCTCCTATCAAACTAGACATCTGTTCCTCGACACCTATCGCGTCAGATCCAATCCACAGTGCTAAGTTTACCATCCCGGGTTGATTCATTATATCGTGGTCTAAACTAGGTCCGATGTAGACACGCATTGGCCAAACTTCCTCGTCCTTGGGGTAACCGTCCGGGTCAATTTGAGGTTGAGGGTCACAATTACCATCTCCTCCACCGTGACCATTTCCACACGGAGCACCTCCTCCGCCCGGCCAGTTTACACCCGCCATATCCAAGTTTACATAATTCGTAACCTCGACGTTTGGGTTATCCTCTTTGACCCATTCATTTGTCCAATAATCGCTACCCCTCTTTCCACCTTCTTCACCAGACCACAGACAGAAAACCATCGTGTTTCTAGTGCTGTAAGCGGACATGGCCTCCGCCACAGTTAGCACCATGCTAGTGCCAGCAGTATTGTCGTATGCACCCACTCTAGTTCCATACGTTCTACCGAATATGTGAGGATCTAACATTCCTGCATTAACGGGCGGGGCAATGTCAAAGTGCGCGCCAAAGACCATCCACTTGTCAGGATTAACTTCTCCCCATCTATATCCGCAGACATTGTATGCTTCTGGATTTTGAGCTCCAGTTTCAATAGAATCGTAAACGAATCTTTGATTTATTACCTCAAGGCCGAATCCTTGTAGCTCTTTGATCAAGTATTGCGCAGCATCTTCGTATGCAGCATTTCCTTGACCTGCCCACCTATCTAAGTAACCAACAGCGCCGTCGTTTAGATCTAGAGGGTCTGCAGTTTCATCCGACATCACGCTGATGTAATTGAATACCGTACGTCCATCAACCATACCCATAGAATGTCTGCCGCCATCATCTTCACTATATGCTGCTGCAAACGGCCTTTCAATACCGAGTGTAACGACTACGACACTACCTCCATTTTTGCTTGAGGGAGAAACTGCGTCTAGAGACGTGTTCGAAGATACTCTAATAATTCCTTGATTATCATTGCTTGATTGACCCCCGTTGCTAAACCATGATTTCCATGATTCGGTTAGATCACGAATTGGCCAGTTTTCTCTACCATACTCTCCAACTAACACAACAGCAGTGTCTGTTCTTGGAGGAGCTAAAACAGTAATCTGAACAGACTCTCCTGCTCTTATGTCAATCACTGTTGAGTTTTGTACGAACCCATTTTCAGGGTTTAGTATTAGATAAGGAATAAACGCTGACAAATCGGATTCAGCAGCTATAGTTATTCCTTGAAATTCTCCACCAATCCAGGTTTTTGGCGTTATTATGACATCTCCTTTGGAAATAGTAGAAACATCATCTTCTCCAAAGCAACCACCAAGGGGCGCTAAACAAAACAGCATAGTCAAAAATGCGGCCGTCAATCGCCTCTGCATAGCATTCCGTATGTTATGACCTATCTCAATGCTACTGCTAGACGTTAACCTAATTCAGATTCACTTTTACTTAGCAGTGGCCATTTAATTATTTATTCAGACCTTCTTCAAACGGATATGGCTCGGAATTTACCAGTAAGGGGCGAACGACACATAGACGAGGTACAAATTTTTCCTCAAAGGGGGTTTGTATATCACATAAAGGGAGGCGGCAATTCTGGGAAACTAATGCGGCCTTTTGCAGAACTATGGGCGGCTCTGACTTTATCCCAGGGAGAATACGTACACTGGATAGATGGCGCTTCTAGGTTTAATCCTGCAAGAATTATGAACAATTTCCCCCAGCATATTCCTCAGCCTGAGCAGTTATTGCATGGGCTCTTTGTAGGCAGGGGATTTACAGTTCACCAATTCGCACATCTTATTGAAAGACTGAGTGACGAGATCAAAATAACCAAGGCCAAATTGATAGTAGTTGACGGTCCTATAACCATGCATTTGGATTCTCAAGTTAATGATTATGAAGCAAGATCATTACTACGCAAATCAATGAACATCCTTTCTCAAATAGCAATTGATTATCAAATTCCAGTCGTAGTCATAACTGCGGCAAAAGCGTTTTCATCCCGGCACGCAAATTTGCTAGCACTTGTAGCAAATCGCAGTCAAAACTCTCTTGTTGGCCGTTACAGGAGGCACATGGGCAAGAACAAATTATGGCTGACACATTTTCCAAGCGGCTCTTCAGGGTTCAGATATGAATCTTCAAATCAAGAGACACTATTACAATCAACAAGCCGAATCATCCATAGCAGACTGACTTACGAAGGGGTTGAAGAAATCGAATAATGTCGTGAATTTTTTTCCAGAAAGGATTTCCTCATCACTCCATCCAAATGGGCCGAGTATTGCCCAAATAGCCCTTTTTGCAAGGCCAGTGTAATGAGGAATATTCGGCACAACGTTCTGGTAAAAACTCAACTCTTCTGCTAAGAGAACTCTTGATTTAAGCGAATTAGAATTCCCTTTTGTCACAACGAAATTGACTTTTCTTCCAGGAGGAATTTTTTGTCCGAGCGCTTTTGCTCTCAAAAGAGCACACTTTGTCTCAGTGTTTACTTTAAAATCTTCAATCCTTTTTGAGACTCTTTTAGTTATCACCAAATCTCGCATTGGTATTTTGTTCCTGTTTAGTTTTTTCAATTGGTCCTGAAACATGTCTACTATTCTCATCTGAATATGCTTTGATTGTAAATTAGAATCTTTGTTGTATTGTTCAATAATCAAGCCTAAAGCTTCATTCTGTAATTTCTTAATCCAAGCACAGGTTGAATGCTGTCTAGCTTCAATACCTCGCAATTTCAAACCATTTTTGCCATGAGCCCAGTACTTTGTTAAAGATCCAGAACCATGCATTCTACTTGGTAAAAAACCAATAAAATCGTAAATATCTTCAAATTCTAATGGGATTCCAATTTCTTTTGTTAGTCGCTCAGATAAATCAACGGCTCTAGCAACTCTCTCTTCTTTGGAATTTATCCTCGGATTGTATATCCAGACACAATCAACAATCGCATGTAAGACTACCCATCCTTCTCGTTGCGCAGCCTCTATTGTTGTTAGTAGTATTTCACGTGCCCATGCACATATTGCTTCATGCGCTTCGATTCTACCAAATCTAGCATTCTTGTATCCAGTATATCCAAAACAGGTTACTAGTAACCACTTTAGAGCATTTTGCTGCAAATCATATTTGTCGCCTTTTACAACAATTTTCGATTTTAGAAATCTTCTTCTTTCGATAATAGGAGCAACGACTCTACCAAGGAATCCCTGAACTTTAGCGCAAGTATGTGTATTTAATTCTGGTACGCGCAAAGCAGACGAACTGGTAAGCGGAAATAACTTCGAAGCAAAATATGAATCTCGCTTACGTTCACGGAATAATTGATTAGCATCTTCAGGATTCAAAGGAACATAATTTTTAGGATTTGGAAGTTCATCCTTAGCTTGACAGCAAGCGCAATTTAGGGTTTCAGGTGAGATATTACGCGTAGCTATTATACTTGGAAATAAGCTAGCGAAATCCAATTCTATAACATCACAATAAACGCCAGGTTTACTGTCTAGATAGAGACCTCCTCGATCAGCAATCATCAATTCCCAGGCTGTTTTTGTGTCTTCTGACCTATTCTTTTTCCAAGGAACTAGAACATTATCTTCCATTGCTATTCTCATTTGTATAGCGCTGATAACCGAGCCTGGTGATAATCTGGAAATATCTTGAGGAGATTGCCTTGAGTGTTTGCTTAATTCAAAAAGGCCTAAAATTCCCCCCTCTCTTACGATGAAACTGGCTTTGAAATCAATATGGAGTCTTCCATGAAGTGGAAAATAAGTATCTTTACGGATAACCTGGCCATACGAATGAACAACTCTAGACATTGTTCTAGGAGCCAAATTTGTGCACTTTCTATTCAGATTTAGTTCGATATTATTTTTTGAAGATAAACTGTCTAAGTAGTTAAAATGCAGTGCGTCTCCACCATTTGTAATAATGATGTCAGGTTTCAATTCATTGACCAAATTATTTAGATTTTCCAATAGCTTTCTGTCCGAGTCAGAATTGTTTAAAGTGAAAGATTTCGTGTTATTCATTGAAAATCCATTTTTCTCAAAAATATGAATGCACTTTAGCTTGGATGAGATACTGTGAAAGCCGTTATCTGATAGATATTCAAGATCCAGTTCAATGACTCTTAAATTGGGCCATGTATTTTCTGTTTGTAATTTGGAAAAATAATTTCCATTCCATTCGATAAAATCGAAAGGTGCAATATTGTATTCAATGAAGAATCGTTGTGCTAGATGTGCATCTACCGAGTAAAGATCGTATTTGCTATAACTTCCTTTACTCTCGATATGTTCTGCTAACTTTCTTAAATTTCTAGAATCTAATACGTTTATCTCTAGCACATCATGCATCTCATATTCATCGAGCGATAGGCGTTTTTTGACAAATCTTGTTGCGCCGACTGAAAATCTGTTAGAAATCTCAGCAAGCATCAGCCAATTGTTTAAACTATTCAGATCTCGCTGAGACCCATAAACGTGTATGTGTGGCGACCAAGGGATTGATACCAGTTCCATGACTCTATCTTTCTTGAAAATCCATACATCCATTAAATCTCCAGTCTGACTTACCTGGGCATCTATAACCCAACCTCTCAAACATCTCACCTCTTGTTAGACAAATCCTCGATTATCGTTTCTAATTCAATAATTTTCGAATAGCACTCTAGTAGCATCGAAATTAGCATGGGTTTCCATGGATCGATAGAGGGTAGCATACCCCCAGCCGCTCTTCTATTTCGCACTCCATCAATAAGAACATTCAGACAGGCCTTATCACTGCAGTTTAGTGCACGGTTGAAACCGCTTAAGGAACCAATTTCGTTCTCGATACGATCTCTCCAAGTTGGAACAGTTCTGCCCATTATGTATAGTCAGACAATTCGGAACAGTATCATTACCGCAAGAGTGCAACGTAAAAGTGAAACTGAACCGACAAGGGTATGCAGGATACCAAAGGATTGATAATCTTCTAAGTCCAATTATAACCTGAGAATAATGGTAATGACGGCCCCACTTATTCATGAGCTACTGAGAAAGAAAAGATGTGTTAAGGGAGAATGCAGACCGAAAAGAACCAGATATCTGTGGGCAAAAATGGTTAGGTCTGAACAAGAAGACCAAACGCCTCTGATTGAGGATTAGGACAAATCACTCTGATAGTAATTCTTTGTTCATGAAGTAAAATTGAGTCCCCATCGTGATTAGTAATAATATTACAAAAACACTAGGTCGAGGAAATCCTCCGTCTGTCCCGATTGATATAAGGCTGCCAATTTGAGCGAGTAGGTAAGCAGCAATAGAACTGCATAGCGCTATTAGCGAAGTGTGCCAACGATATTTGTAAGCTCTAAATTCCATTTTTGCACTGACCTCAAGGTTTCCTGAATCAACCATATGTACCGTTATTCGATAAACAATATGAATGATTTGAGAACAAACTGCAATCAATACAAGTATCATGAAAATAATTCCAAAAATCGCTAGTAAGGCTTCGCCTTCTCCAAACATACTAAACCAGCCCATAGAGGCAGAAATTCCAAAGAACTCTATGGTTGCTCCGAAAGGAGTTATTTTTGCGAAGTCTCCAATCACTATCCACCCACTGAATAACCCAATTATGGCCATTAATCCACCTAAGCCGTGCATTCCGTGAGACATGGCTTTGATACCGTCTATTGGTGTAGCGTTATACGATTGGGCGTCAGTTTCAACAGATTCCCCTTTCCATTCAAATTCTTGATCACAAAAAGGACATTCAAACAGCCCACTAGCATCATCATCTAGCTCGATTTCAGCATCGCAGTTTGGACAAAGAATTTCAGCCATATTGGGAAATTTGCGGGCACTGGACAAAAACATTACTCCGGTAAGAAAAATGGTAACCTGTTCGAAACAATGCAGTCCAGTGTTATTTTCATAACTCGTTTGGAACAGGTGTTTGATCCATGTGTAGGAAGGCATAGACAGCCCACCAAGTAACAATGTCCCATGAGTGTACAAGATTGTTTATTCCAGTCGAATCGTCAGTCCCCATGTAATCAATCATGGTCTCCATAGTATCACACTCACGGTGATAACAAGGATAACCATCCACTAAACCATTCCAACCTAATGTCGCAACACCGATGTTTTGAAACGAATCGTGATCGCTTCGGGCAGTTGGAGACTCATAAATGGCCACAGTATCTTCATAGATGTCGCCCCACAATGGACTTTCACCACCTGCCAGCCATGCTTCTCGCCCTCGCTCCATTTCGTAACCAAGATCTAGAGCGTCTGAACCAATCCATTCAGCTAAGTGGAACATGCCTGGTTGGTCAATTTCTTCACCCGTGCCATCAGGCCCAAGATAGACCGAAAGAGCATAATCTCCGGGATAATTTACTCCAGCCATATCTAGATTCAAGTAGTTACTAACAGTAACTCCATCTGGTAAATCATTAGCAAAAGACCTCGAACCCCACAAACCTTCTTCTTCAGAGGACCATAGACAGAAAACCATTGTTCTGCGAGCGTCAAATTCCGCCAATACACTTGCAGTTGTTAATACCATACTAGATCCAGCAGCATTGTCATATGCTCCGTGTCTAGTTCCGTAACCAGGTATGCCGATTTCAGCTCCTGGTGTGTATGCAACAGGAGGTGCAATATCGAAGTGAGCTCCAAAGATTAACCACTCGTTTGGATAAATCGAACCATCTTTGTATCCACAGATGTTGACTGCCCATGCAGTATTCCATTGAAACCTATGAACCTCTACTCTATCCAAACCATAACCTTGCATTACACCCTCAAAATACACAATTGCATGTTCATATGACGGATTAGCATTACCAATCCACCTGTCGAGATACCCCACCGCTCCATCGGGACCACAGGTTGCACAAGGGGTATCATCTGCAATGAAGTCAACCCATTCGTATACATCACGCCCGTTTACCCAGCCCGCACTAGCACCTACACCATCTGCGTCAGTAAGATCTGACCTTTGGTCTCTTATTGTGTTGAGGAATTTTATCTTAACATCCCCTCCACTTTCGTTACTTGGCACAGTCCAAGGCCATTCTCCACCAGGGTCTTGATTCTCGATAGCTGTAATTGCAGCAGAGTTTGCATCCGCTCCGTTCGCCCAATCTATCCAAGAAACACCCGGGGCCCTTATTGGCCAATCTTCTCTCCCGTATTTTCCAATTAGTAATACAACGTCTGAATTCCTTGGCGGGAAGAGTACGTTTATTGCGATAGAATCACCCTTTCTTAGGTCGAATACTGTGCCATTTTGCGCCCGCAATGAGCCAGGATCTTGTACGAAATATGGTACATATGCACTCAAATCGCTACTTGATGTGAGCGTTATGACTGTCCACTCTCCAGCGGGTATTATGCTTGGTGAGACCATCAAACTCTCTGAAGACAATTTATCCTCCTTCTCATCTTCACCAAAGCACCCTGACAAGGGAGCCATGCACATAATCAAAACCATCAGTAAAGCCCTAACGCCATCCACATTGAAATCCGAATCTAATCACATTGTTGAATGATGCGGTATCTAGTTCTCAGACTAGCAATCCGTCAATTATTCTGGATGAAGATAAGGTTATACATACACCTGCGGCCGCAAACAATGATGGCAACTGTTCGCCTCGACCAAAAATCGCGGGCAATAGTGCGCTTGATATCAGATTCATACGTAAATGCTCTAGCAAAATACTTCGGAACAGGACCTTCAAACATTGATGTTGCGAGAGAGCAACACAAGGCTTACATTGACGCTTTGAAATCTAATGGCGTAGAGGTCACTGTTCTAGATGCAGACCACAATCATCCTGATTGTGTGTTTGTAGAAGATCAAGCCGTAGTAATCGATGAGCACGTACTCCTTCCAGTCCCGGGGCATGAATCTAGGAGAGGTGAGCAACCACCTATTGCGGAGTTCTTGTCGAATCACCTTAAGGGTCATAAAATCTGCAAAATGGAACCTCCTGCTATGATGGATGGGGGCGACATATTGCGCTTAGGAGATTTATTCTTCGTTGGACGGTCAACAAGAACAAATGATGCAGGAATTAGTGAATTGAAAGACTTACTTGATCATCTTGGACACGATTTGAGAGTTCTAGACATACCGTCTGACGCATTACATCTCACTAGCATAGCATCCACCCCAACGGACAGCATAATTATGGCAGCTGAAGGTTACCTAAATCCTGAAGACTTTGGCGAATTACCACAGGGGTGCGAACTTGTTTTGATGCCAAGAGACGAAGTATATGGTTGTAACACAATTGGGCTGCAAGGTAAGAAAGTCATAATTGCAAAAGGATATCCAAGAGTTCAGTCTGCTCTTGAAGAAAGGGGGCTTGAATGCATCGTTCTGGATATGGAACAGATAAGAGCTGCAGACGGTTCACTAACCTGTTGCTCAATCTTTTATTGATATATTTCATCTGAGATATTAACTCTAAATACGTGTGGCGTTTCTTGATATATTCGTTGCAGGTCGGTAAGAATAAGCAGGGGTTGCCAAGCTTGGTCAACGGCGCTGGGATGAGGTCCCAGTCTCTATGAGTTCGCAGGTTCAAATCCTGCCCTCTGCACCAAATTTACAAGTTGGAACAGTAAAATATTGAATTACTCCCTAAACTTGTTTATTATTTCTCTATAATCCATACCACTTGTTCGCAAAGTGCGGATTTGTGTCTCATAATCAACATGATGTAATCCAAATCTGAGAGAATACCCTTCAGCCCACTCAAAGTTATCCATCAACGACCAATGAAAGTATGATCTAATCTCACTACCTCTTTCAATGGCTTTCGATAAAACCCAGAGATGCCTTTTGAGGTGATTTGGCCGCAAATTGTCGTCCTTGTCTGCCACTCCATTCTCTGTTATTTCAATGGGTAATTGTAGGTGTTGTAAAATTTTGATAGCTCTAGCCATTCCCTCAGCATACATAGGATAGCCAAACTCAGTAATCTGCTGATTTTTTCGAGCAGGCAGATCAACTTCGGTGGTTTGTGGAAGAAAAGGAGTAGTCAGCACATGTGTATAATAATTCAGGCCAATGAAATCTAAACTCCCTTTTGCAGCCTTAACAGAAGATCCAAACATTCTACCTTTTTTTAAACCTGAAATAATGGCTCCATTCCATATGTAATTCAAAGCATAGCAAGTAATCCAGTGTATGAGATTCCATCTTCGGTATGGGTCAAAAATTGTTACGTTTTTTGCTAGTCCAATATGTGAATCTGGTTTTAGAGATTTTAGACAATTATACACTTCTCCATGTGCAATCATAACATTCTTCATCACTCTTATCGCCTTTCTAACAGACCGTTTACCTGGAGGAAACATGCCCATATAATAGCCCATTATTGAGAAAACTTCAGGCTCGTTTATTGTGCACCATTTGCTTACTCTGTCAGCAAAATATGGAAAAATTCTCTCACAATATTTACGAAAATAATCGATGTTTTCTCTCTCATAAAAACCACCGAGTTTCTCAAACCAAACTGGATGAGAGAAGTGATGTAAAGTAATCATAGGCTCGATGCCCTTCTGTAATAACGAGTCTACCATCTCAGAGTAAACTTGTATCGCATCTTCATTCCATTCATTTTTTTCGGGCTGTATTCGACTCCATTCGATAGAAAATCTGTAACTAGTTACTCCCAGTTCAACCAACAAACCATGATCTTCCTCCCATCGATTCCAATGGTCACAAGCCAGACCACTATTTTCTATGTCACGATCATTTTCAAATTTAGACCAATTATTCGTGTTATTTCCTTCTATTTGATGGGATGCCGTTGCAACACCCCATGAAAACTCAGAAGGAAAATTCATATTTTCTAAATCAATTTTAGACCAATCATAATGGGGTTCTGGAAAAGAAAAGTGTAGAATAATGATAATCAAAATGTAGAAGCTGAGAATAGTAACAAGACCTGTAATCAACTCCATAAATCGCTGTTCAAAGCGAGAGTTATCAACATTGGTGTGTGGTAATTAGGATTGGTTTATTGCAAACTTCAAAAGTTCCGGGTTCGATATTATAAGAGTGGAAATTTACGGAATTCCATGCAGCAAGGCTGGAAGAAAGCGGGATTTCTTTTTTCAGCAGCGGCAGTTTTCTATGCAATAGGATTGTTTTTTGAGATATATTACTACTACATCCTTACCGATATTTTTGAAGATTGTTGGGGGGATTCTGGAGGAGGATGTCACATGTTGCAGCAGCAAAAATATCATCTTATTGGGGGAGTATTGGTAGCTGGAACTTTAGCGAAAATTAGTTTCGATAAAGATAAGGGACTAAACTATCCCATTGGCAATATAGGTTTAACAAAATCATATTTTTTCACTAGCTCCGGAGAAATGAAAATTGCCGCAACTAACCTCAACGTATCTGAACCTACATATGATGGTTGGAAGCACTTCGGGGTTGCATATGGGCTGTTCTTTGTGAATATGACAATCTTCTTTGGGTCAATTGATGGGGGAGAATATTTATTCTTATTATCAATGTTTATTCATATCTCTTTGACGATTATCTATGGTTTTGTCTATAATGGTGAATTTTGGAAGGGATTCGGTCGCGTTTTCGCTTTGTGTTTTGTCCTATTCCTTCTAATGTTATTATCAGGATTTGATGAGATAAGTATTGTATTCATATTTATTGCTGCAGGCGTATTTTTAGCAATGATAATACATAGTCATGCTAATGGTAAACACACTAGAGCGATTGGACTTCTATATGCACTTCCAATAGCTTTCATTGGACTAATGGCTGTTTTATTCATCATATTATTTAGTACTTGGTAAAAATAGAATAAATGGAGGAAAAATTATGCAAGAAGGATGGAAGAAAGCAGGCGGAGTATTTATCGCAGCAGCGGTAGTATTTGGGATATCATTATTTTTTAGTTTGCAACATTATTATTTTACAGACTATGGGGGCGATTATAGTATTGCGGAAGAATGTGACGATTGGGATGATTATTATTGTCACAATATTGAGCAGGAGAAATATCCACTTTTGGGTGGCGGCCTTATCGCTGCGGGACTAGCAGTTGTATGTTTCACAAGACGCGATGAGATAAATCAAGGACTTGCACAATTCATGCAGTCAAACGCTGGTGAAGCGAGTCAAGGAGAACAAGGCTCTGAGGCGTTACAACCTGCACCGATAACGATTGAAATTAACAAGGAAGAATAGGTTGTTGAATTAAGAATTTAGTAGATCATCCCTTGCAGTGGAGAAAACAGTTCGTCCTCTGTGTGTGATTTTTGCCTGCCAAACCTCATCTCTCGGATTGAATGCCCTCAGGATTTTCTCTCTACTCCAATGCCTCCTTGCTTCAACTTGGTCGAAATAATTTCCAAACTGTGTCCATCTATTTTCTTGTCTAACGGCAAATAAAACATCTAGCGGCTTGAAGGTGCCAAACTCTTGTGTAATGGATAGCCATTTTGCGTCTTTGTAACGGTCCTCCAAACCCTGATGCAAATCCCCTCTTATCTGATATCCAACTCCTGCATTAGGGTCTAGGCTCTGCACGTGACCGGGGAATAAATTATCCAAATATTGCAAATCCTCATTGCTCATACCTGCTGAAATCAGTAAGGTATCAAAACCACTAGGCCCCAATCCTGTGTGCAAATCAATCGCCCATATTTTTGTAATATTTCCAAGGGTTAGATCAAGCCAATCAATCAAAAGTTTAGGGCCTGGCTCTAGTTCATCCCCTCCATATTGGATTGATCTGGGATGATCATATTGCCCTTCAGCAATGCATTGTTTCAGATTATTAAATCCGTATTTTAGTATAAATTGAAATGCTTTGAATTTGAACCAACGCTCTTTTTTCTTTGGAGGACTTTGCGGATTTATGAAGTAATTAACACTATGATATCCTTCTGGAACACCAGAATATTCCTCATCAGACTTGAGAAAATTACGATTTAAATCAACGTTATTTTCATTGAATCTTCTATACCAAGCCATTCCGTAAGGATTGACCACATGTATGAAAATCACAGCATGATCTTTGAAAGGGGCTTCCTTACACATGTCACTCATTATAGCCAACTGTATGGCACTTCCAGGGTAACCCTCCACACCGTGCACACCGCTGCTTGAAAGAAGGGCCTTGCCTGCGTTTAGCGACCCTACAACGGCGACATCTATACACAAAGGCTCTCCAGCAGGCCCAGTCATTCCTAATTCAAGTCTCTCGTTTGCCACTGTATGGCCTGCATCTCTCAAGTCGTTACAAGATAAAAGAAATCTACCGGCCGCTTCCCCATAAGAGTTTGAGAACCAGTATCTTCCTTCCATAATTATGCCATGAGTCTTTCCACTTCAAAACTATCCTTCAGAGACTTACACTTTTATCAACATAGAAATTTTATCAGTCTTCAGATTAGGCCGAATTAAGAGGGCTAGAATGACTAAGCTGCCGCTGTTAACAATGACAAAATCACGATTACTATCAGAAATTCCTGAACTAAATCGTGAGTCTAATGTGTTACTAGATACATTATCCGGATTATGCTCATTTTATTCTGTAAGCGATTTAGCGAGCTTTTTGTTCTCAAAGAAGTTCTGCGATTTGGTTGAGTATAAAGACCCGTGGATAATGTTCGAAATAGGAGTTTACATAAATCACAATCTTACATTAGATTTGATTCCAGATGACGGGAAATTAATTTTAATCGATTCTCAGGGTAATCGAGGACTTAATTCAGACTCTGTTGAGATAATCTCAGAAGTCAATTTTACTGACGTTATGACCGATTGGCTTGAAAGAGTGATTAATTGCTAAAGCGATTCTTTGAAATGTGCCATAGTGGCCCGATTAAAATGGGAGAGGGGCCATGTCGGACGAAACATTTCGTGATGTCTTGCCTGACCCAGACCCTGAGCAGACACTTGAATGGCAGGAAGCAATTCGCTCAGTAAGCGATGCATTGGGCCCTTCAAGAGCCCTTCGTCTTCTCTTACAGACAATTGGAGCAGCTAATAGCGAAGGCATGAGTATCGATGTTGTGAACACACCATATCTTAACACGATTCCGCCAATGAACCAGCCTGAGTATCCTGGCGATTTACAGATGGAAAAAAGAATTCATGGAATTATCACGTGGAATGCAATGATGATGGTAACCAGAGCCAACAAAGCTAGTGACGGAATAGGAGGACACATCTCTACTTTCGCATCAACTTCACACTTGTGGGAAGTTGGGCAAAATCACTACTATCGAGGTAAAGATTTGGACGGTTGGGGAGATCACGTATACTGGCAAGGCCACGCAAGTCCTGGGATATATTCTAGAGCATGGCTCGAAGGGCGCCTAACTAGAGAAAATATAGATAATTTTAGAATCGAATGCGAAGGTAATGGATTATCATCATATCCACATCCAAGGCTGATGCCAGAGTTCTGGGAGTATCCCAGTGTTTCGATGGGCCTGGGTGGAATGACAGCCATACACACTGCTAGATTCAATCGATACCTAACCAGCAGAGGATTAGCAGACACATCTAACTCGAGAGTATGGTATACAATGGGGGATGGAGAGTCAGACGAACCTGAATCCCTCTCACAACTCACATTAGCAGGCAGGGAAGATTTGGGCAACATCATAATGGTGATGAATTGCAATCTACAAAGATTAGATGGTCCTGTCAGAGGCAACTCAAAAATCGTTCAAGAGCTCGAAGGGAGGTTTAGAGGATCCGGGTGGAATGTAATCAAGATATTATGGGGCTCAATGTGGGATGATATCTTCGCTCGCGACTCGGAAGGCATTCTTGCAAACAGACTAGAGGAGTTGGTCGATGGTGATGAACAAAGGATATTCACAAGCGATGCGAAAACCTTCAGAGAAGAACTCTTCAATACTCCTAAACTAAAGGCAATGGTTTCCCATCTTAGTGATGAGGAACTTGAGAATCTTGCCTCAAATCTCGGTGGTCATGACATGGTCAAAATTAACGCTGCATACGCTGCTGCACAAGCCATGCAAGACAGACCGACAGTAATTCTTGCAAGAACGATAAAAGGATATGGACTAGGCCCAGCATTTGCCGGAAAGAATTCAACTCATGGCAAAAAGAAAGCAGATTTTGATAGCATAAAATGGATGAGAGACGACCTCGGTTTGGATTTCACAGATGACGAGTTGAAAGATTATCCATTCATTGAACCAGAAGCGGTTCCCGAAGCCGTGAAATACGTCAAACAGAAGCGGAAAGAAATGGGCGGCTTTTGCCCCGAAAGGAGGTCGCCAGAAAGTAATCTGAAACCACCGGGGCCAGAGGGCTATTCCACTTTTGATGAAGGCACTAAAGGAGACATGCAAGTATCGACAACAATGGCATTTGTGCGTCTATTAAGTGGTCTAATGAAGGACAAAGAAATAGGAAAACGAATAGTTCCAATAGTGCCTGACGAGGCTAGAACTTTCGGTATGGACCCATTATTTGCTCAATATGGAATATATCATCCAGATGGCCAACTTTACACACCAGTGGACCATAAAATGCTGATGAAATACAAGGAGAGCGAGAAAGGCCAGTTGTTTGAGGAAGGAATTTCCGAAGCAGGAGCGATGTCTACATTCATTGCTAGTGCAACATCATATTCAACACAAGGTTGTCCAACAATTCCATTTTACATATTTTACAGCATGTTTGGTTTTCAAAGAGTTGCCGATCTTATATGGTCTGCAGCAGATCAAAGGGCACGTGGATTCTTAATTGGCGCAACGAGTGGGAGAACCACCCTGAATGGAGAAGGACTTCAACATCAAGATGGCCATAGTTTACTTATGGCGCACACAAATCCTGCGGTGAGGGCTTATGATCCTGCATTTGCATTTGAATTAGCTACAATCAT
>CEQT01037006.1_pt1 | contig 19296 bp, 11 predicted proteins | sample 530951 | NCBI WGS metagenome assembly CEQT01 (sample SAMEA2621132, study PRJEB7988) | marine metagenome | biome: marine biome (ENVO:00000447); feature: surface water layer (ENVO:00002042); material: "saline water (ENVO:00002010), including plankton (ENVO:xxxxxxxx)" | depth 5 m
ATTAAATCTGCCATTAGATAACCTGTAAAATAGAATCAGAAGGCACTGTTATTACTGCGTTATTTGCTGTTTTTACTACACCAAAAAATGTTGTAGTGGTTGCTGCTTGTAAAGTTATTGTGTCTAATTCTTTTGGATTAGGTGTTGCTATACCAGAAACAAATTCTGCGTTGTCACCAGAAAAAGAAATAGCACCAGTTGCAGTACCAGTTTTACCTGTAATTTTATTTACCTTCATTAAACTCATGAAGTTTGCTCCATAATAGATAAGACAGAATCCAAAGATGATGCACTGTCAGATTTTAAAGTTAGTATATCATTTGTATTAAGAACCATTTTTTGTCCTTGAAAAACTTCCAAAGAAGATCCAGAAGGAATTGGAACCTCATTCAATACTGTAAATGCTTGTGCGTCTGTTGGAACACCTGTTCCAGTTGAGTTATTAGGAGATCCAGAACTTTGTGAATGAACTGTATTTGAAGTTAAATACGCAGTTGCTTTAACACTGTTAGATGACTTGTTTGCTAAAGTTAATCCTAAAACTATTGTCGCAGTATGACTAGAAACATCCGCTTTGTAAATTACAGTATTTGATGTTGCTATATTTTTTGCTGAAAAATTTCTAAATGTATTTGCCATATTTTATCCTAATGCTATTGCCAATGCGATTACAGTATCTTCAGTTACACTACCACCACCTCCACCTTCAGCGGCGTTAACCCAAGCACTTCCATTATATTTTAAAATTTGATTGTTTTGTAAATTTGAGATAGTAACATCACTCAAAGTTCCAATACTTCCACCACCTGCCAAATTATTTGTACCATAATAAATTGATGTACTATTTGCATACAATTTATTTGTTTTAACTGATGGTGTATTATTAACCAGTTGTAAACTATTTATGGAACCAACTGTTGTTGCATACAAAGTGGATACATTAGCGACTGTTACATTTGCTTCACCAGAATCAAATTTAGTTAATGTCTTATTAGTTAATGTTTGAGTATCAGTTGTACCAACTATGGCACCAGATGGAGCGGTAGCAGTTGCAGCAGTACCCAAACCTAATGCAGTTCTTGAATCTGCGGGAGATGCATCAACCCATGCTGAACCATTATATAACAAGAAATCATTACTACCAGCAGAAGTAATTGTTGTATCTGATAATCCTGAAATAGTTGTTTTACCATCTACATATGCTTTAATTGATTGTTGTGTCGCAAGTTTGGTATTACTATCTGAAGCAAGATTGTCCTCATCTAGAACTGCTTCCCCACCAACCGCAGTAGTAACATATAATGTTGCAACATTTGCCACGGTTACATTTGCTTCCGGCGTAGTCAATTCTGTCGCAGTTAATACAGTTCCATCAAAAGTAAGTCCTGAAGAATCTTGAAGTTCTCCACCCGTTCCTGCTGTTACAACACGACCAGAGGTCAAATCAGAAACTTTTGCTGTAGCGATAACTGCTGAAGATGTTGTATACAAAGTACCAACATTTGCTACTTCGACATTTGCTTCTGGTATTGAAGCTTTAGTTAATGTTGCTGTAGTAGCAGTTAAATTTGTTATTGTTCCTAATGATGTCAAAGAAGAACTAAGAACACCTGATCCTAAAGTATCATTACTTAATACAATAGAATTATTAATTTTAAAAGCTTTACCAGATAAAAGATCCATGTGCTCTGAAGATGTCCATGAATCTGTAGAATTTACCCAATTAAATGTTTTGTTAGATGAACCAGTGAGTGTTAAACCTCCACCATCTGCATCAGAATCATTTGATGCACCGCTTGCTAAAACAACATTTTTATCTTCAACTGTCATTGTTTCTGTATTAAGTGTAGTTGTTGTTCCACTTACAGTTAAGTTTCCAGAAACAGTTAAGTTATGTCCAATGGATAAATCAAAAAATGAAGAAGTAGATCCCGCATCTGTGACTGCACCAGTTAAATTACCGACAACATTTCCAGTTACACCACCAGTTATTGCACCATTAAATGATGTTGCTGATAGTTGACCAGTTCCTGAATTATAAGTTAATGCAGAGTGATCTGTTAATTCACCATCAGCTCCAGAAAAAACTACTCTAGTGTTAGTTAAGTCTGATACTTTTGCTGAAGCAAGGACTGCATTAGTAGTTGCATATAAAGTACCAACATTTGCTACAGTTACATTTGCTTCACCAGAATCAAATTTAAATAATGTTTTATTTGTCAACACTTGTGTATCAGTTGTGCCAACTATAGCACCAGTAGGAGCTGCAACTATTGCAGCAGTACCTAACCCTAAACTTGTTCTTGCGGTAGCAGGTGCTTCATTTATCCATTTACTAGTTGTTGAGTCATAAACTAAAAAATGATTATCTGCTACACTTGAAATTGTTGTGTCTGACAACCCCGTAACTGATGATGACGCATCTACATATGCTTTAATTGATTGTTGTGTTGCAAGTTTAGTATTACTATCAGAAGCAAAATTATCTTCATCCAATATTGCTTCACCACCTACAGCAGAAGTAACAAATAAAGTAGAAACATTAGCAGTTGTAATATTTGCTGTTGAGGAAGATACTTCACCAGTTAAATTACCTGTAACATTTCCAGTTACATTTCCAGTTACATTTCCTTGTAAAGTAGTTAAAATTTTTGTACCATCAAATGTGAAATTAGCACTATCTTGAAGTTCTCCACCTGCTCCTGCATAAACAACTCTTGATGATGTTAGATCAGATACTTTTGCTGTTTCTGCATATAAAGTACCAACATTCGCTACAGTTACATTTGCTTCAGGTGTTGTTAATTCAGTAGCGGTTAATACAGTACCATCGAAAGTAAGTCCTGATGAATCTTCAAGTTCACCACCTGTTCCTGCAATTGTAACTCTACCAGAAGTTAAATCAGAAACTTTTGCTGAAGCAATTGTTGCAGCAGTTTTTGTGTATAAAGTTGCAACATTAATTACTGTGACATTTGCTTCAGCTGTAGTAATTCTCGAAACACTATCTAATGTTGTTCCATCAAAACTTAAATTTCCACTATCCTCAAGTTCTCCACTAATACCAGCAAGAACAACTCTTTGATTTGTTAAATCAGAAACCTTTGCAGTATGTAAGACAGCATTTTGTAATGTTCCTGTAGAAGTTACATACATAGTACCAACATTTGCAACCTCAACATTTGCTTCTGGTATTGTTGCTTTAGTGACAATTTCAAAAACACCACTATTAGAAAGAGTTGCTTGTCTGTTTCCTTGAGTAAAAAAATCTAGATTATCATTGTCAGGAGAAGACTCTGCTTTTATATAAGTATCACCATCAATATCAATAAGTCCACCTAATGATCCCCAATTAGATCCATCATAACCTTCAAATGAAGTTGATGATGTATTATATCTAATTCCACCTTGAGTATTTACTCTTGTTCCGTCTCCACCTACAGGAAGAACTAATGAAGATGTAGTATATGAAGTTACTGTATTAATTGTAGTAAGATTTGCTTCATGTGTAGATAATTTTAATGAAGGAGATGAAACTGAACTATTTGCTACTTGAACTGTATCAATTAATAATTTACTATCATCTGTAGATTTATTAACATGCCAATCTAAATTTGAATCCCAAGATTTAGTAGAATTTGTATATACAATAGTTTTATCTGTTGTACCTTTAAGTGTAATTCCTCCACCATCTGCAGTTGATGCATCATTTGGTGTATCTACTGCACCAAGTTCAATATTTTTATCATCAACATTTATTGTAGATGAAGAAATAGTTGTAGTATCACCTTGTACAGTTAAGTTACCAGTAATTTCGACATTTTTAGTTACATAAACAGATTTATTGAATGTGGCGTTGTCATTATTAACTAGTGTAGTTGAATATAATGTTCCAACATTCGCTACTTCAATATTTGCTTCTGGGACTGTTGCTCTCGTAGTGATATAAGCTGTTGAAATATTCGCTACAGTTATATTTGCTTCAGGAATCGTAGCTTTTGTTAATGTTATATCACCTACTGTTGCGGTTCCAGTAACATATAAAGTTCCAACATTTGCTACAGTTACGTTCGCTTCTGGAATTGTTGCTTTTGTTATTGTTGCAGATGATGTTGTATACAAAGTACCAACATTTGCGACTTCAACATTTGCTTCTGGAACAGTTAATTCATTGGTAGTTAGTTTTGTTCCAGAAAAAGTTAGATTTGGACTATCTGATAATTCCCCATCGGAACCAGCAAAAGTAACTCTTGTTGCGGTTAGATCGGATACTTTTGCTGTAGCAATGGTTGCCGCCGTTGTTACAAACAATGTTTCAATATTAGCAGTAGTTACATTAGATGTTGTTGATGATATTGTTGTTATATCAGCAGAAGAAATATTAGCAAAAGCACCAGTATACTTTCCTGTTGAAATATCTAATTCCCCAGAATAAGATCCTCCCGTGCTTGTAGCAGTTCCAGTAAGTGTATGATTAAAAGTAAAATTGGATGAAGTAAAAAGTACACCATTATTATTAAATTGTACTTCTGTTTTTTCACCCGCCGCACCTATCGTTACGACAGGTACTTCCATAGACTGTTTTAAAAATGCTGGCATCAGATCTCCATATAACTTATAATAACATTAACTTTGTTAGCCTGTGCAGCCTTCCAATAAAATAAATTATTATCAGCCATAATCAACCTTTGAACATCATTTATGTATGTATCTTCTCCTGGAATTTGAATTGCTTTGATGTAAGTATATTTGTCACTAGGCGGAGATCCACTATTGATGCTATTCAATGCTTGAACGTCTGTATCAACTATCCAAAGATCAACACCAACTGCTGCTGAATGTCTATTAGTTAAAAACATGGCAGTAATAGCCCATGTTTTTCCTGTAGTAGGTTGAAAGTAATTAGAAGCTGTTGTTGTAAATGTGCTTGGGATGTCGTAGCATGCTATTGCCATTATAACACCAAACCAAAGGCCATTGCTTTTGCTTTAGAAACCAATTCATCTGAACTATTGTTTCCATCTTTAAACCAAATTCCAGTCCCACCTGAGACGGTGGGTTTGGAAAAAATTACGTTAGTTGTAGATGCACCAGTTGGTTCAGATGATTGATCCTCCAAAACTAAATGGTTCGCTTGGATTCCCTCGTGTACTTTGAAATCTGCCATTTTCTATCCTCAAGTTAAATTGTTTCATTATATTATATAGTTTGTGTCGCAGATAATGTAGCTACGCCTGAAAATGTATAAGTAGTACTTGAATTACCATGATTATATTTTAAACTTACATAACCTGATCCTGATCCACCAGTTGAGTTTGTAGTCGCAACAGTAAAAGCATGATCAGTTGGTTCAGTACCATTGAACATTTCTGCATAGATTGTATGTGTAAGAGAAGAAGACCCATCACACATTACCAAAGCTTTTCCAGAGAAAAACTCAGTGTTATTTGCTCCTCTTGCAGTAAATAAAATTTCTGCGGTTGTAAATTCTGTTTTATCCAATATGACAACAGGATCTCCCGTACCAGTATGTGCTATGGCGGATGATTTAAATGGTTGCATAATTACTGAATTTACAGTACCAGTGCCCGCAGTAGCCCATGCTTTATCTTGCATATGCAATCTACTATATACAAAAAGATCTGTACCAACAACTGCTGATTTTTTAACCGCAAGTCCACCATTTAAAAGTCCAGATGCACTAAATCCACCCGCACTTGTAGCAACTTTTGATGCAGGATTATCTGTAGTAGCACCTGCTGTTAAGACTCCACCAGAAACAACACCTCCACCAGAAAAAATTGATCCAGCAACACCCATTCCACCAGAAAGTTGTACAGATCCAGAAGATGAAGATGTGGAAGCAGTTGTATCTTCTACTATAATTTTTCCTTGTGTAGTCAAGGAAGTAGTTGATTTCAAAAATTCTACAGGTTCTTTTACTATTAAATTATTATTAATACCAACTCCACCAGCAACCATTAAAGCGGCCGCGTCCGCAGATCCAGAAGCTTTAGTTGCAGCAGTTGTAGAAGCAACGTTTACCATACCAGTTACTTCAAGTGCTCTTGTAGCACCATCAATTTTAACTTGTGCTCCAAAATATGAATCTTTTCCTACACCTATACCACCTGATGATTGAATTGATCCAGTTGATGCAGAAGTTGAAAGAGTACCACTTCCAGATGTTAAAAGACCTGCACCAGTAATATTTCCTCCAACAAATGCAGCGCCACCAACACCTAAACCACCTGCTGTTACTATAGCACCAGTTGTAGCAGATGTTGAAGTTGTGTCAGCAGTAACATTAACAATACCAGGACTTACTAATGCTACACCTGGTTTAGCTTCTACTAATGTTAATTTGTTTACTCTTAATCCTGATGCAGTATAAGTTTTATCATTAAATCCTGCATCTGCACCAAATGTTACTGTATCGTCTTTTGCATTTGTTTTAAACATTTGAAATTCACTCTCGTTTTGAGAGTAAATAATTGCTGCGTTTGCATCAGATGCACCTTCAAACAAAAGTCCAGAATCGACTGTTGCTGCACCACTTGTACCACCTTTGTTAAGAACTAATAGTGGATCAGTAATAGTTGTATTTGTAGAACTTACAGTTGTGGTAGTACCAGAAACAGTTAAGTCACCTGTAACTGTCAGACCACCAGAAATTTGTGCTGAAGTTGCTGAAAGTGCAGCAACTGAAAGTGCACCTGCTCCAGTGGATGCAAGAATTGCTTGTGAACCACCGGAAACGTCAGATGATGTGGTAATTTCGTGAGAGTGACCAACACCCGCAGAAGATCCAGATCCTGCAGTACCTTTGTTTTGTGCAGAGGTAACTGAAAGTGTTGCTGGACTTTCAATTTCAATAGTTTGTGCACTGGAGCCAAATGTAATAGAATCTTGTTGTGTTCCACCAGTATGGAAGGCGATACCTTTACCTTGGGAAAGTGTCAAAGCAATGTCTAAATCAGCTTTTAACTGTGCAGCAGTTCTATATGCAACTTGGTTTGCTGCATCAAGTACCAAAATTTCACCAGGATCACTACCATTAGTAATTGTTGTAGTATTATTTATCGCAGAACTGGTATCTGAATTTCCATCAGCTGATGCGGTAGCTTTACTATTAAATTTTACTAAAGCATCAGTTAATAAACCACTTCTGACTCGAAATTGTTGAATAGCCATTTGTTTATCCTTTTATCCTTTATTATGAAGTTAAAGCCATCCTCGAGGCTTTTACTGTGCAATTATTAGTTGTAGTAGTCACGTTTAGTTTACATTCATTTGTATTTGTATCATATTGTGTCGAAAAGGATGCGTCTGTTACAGCTCCAATTCCTGCTGAAACCTCACCATATACCGTAATACTAGAAGTATTTCCATTATGAACCATCATTGCCTCGACTGCTAAAAAGCTAGGATCATTTCCTGATCCATCATCATTAGTATCTAAATCCGTTACTGTTATAAAATATTTAGCGGCTCTAAATTTAGTTGCATCCCATTGATCAACTAATTGTGTAGTGGGGGTAGATACAAAAGTTGAACTTGTATCTACACCCAAATGTTCAACTTGGAAAGGGACTGTTGGGGTTGTGTTACCTACAGAAATTTTTCCTGTTGAACTAAGATCACCACTTCCTAATGCTATAGTAGTGCCACTATAATTAATATTACTACCAGTGGTATAATAACTACCTTGTTGGCCATCTAATGTATCACTATCTAAAGATGATCCAGCACCATCTACTGGTGTGAGTAAATCAAGAACATCTGTTCCAGACAATGTAGTTAAAGCACCACTACTAGTAGTATTTGCTGCAATTGGTGTCCACGCATTTGTATCAGATAGATATGCTAATATAAAACTATTAGCTATACTATTATCACTTGCTCCATTTGCAACATTACCTAGATCTCCCAGGTTAAGAGTATTTATAATACTTGAGGCTGTGAGATAATTACTTGTTCCATCACCATTATTTGTCAAATTAGATGTGTGTGTAGGTCTTCCTGCTATATCAGTAAAATTTATTGTAGAATTTTTCCATACATTATTTTCATATTTTAAAAATTCTCCATTTACTGTTCCTTGAATTAATGTATCAATTGTATCACCAAGAGAAAATTCTGGAAGACCTGCAGACCAAGTTGTATTTGCTGAAAAATATCTTAAAACTGACTTATTTTCTACTGATTCATTACCATCCGCGATTCTTGTTGCTAAAACATTTAAATCTTTTACTACAGATGAAGCAGAATTTCCAAATAAATCTGAATAATGTAGGAAAGAATTATTTGCTGCCCAAGTTGGTTTATTTGTATGATTATCAAAATTAAGTAAATCTGCTGCAGTATTACCTTGTAGTGTCAAACTTCCTTGATCAACATCAATTGATAACGATTTTATTCCACCAGTATTTGCAGTAAGTATAATTCCATTACCACCAAATAGTGAAATTGTATCAACTGCTTGTGCTACTATATTTGAACTAACTTCAGTATTTGTATTAGCAAAAACATTCCAATGTTTAAAAGTACTTTCCATCGCAACAGTGACTGCACCATTAGCATTATCTGTTAGTGCAAACCCACTATCAACATCAAATAAAATTGATGAAACATTAGCAACCAAAACATTTGTAGAAGGATCATTTATTTCACCAACTGAAGGAAAAGAAGTTGTTGAAGATCCTCCACCCCCACCACTACTATAATTTTTTATACCTTGTGGTCCAACATACCTATATCCATTAACCATGTAAACAGAATACGCTGAATTCGTTACATTATCGGGAATACTTGTTCCTGCAAAAACTAAAACTCCTGCTTCAGTATCAAAATAAAATTCCTTTCCATCTTGAGTAGGAAAGATCATTGTATATGATGAGTTACCTATAAGATCATAATTACCATGTCCAAGTCCTGAATTTCCACCATAACTTCTAGGACCAACAACAAATTGAGTTAAGTATCCTCCACCATATGAAATTCTTATCCAATCTTTTAATCTTGTTGATGATAAATCACCGGCAGTTGACATACATAACCATGTTCTTGTTGATAAAACTTCTTGGTCAGGTGTTAATTCCAAAACACCTTCAACACTTGAACTTGAAGCATTATATTTGTAAACTTTTATGTCTGATGTATTAACTGTTGGTGGAGATCCACCTGATTCAGCGTTTGGAATAAGATCACTATTAATCCATAAATTATGTGAGGGATTGGGTAGAGGACTTGCAATAGCTTCAGAAACAACATCTCTATTGGCATTAAAATCTGTTCTAGTAACACCATAATTTATTTTCTTATCAGTTCTATTAGTTAAAACATCATTTGCTATCGCCATATATTTTCCTTATGATGCAGAAAATGCTGTTACAGATTTTCCAGAAGCAACACCAAATCTAATCAAAACATTATTTCCTTGATTTCCTAAACTACTTGTATTAACAGGACCAAATTTAATATCTACTGTATGCGACCCATTACTGTTTAATGATATTGGACCAGTTGTCGCACCATTTGCTACACCATCACTTGTGTTTCCACCTCCACTTGATCCAGGAGTACCCGCACCAAAATAATTTGTTGCTGCAGATAACCAGCCATTTAATCCACTTGTGGAATCTGTTGCTGTTCCTGGAAGTGCTACGTGTAATGATGTTATTTCACCAGTAATATTTATGGTAAAATTATTAACTCCTGGTTTAGAAAAAGCAACTGTAAAATATTGTGTTCCACTCCTGCTGGATGATAAATTTGGACCAGCTGGTAAAAATGTTGTATAATTTGTTTCATCATGTACTATTCCACTTGATGACATTACTGCTTCATCTGTTCCAGAAACGGTGCTCGTTTGACTATTCCATGCATTATTTGTATAAAAATTTGTTGCAGTATATGATGGAGTTGCACCACTTAATCCCATTGCAATTCTTTTCATGGTTACACTAGGACCTGATAAATTAGTTTCATCAAATGATGGTGAAGTTTTCCAATATTTTATTTGTTGAGTATCAGTAGAATACGAACTAGTTCCATTCACATTTACCGCCTTTAGTTTTAAAGTTCCTAATCCAACACCTGAACCATTTACATTTACAGTTAATGCGAGAATTGAAGTACTTGTTTTTAAATTTACACTTGGAATAACTTGTCCTAAAGTATTTGTATAATCATATGATTGAGTACTTATTGGAGATCCAGAATTATTTTCAACTGTTATAAATGATGATGTATTATTATATGTTTGTCCTGTTATATTTGTTAATGATAAATCAGTTATTGAAAGAGTAGCTCCTGTATTATAATAAGGAATACTTGACATATATCTCAAAGTTCCTGCTGAGGATTCAGATACAGTAAATGAACTACAAGTTGGGACATCAGTTAAATCATCTTGAATCCAACCAACTGCATCAGTTTGAGTTCCATCACTGTGTCTTATCTGATAAGTATTATATCCAGTTGAATGATTTGCTTTTGCAACTTTACCCTTAATCTCTCTATAAAAATTTAATGGATAAGTCGCTGGTGTTAAACTATTTGAGTCTACATCATCAGTCACATACATTGATCCTGTATTACTTCCGGATTGATCATTTGTATTGAGGGTTACTGTTGAATCTATAACTCCATTGATAAATGATTTTAATTCTGCTGTAAAAGTTCCGGCACCAGGCCATTTAACAGTAAAATCACTTAAAACTGTTGATTCAAATAAACTTGAAGATCCAGAGGTTGTTTGTCTGTTAATAGACGAACCTGCTACTGGTATTGATTCTGTGCTATTATTTGTTGCACCAGTACATAAATGTGGATTAGTTCCAACAGAAGATGCTACTGAAATTGTCTTTCCAGTTAATCCTGAAGGAGCGGAAGGTGCAGGATTTATTGTAAAAATATTTGTTTTAATTTCTGTATCATCTGTTATACTTTCTGAAGTAGGACCAGTTGCAATTAATTTTGAACTATATGTTCCTGCTGCGGGAAAAGTATAATCATTTGGTCCTTGTGCTTCTGTATCAGTAGTTCCATCATTATTAAAATCCCATTTAAAAGCGGTTGCATTTTCTGATGATTCTGTATAAGTTCCTATACCATAATTTACACCATTATATCCTGTATAATAAAATCCAATATTATCTGCATTATATGATGAATGTCCTGTTGGATTATTTTTCATGGCATATGCAAAAATTGCTCTTGGATCTTTATTTACAATAACAGTTACAGATGATGATTCAAAAGGTGAAGATGAATGTCCAGAAGTAGCCAGTAATTTTACATTATATGAAACTGTAGCAGGAGCGCTTGTATTATTTCTTGAAAAATATCTTGTTATAGCACCACCACTTGATCCAGATGCAGTATATCCTGTTGACCCAGATGCGTCTTTGATAAAAGAAGCATCACTAGAATTGTCAGAAAATTGCCAATTAAGAGCTTGTCCAAAACCAGACCCCATTCCACTTGTTGTGTCAGTAAATGTTACTTTATGTCCTTCTACAGAAACATCATTATCTGTAGTATCTTGATTATTACCTTGTAAAGTAGTTGAAGAAAATGTTGGTGTAATTGCAACATATCCTTTTATATAATTTGATCTTGTATTTGTGATGACATGACTAGAATGTGGTGTAAAGTTATTATGACTTGAATGCCAAGCATGCAATTTAACGGTGAACTGTGTGTCAGATGTTCCAGTATAAAGATGTGATATATTAGCAGTGGAAGACCAAGCAACACCAGACGATTCGGTGCCAGTAGGATCATCACTATCTGCACCAGTTGGATGAACAGAACCGTCTCCAAATTCCCACATATAATGAGAAGCATATTGTGTGGTAGAAGTAAAATTAACTGTTGTTCCTCCACCATCTAAATCAATACTTGTGTCATCAGCAACATAATTAACAACAGGTAATGGAGTTGTAACAACTACATTAGCAGAATGTTCTGCAAAACTTCCTGCACTACCAGGATATTTTACAGAGTTACTGTAAACTCTATGAGTAACTAAAAATGTTCCACCATTGTTTTCATTGAATGTAAATGATGGATTTTGTGCGGATGAAGTTTGATTTCCACCAGAAGTTTGAAAAGTCCAAAGATGTTGTGGTGAAGATAACGTATAATCACCCGCATCTGTAAATTGAACTGTTAATGGAGAATGTTGATGTCCAGTATGACCACTCGCATCACTAGTTACACTTGATGTAAATTCAGCATGTCTTACATAAGTATTATCTCTTATGTTCAAAATAGTTTCATTTAAAATATCAATTGCATCTGCTATTGTATTATTTGCTTTCATCGTAACAGACGCACCATCCAATAGTAAATCACCACCAAAGTCAACTGTTGGTTGGCCAAGAATTATATTATTACCAGTTGTGTCTACAGTCCCACCACTACTTGCAACTGTTCCAGGTTTCCATTGATTGTCTGTAGAGTTCCAAACTAAAGCTTGTCCATTAGTTGGATGAGTGTTTGATACTGATGCAAAACTATGTAAATTTAAAGTAGATCCAAATACATTACCAGATATTTCATCTATAGATGGTTTATTAGTAAAATTATCATAATTTAAAAAGTAAGGACTATCAAACCCATCTAATGTATCAGCGTTCATTACAGTATTATTTGCAGGAATATTTGTTGCTGCGTTCCATTTATTTCCATCCCACGTTAATACTTGTCCCGCCGCAGTAGGAGTGGTGTTTGAAACATTACTTAAATTTTCTAATGTTGATGGAACATAAGGTGTATTTGCAAAATTTGAATACTCCAAGTAAAATTCTGAATTTGCTCCATCAAAAAATACAGTATTATTTGCTTTAACATTTAACGCATCAACAAACCCTTTTGTAACAGTAAGACCAATTACACCACCAATATTAGGTGTATTTGTAAAATTATCATAATCCAAATAGTAAGAACTTGTTTGTCCATCAAAAGTTGATACATTTGGATTCAAAGTTTCTACAAATGATTGAGTTACAATATTTGTTATTGTTGTATTAACATATGAAGTTGTAGCAAAATTTACATCATTTGACAATTCACTTAAAGCTGTTGGTACAGAAGTAACAAAACCAGAATCATTAGTCAAGTCACTAGTTGCTGTAGGTATTGTTGGTCTACTACCAAGATCTGCATAAGATCCAGATGTTGCTACTGCATGAAGTGTTGGTTTATTTGTTAAATTAGTGTAATTTAAATAATATTCAGAATTCGCACCATTAAATGTTTGTATATTTACATCTAATGATTCAACAAAAGATTTACTCACAATAGATGCAATAGTTGTATTGACATATGAAGTTGTAGCAAAATTTACATCATTAGCGAAATCACTTAAATTAGTTGGTGTTCCTGTTAAATCTGCATATGAACCAGATGTTGCTACTGCAGAAAATGTTGGTTTATTAGATAAATCAGAATATAAACCAGTAGTTGCTACTGTTGATAATGTGGGTTTATTTGTTAAGTTAGTATAGTCTAAAAAGTATGGACTATCAAATCCATCTAATGTAGTAGCGTCACCACCTGAACCTCCACCTCCACCTCCACCAGATCCACCAGTATCTGCCGCAGGGCCCCATTGATTTCCATCCCATTTTAAAACTTCACCAGAACTAGGAGTAGTATTGGAAACATTTTGCAAGTCACCAATATAAACGGGAACAGATGATATTGTAATAAATTGTGAATCATTTGTAAAATCACTTAAATTTTCTGGTGTATTTAATATTTCTGAATATTTTAATCTTTCAGAAAACCAAGGATTAGATGGATTGTCTGTATTATATTTTAAAACAAATCCATTTGCAAATTGCGAATTAACATTTGCTGAAACATTTTTCAAATCACCAATTTGTACATCAGAAGCTACAATAGATCCTACAGTACCTGAAACCCATGTAGTATTTGCTAAATTATATTTAAGTATCGCACCATCTGGTAATGTTTCTGTAGAAACATTTGAAAGATCTGATATCACTGAAGTATGTTTATTAAGTAAATCTGTGTAATCTTTTCCATCTATTGTTCCAGCGTTGACTAATAAACCATCAATAAAACCTTTATTAACTGTATTAGCGATTAATTCTTGTGTCTGTGTCTGAGAATATATTGCTGGTATATTTGTTAAATCAGTATATGATCCAGAAGTCGCTACAGTTTTTAAATCTGGTTTATTAATTAAATCTGTGTATGATCCAGAAGTTGCTACTGCATGAAGATCAGGTTTATTTGTAAGATTTGTATAATCTTGTATAGTTGTTACATCTTTTCCATCCAATGTACCCGCATCAACAAGTAACGCATCAATAAGAGGTTTTGTTACATTAGTTTGAATAGCAGAGTTGACAAAACTTACTGTTGCAAAATTTACATCATTTGCTAATTCACTTAATAAAGTTGGAACTGAAGTTACAAATCCTGCGTCATTTGTTAATTGACTTGTTAATGATGGTATAACTGGTTTGTTTGTAAAATTATTATAATTTAAATAATGAGATCCTGCATTACCACCAAGAGTTGCAGAGTCTACATCTAATGCATTAATATATCCTTTATTTACAACAGAATTTATTCTATTTGTTATAAGAGTGAATGTTTCTGTTTGTGTATAAATTGATGGTTTATTAATAAGATCATCATAATCACCAGAAGATCCTACAGTAGATATAGTTGGTTCATCAATTAAATCTACAAATTTACCGGAAGTTGCAACTGCTGCCAGAGATGAAGTATTAGCTTTTGCAGCAAGTTGATTAGTAACAGTTGAAACAAAATTTGAATCATCACCTAAAGCTTGTGCTAATTCATTTAAAGTGTTCAAAGCTTCTGGTGCTGCATCAACTACTTCTGTAATTCTAGTATCAACATATGTTTTATCAACAAAATTTACGTCATTAGATAACTCACTTAAAGTTGTGGGTACAGAAGATATTGTGATAAAACCCGCGTCATTAGTTAAGGCGCCAGTTGTTGTGGGTATTGTCGGTTTATTAGTAAGATTATTATAATTTTGTAAATCAGATGAATCTAAACCATCTAGTGTTTGAGCATCTACATTTAAATTATCTACATATGATTTAATAATTGTATTTGCAATTTTTTCTGATATAAAAGTTTCAGATCTAAATTGCTCATCATTTGTCAGATCACTTAATTTTGTTGGGAGTGATGCAGTAGTTGCAAATCCACTATTATTTGTTAAGTGACTAGTAGCAGTTGGTATGAATGGTTTATTAGTTAAATTATTATAGTTCTGAATTGTGGTGGAATCTAAACCATCCAAAGTTCCAGCATCAACATTTAAATCATCAACAAAAGATTTATTAACAGTTGAAGATATAGTATTATTGACATCTGTTTGTGTAACATATGAAGGAGTAAAATATATAAATCCATTTCCTGTTGGATTAATTTTTACTAATTGTCCATCTGTTCCATAAGTATTTGGTGTATCTTTTAAATCTATGAAATTATTTGTGTGATGAAATACACCAATATCATGATAAGTATATCCAGTTTCATCTGGTAAAATTTTTAAAAATTTTCCACCATCCCCTGAAGTGATATCAGGAACATCACTCATTTCTTGTAATTTTACAGCAGTTTCACCATTAAGCATAATGTTTCCATTATCAGCTAGTGATATAAAACTGTTACCTAATTGTATTGTATTGTTTGCACCAAATAATTTTATAGTGTCTGTACCAAGTTGCATTCCCCCAGAGGAAAAATCTATCTCTTGACCTTTGAAGAAATTTTTGATACTTGCTAAAGAACCAGCTACCGCTACTGATCCTGGTTCTTCTAAACTAACTGAAGTAGTTGATAATGAGGGGGGTGTAACCCGAAGTGAAGGATCTGTTTCTGTAAATACATTTTGGACTGTATTTGCAGATACTTCAACCTGTACTTGTGAAGGTTTTTTGACGGTTACCGCTGCCATAATTTAATTACCTAGAAACTTTTGGATCAATCTTTACAGTTCCTTGTAATACTCTTTTCACGGCTGTATTAGCATTAGATTTTAATACAACGTCATAATAATATCTTCCAGATGGTATGTTAGATGAAGTAGTGCCTGGTAAAACTAAATTTAAATTTCCTGTTGATGCTACTACAACTTCTGAAGTGAAATCATAATATGTAGAAGCTGTATGATGTTTTTTAAAAGAAGAATTTGCAGTCCATTCTGTTAAATTGTAAGCGGTGCCTGAATCATCTGTAACTGTCAAATTAACTAAAAAATCAGAACCTTGGTCAACGGTAAGGTTTAATGATTGTGCCATTTATTCTCCTATAATATTATATTGGTATATATAATATTTAGGAAAATTAAATTAGTTAAAAATTATTGTCATTTAAAATATTGATATATTTGTGAGAAAGTTTATTACTATCATATTCAATATTACGAGATTGTGTTTGTGCATTTCTCATAAATGTTACAATGTGATCTTTATTCCAATTTTCATATCCATTTCTAGACCAATATTTTTTTTCATATAAGACAAAAGCTTTTTCTAGTATAGTATTAAAATGTCCATATTTATTTGTTTCTCTAAAATGATCATCTGTATTGATGATTATTCTTTTTCCTTCATTTACCCAATTATATATTCTTTCAATTTGTTTTTCTAATTCTACAGTATTTGTATCAGTTTTTCTTGGTGAAATAACCAAACTTTTGTTATCAGAAAATAACGCATCTGTAAATGATTTATTTCTAAATAAGTCATCTTCATAAGCGTTTGTACCAAACCCATTAATAATAATTTTATTACATCTTTGATTCATTTGTGACAACATATTATAAAATTTTAAAAGATCACGATATGATCTTGGGCTTAATTCCATGTTGAAATTTAAAGCAAGATTAGGTAATTCTTTAGTTCTGTTTATAAATGTTTCATATGTTGTAATATCTTGATGATTCCAAAAAGAACCTATTGTGATTCCTGTTATAATATGTTCAAGTTTTCTATTCCACTTAAACCAATCACTCAAAATATCAAACCTTTCTAGAGCCTTTTTTTGTTCTTCATCTCTAATAAATTGAATTGAAAGATTTAATCTAAGATTGTTATTTGAACATTCTTTGATTGCATTGGTAACTGCAGTCAATCCATCTTTCATTGGAACTGTATAAAACTCAGGAGTATAAACCAATTCAGCTAAAACAACATTGTTTTTAGTTGCTTGTTCAGCGTATTGATGAACCAAAGAATATATTCCATCTGGACCTGTTACAGTTTCCCTTGCAAATTTATCCATTCTTAAATTAACATGGGTATCTATTTTTGGAATTTTTTCAAGTTGTTGGTACGTTAACATCATTTTCCTTTAAATTTATTATACATTTTTGTAAGACCTTGAATTTCATTATTAGAAAAAACTTTACTCTTTGATCCTTTAGGTATTGTAGTATTTTGAGAATCTATAAAATATTTAGTATGACTTAATAATTCATCATCATTTTTAACAACTTTCAATTTTAAATTTTTATTTTTAATTATTTCCAAAACTACTAATGGATCTCCTGCCGAAATTCTGAATGAACCAAGATCCCTTCTTAATAAAATAGGTAATGTTATAATTGGTTCTACATCATATTGTAAACCAGGAAATGGGTAAAAGTGATTATTAAAACTATAGTCTAAAGATCTTACAGCAAGAGAATAACCTTTTGGCATTTTGAATGTCCAAGGAGTGGATAGCTTAATAATATCTTTATAAACTTTATTTCCAAAAATATTTCTTGTGTTTGCAAGATCTTCTTTATGCCAACCTATAGTTCTCTCTTTATGATAGTTATTACATTCTATATCAATGCGGTCTGGATCATAATCATCAAAATATATTTCCAAATCAAACCACATCGGCATTACATAAAAGGGAGAATAATAGTCAATCAACCCTGGACATCTATTAACCCAAGGTTGTTTGACAAATTTATGCATATATTTTTTGTAAGAAACAATTGGATAATTTTTTAAAATAAAATCATTGTCTTCAACCAATCCAAATTTTACTTCTTCTTTACCAAAAAAATTTTTCAAAAAATTCATTATATAATTTTATCATTTAAGAGTTTGGTAAATCAACTACCTCGCATCCTCCGTCTGCCGCACACGCTAATTCTTGTGCTCCTGCTGTGTAATCTTGTTCTTCATATTTTGATAATTCAGACCAATCAACATTCTTTGGCATTTCAGTTAAAAGTTTTTTATACTCTACTTCATCACAATCTTGATAAGGTGCTTGTTGATAAGTATGATCACTAAATGGTAAAAAACTAATACCACTTACATCATCAAATTTTTCATAAAGCCATGCCGCAGTTTGTACCCATTCATCTTCTTTTACTGATACAGTAACAGATGGTTTATGTTCACACCAACTTTTTGCATAAGTATACCAAAGGTCTAATTGTTTTTGTGCAGACATATCTGTTCTACATACCGCTCCCTTTGGACTTTGCATTGGAAAAGAAAATACTGTTGTATGTTGTGGTTTAGTTACATCAGGTTCATTAGGAAATCCTGCTTCTTTCATGAAGATACAAAGGGGATCTTTATTGTCTGCGCGAACTGTACGAATATAGTAAGGATTATGACGAGCATGTATACCAGAGGCAGAATCGACCAACTGGCTAACAGTACCTGATGGTTTAACACAAGTAATTGCCGCTGATCGAGGAATACCCAATTTTTCTGCATACTCTTTATTAGTTTCTACTGCTACTTTTTTAAGATTTTCTAATAACTCATCTAATCCCTTTTTACTTCCGTTAGTTAAAGGATTGTCCATTATTCCTGTAAGAGAGACTCCAAGTAATCGTTCATCATCGCAATTTCGTTTCCATTCTCTGCTGAGGTATTTGAAGTTTGTAAGAGTGGATTGAAAGGTGCCAATGATAGTCGCAAATCTAACTTTCTCTTGTAAAGATTTGATATCGTCATGTCTTCTGATAACGACTTCGCTAAGGTTGCAGAACTCTCTACTTCTAAGTATGATCTCACTGCAGGGGTTAGTTCCAAAGTCTGATCTTGGTTCTCGTCGTTGAATAAAATTTCCATCATTATCCTTTTCTGTTTCGTTTAGTTTTGCAACATGCTTTTGGGCCGACAGACTGCTATAAATCCCTCGTTCCCCGGATTTACTATCGTAGAGACTGAGCCACTCTCGCATAAAAGTACCAACGTCTGGTTTTTCTTTATAGTTAACCGAATTATTTGCGAGTGCTCGTTGTACGTT
>CEQT01031336.1_pt1 | contig 19151 bp, 13 predicted proteins | sample 530951 | NCBI WGS metagenome assembly CEQT01 (sample SAMEA2621132, study PRJEB7988) | marine metagenome | biome: marine biome (ENVO:00000447); feature: surface water layer (ENVO:00002042); material: "saline water (ENVO:00002010), including plankton (ENVO:xxxxxxxx)" | depth 5 m
AAATCATTTTTTTAAACTCCTCTTTATTTTCATAGTATTTAATAGCTGTTTTAACACCGCACCTAGGTATTATAGAAGGAATATTATCTGATTTATCACCTGATACGATTTTACAAAATAGTGATTTTTCTGGGTCATCAAAAATTGTTTTGTTATTAACTAACGATTTAAATTTAAGGTTATAAATAAATACATTTTCAGAATTAAGCTGCATATAATCAGCGTCGCTAGCAATAATATATATTTTTGCATTAGGTTTACTGGTTTTTATATGATTAACTGTAATAGCTATGCAGTCATCTGCTTCTAATCCAGGATACTGTAGCACCGTTTTGCATCCAGCCGTTTCAAATAATTTATCATTATAAACCAGCGAAAAGAAACTCCCTCCTTCAAAATTATCATAACATCTATTTTTTTTATATGTGGGAAATAATTTGCTTCTCCATATGTCATCCCTGGAACAATCCCTTGCTGCAATATATGTAGGGTTATCTATATTTAATTTTTTAGATATTTCGTGTAGTTTTTCATTAAATAACTTAATAAACTTTTCTAAAAATTCCTTGTTTTCTACGGTGGGTGGACCTTCCTTTTTTGTATGTTTCCACCAAGCTAAGATAGCAAAATACCTGTAAAATATAAAATAGCTTCCGTCGATTAATACGAATGATTCCTCCATTTTTACCTTTCTTTTTAGTAAGAATTTATATTTCAATTATTTTTTAAAATATAAATTAAAATGAAATACTTAATTTAGTTCTAAATTTAATTTTATGTTTTTGTTTAATAACATACTCAATGCGTTTGGTTGAACGAGTTGTGAAGATATTGGTGTTTCATTTTTTGGTATATTAACAGTAAGCTTGTTTTCTGTTTTACCAATTTCTTCGTTTCTGCGCTGTTGTTCTAATTCTGCTGAATCAACACTGGTGCCTGAAACAGGTTCAGGTGCTACAGTTGTTACAACGGCATCATTTGCGTCTTCTGTAACATCAGTTGCAAGAGCATCATTTGCGTCTTCAGTTGTCATACCTTCTATTATCGAATGTCCGTAAAATGGTTCAAACGCAGATACATCAAAAGTTGAAACATCTTCCTCAGATTTTTCAGTATCTTCATTATTTTCTTTATCCGAGGTTTCTACAGGAATATCATTTCCATTTTTGTCAGAAAATCCTAGAGCATAAACCAGTAATAAGGAAATATATCCCATAAAAATAAAAGGAAGAAATACAATTATCCATGATAATTTTGTTAATTTCTGATCGCATAATAGATTGAGTAAATAGGTAAATATTAATGTTATAAATAATTTCGCAATTGCTAGTTTAAATTTACCGTGAGACATATCCAAAATTAGTTGGATAATTGAAAATGCTAAATATATTAGGGCAGGGCTACATAATCTATCAATAAGCATTAATATATAATTTATGTAAATATTTTATTATATATTAAGACTAATAGTGTTTTTAGCCGAACCATTGCGACGTTTTTTTTCTTTGGATTCACTCTTTTTTAGTATTCCGGAACGCTCTTGTGGTTCTTCTATCTTGTTTTTAAGACCGCTTAATAAGTCGTTAATATCCTGTGGTCCATCCATTTCAGGACGCTGTGATTTTTCTTGCTTCGACTCTTCATTGGTGTTTAAAAACGATTCATTAATACTGATTCCGTCTTCTGGTGCTCCTCTACCGTAACTTAAATCAGGGCGATTTGAAATGTTTATTTCTGCTTCTCTTTTAGGAGGAGGTTGAGAAAAAGGACCTTGCGTTCTAACTGCTTCTGGGGGTGGCGGGCCTCTTGGAGTTGGAACATCGGGCTGCATTAAATTATTCATAAATCCGGATAAACCGGGATTCTCGTCACCCATCTTATCCACTGCAGCACGAGTAAATTGGTCCATTAAATCTGGATTATCTCTCATAATATCATCCATTCCAGGCATAGATGTTTTAAACATAGTATTTGTCATATGAAGCATAATTGCACCACCACCTAATTGAAACATTAATTTTAATTCTGGAGCTAATTTTGCTTTAGATTTATATTTGTCATGCAATTCAGAGAAAATCTCATCGTAATCATCAATACTCTCATTAATCTGTTCCGCCCAACCATCTAATTTTAAATCAAATGGATCAAATTTATTATTAAGGAATTCTAAACCAGTAATCGCGGCCATTAACATTCGCCCTTGGAATTTTACACTGTTACTTTTTTCCTTCTCAGCAATTAAAGTTTCATATTCTCCCTGCATTTCAGATAAGGAGGATTCCATTGTATATTTTTTTGTTAATTCTGCTCCTTTTCTCTCTAATTCCTCCAATTTTTTTAAAACTGAAAATTTTTCCCTCAACATTTCTTCCTTTGTCATCTGCGGAGCCTTTGTAGTTTCAGCACTAATTGGTATCTCATTAAATGTAGCAAACCCATCCCATGTTTTTTCTACAGGAGCAGAAGGCTTGGTTTCTTGATTTGTCACAGGTTCATTTGCGGTCGGCGCATTTGATTCCGATATACTATCTAAAATATTTATCTTAAGTCCTCCATCATCTTCACTTGAAAATAAAGAAGATTTCTTTTCATGAAAGCTAGATTTTGTTCCAGAATCTACTGAAATATTTTTAGTAGATGAAGATGATTCACCGGTTAATTCACTTTCTAAAGTCTCTAAATCTCCTAAATCAATATCTGATTCCATTCCACCTGTATTGATTGTTTTTTTATCATTCATTAATAAATCGGCACCTGGTCCAAAATTAACAGATGGTAAACTTTGGATAGATGCATCATTCAATACTATTTTTGGAGGACTTTCACTTAAATCACCTAATTCAATCGTTTCAATGTTTTCCATTTATGAATTAAATAGAACTTATATTTTTAAGTTTTTCGCACTATAAACTATTATTTGATAAATACCATATTCCTTGTAAAAAACAATCCGCCAAATCATCCTTTTTTTTACTAGTATTAAATATTTCTAATTCACTTATTAGGTTTTTTTCTTTTAGTAATGTTTCTGTTATTTCTATACCTTTCTTTTTTCGCTCATTATAAGATAATTTACCTAAATTATAATTCTTTAATTTGTTTATAGAAGATACAAATTCTATATTTTCAGTACCTTTCATAATAAAATATTGAGCTAACATTCCTTGAATTGTTTTCATTCTATTTGCTATAGGACTTATTTGATTTTCTATTACTATTATATCTATTTTTGATGGATAAATACTAGTTAAATTATCACAAATACTTTTTCCTATGGTTATCAAATTTACGTTGTTTGCATTAACTGTTTCCACTTTCTCTAAACATCGAAGGTCGATGAACTCTTTGATGGCTAAAATTAGATTTTTTTTCTGAGCTAGAGAGATTTTAATATTATATTTATTACATATCTCCAATAATTCATTTATTTTTCTTTTATTTAATTTTTTAATACTTAATTCAGCAGTTGGCACAATTAAATTTTGCGTGGATGCATGGGTTTTACAATAATAGACGTTATCTTTATGAAACGTCGCATTATTATTGCAAATAGAATTATTCTTTTTTATACATAAGCATTTTGGTTTATTCTCGTTACATAAATCTATAATATTCCACGATTCAATCACATAGCTATTATTTGAAACATCAAATAAACAACAAGCTAGGTTTTTAATTCCAACATCAATACTTAATATCTTCATTAATAATCATTATATTATGTTTTTAAATATAATGATTTATTTATTTCCTAACACTTATTTTTGGTGCTGTTTTCATTATCTCAGTGTGCCTTTTGTAAATAAATGCTTCCTTTAAATCACTAGTTTGATAACCAAAAGGTCTCTCTGTAGATAAGGTTGAATCAAATAAATGAGGAGGATTTCCTGTTGTTCCATAGGTTTGATCGTTTGTTATTCCTGTGTTAATACACGAATTAAGACGGTTATGTGACATAATTTTATCGGCATTATTTATTAAATATTGCCGGTAATCCCAATTTGTTACTATATTGTTTTGCTGTCTTATAGAACCATTTACCTTTTCTAATGAATTCATTATTATATTATATAACTATATGAAATTTTTATTTTGATAATAAATCAATTAATTCTTGTTTCTTTAAAGATTTTACATTAGATACTAGTTTTTTTTCAGATACTAATTTTTTCAATTCTGGGACAGTCATATTTGCTAAATCATTTGACATATTATCCTCCGATAGTGTAATTTCCTTTATATCAGTTGTGACAACATCTTCTAAATTCATTAATTCTTCTTCGTTATTATCTTTAATTACTTTTACAGATTCTTCCTTAATTACGTTATAATCTTCTTCGTCGTTCTCTTCTCCGTTTTCCTGCTCCTCCTCTTCATCTTCCTCTTCGGATGAATCATCGTCCTCGTCACTATCCTCATCAGAATCTTCATCATCACTATTTTCTGTTATATTAATTTTTTTTGTTTCTAAATTATTTGGAACCGGAATACGATCGTCTAGATTTTCATTATCTTCTAAATTATTAGTATTAAACGAACTATTAAAAGGAATATTAGTTTTTTTTAAATTATTTACTTCTTGTGTTAAAGATGATACGATAGAAAACATTGATGAAATTTTATGATTTGCTGTTTCTAATTGTTGTCTAAAATAATAAGTAATTATACCAGCAATTAAAAGTGTAAAACCTAAATTTACAATATATGTGCTATCCATGGTAAACATTATTTAAACAATTATTATATATTTGTTTTTTTGTATAAACGTATTATTTTTTGTTTAAATAATCATTTGCTTTATTAATTATATCAATAGGATATTCAAGATCGCTTAATACCTTTAATCCACCTTTTACAGAGGATGTTCCTTTTTTTACTAAATATGTGTATCTAAAGTTATCTTCATTTTTTAATACCTCCATATGAGAATTATTTATTTTAGATTTTAATTTATCGCACAATTCTAAATAATGAGTTGTTATCATAAATCTAAAATTCTTATGATTATTTATAATATATAATAGATACGCATAAGCACTAGCAACAGCTTCATATGGATTTGTACCAGAATATAATTCATCAAATATGCAAAAATGTCTATCTTTTTTATTATATTGTTGTATATGTTGTAATATATCTTTACATCTTCGCGCCTCAGCTTGGAATAAACTATCGCGACCTGATGTATCAGGTATATTTAAATAACAATGGAAATGTGTATATGGTTCTATAATTGCCTCTTTAAAAAATCCATAACCTACTTGTTGAACTAATATTAAATTGAAAAGAGTTGTTTTTAATAATGTTGTTTTCCCTGCAGCATTTGGACCTGTTATTAACATATTGTCTTTTAAATTATAATCATTTTTAACTTTATTTGTATCCTTTAATGGCGCATAAAATGCACCTTTGAATTTCAACTTGTTCTTTTTAAATTTTGCCTTATTCATAAACGATAGTTTAATGTTACTTTTTATATCCAATATATTTGATATATATCCATTAAATCCTAAACTATATATTATTAATTCTATATATTCCTTTTGTTGAAATACTTTATAAAAATATTTCATTACATATCCTATGTCAATAATTTTTCGTATATTAAATTTGTATGCCTCTACATATTCCAAATCCTCGTTTAACTCCTTTAAGTATTCTAACTTTAATGCGACAGTTTTGTGAAAATTGGAATATGTTTTTAAATGTTCTGTATGAATTAAAACCATTTCCATATTTTTAATAGTAATTTTATTGTATTCTCTTATACCAATAAGCGTTTCGTTAATAACTATTAAATTTTTATTGAATCTATAACAATGGTTTATATTTTGATATATCTGAAATATATAAAATCCAAAAGAACATATTGTATAAAATGCCTTATCTGGCGCCATTGTATGTAATTTAAACATTTGTCCGATTAAAGCATTATTAATTAATTTTTGTAATATTTCTGTATATTCTTTTATATTTATTTCTATACCTTGGAGTTTTAATATTAAAAAAGGTATTATTAACATTATAATAGGCATAATCAATGATAGTATTGGAGCAGACATGTTATAAATACATAATGTTTGAAGAAAAAACGTATTATGATTACAAAATTCTAAATATTTCCATTCAATATAATCAAATTCACTTTTAAATTGAGAATTGTTTACAAATCTTAGATACGCATCTAAAATCTTTTTAGATGTTATACTATCATTTGTTTCCGTAATATTTATTTCTGAATAAAACTTTTGCGAATCTTTCAAAAAATCTTCATTTGTTGTATAATATTCGCTCCACATATTTCTCATTTGTTTTCCTAATACATTATCTCCATCAAATACATAATCATATAAACAATTACTAGAATCGGCTGACTCTATTAATTCTAAATCTGTATATATATTATCGGATAATCTCTTCTTATTTTCTAAATAAGTTATTGGTAATTTAAAAATATTTATATTTGTATCATCTACTATACTACTTATTTCTGGTTTTGATTCTTCTTCAAATAAAAATGAAAAATACTCCATTATAAGTTTTTTATATTTTTATCTTTTGTTTTTAACGGGATATTATTTATAAAATCATTTATTTGTGTTCTAAATAAATATACTGATACTACTAAAGATACTATCCAAAATATAAAATCATATGCTAATAATCTATAACACGATAGCTTGTTTTTTTCAATTATTGATTTTATGTATTTTTCAAGAATCTTAATACTAAAATAATTCATATATATATATTATGTATAAATTATTATACGTCAGTAATAAAACTTTCAGGTAATTCCTCTATCTGCGTATTATAATGTTGCTCTATTGTTTTCAAATATTTTAAATCTCTCCGTGTTACAAAATTAATACCTACACCTTTTCTGCCCCATCGTCCGCTTCTACCAATTCTATGCAAATATGTATGAACACATTTTGGTATGTCAAAATTAATAACAGTTCGAACCTGTTGAATGTCAATTCCTCGTGCAGTTACATTTGAAGAGATTAATACACGGTCCTTACCGCTTTTAAACCCCGCATAAGCAGTAGAACGGTCCGTTTTATCCATTCCACTGTGAATACATACTACAGCAAACCCATCTCCTGTCATTGCGTCTGTTAAATCTTTTACTCGTTTAACACTATTACAATAAATTATACATTGACTTGCAGCTATACGCGCATAAATATCTTTTAAAGTTATATATTTATCTTGATCGGTATCCAATGCTATAAAAAATTGAGATATCCCTTCAAGTGATAACATTTCTGATTTTACTAAAATCTTTATAGGGTCTCTCATAAATTTAGAACTTAACGCCAATATCTCATTTGGAACTGTTGCACTAAATAAACACAATTGAACATCCTTGTTTAAATATTGAAATATATTATAGATTTGTTCCTTAAAACCACTTGACAACATTTCATCGGCTTCATCTAATACTACCATCCCAATAGCATTGTTATTTATAGCACGACGTCTAAGCATATCATGTGTTCTTCCAGGACATCCCACTATAATATGAGGTGTATTGTTTTTCAATTGTTCCATGTCGGAATCTATTTCTGTTCCACCTACTAATGTTTGTACCTTTAAGCCCTTTATAAAATGACCTAATGTTTTGATTACGTCATAAATTTGAGTTGTTAATTCACGCGTAGGTGATAAAACCATTGCTTGTGTAGAATTCTTAGTAACATCTATAGATTGTAATATACCTACCGTAAAAGCACCTGTTTTTCCTGTTCCTGACTGAGCCTGAGCTATTAAATCTTTTCTATCTATAAATGTTTTAATAGATTTTTTTTGTATTGGACTAGGTGTCTCAAATCCATACGCATATATACCTCTAAGTAAATTTGGATTTAGGTTTAAATCGTCCCATTTTTCAAACTCCTCTGGAGTATATGTTGTTTTCCCTTCTTTATCTTGGTCTGATTCTGAACCACTGGCGTTTCCCCCGTTTTCATAAATGTTCTCTTCATTTATCATATTATATATATATATATACTTTGTTTTAAGTATATTCATAATGTATTTATTATTAAATCGATATAAAATGATTATGCATTATAATATAATATGACTTCGGTAGATAACAATAAAAGAATATACACATTAAAAGAATTCTATACAATTAAAGAAAATTCTAGTCCTTATATTTTACCAAAAGAAACAATGGAGATAATTCAATATGTATCAAATTTGGTTGGTTCGCCAAATTATGTTAAGACCCCACAATTTTTAGCTAATGGTGGAGAATATTCAGATAAAAAGAAAAAAAAACGAACAAAAAACAATGAAATTAGCAGTGATGATTGGGAAGCTATTAGAAACTTTCAAGCAACTGTTAAAAATGAAAAAACTGGAATGGATAAAATTAAAGATACATTTAGATGTGAAATTAATAAAATAGCTGATAAAAATTATGAAGCTCAGAAAATTATTATTATGGAAATACTAAGAGAAAATATACTTGTTTGGAACAGTGATGAACTTAAAACTGTTGGAGAATTGATTATTGAAGTATCTAGTGCCAATAGATTTTATTCAAAATTATATTGTGACCTTATTGGAGAGATTATTAAAACATATGATTTTATTACACCTTTACTAGAAAATTTTAAAAAAGAGGTTAATGAAAGTTATGAAAATTTGTCTATTGACGAATTTTCTGCTAGCGATGATTATAATGAATTATGTAAGAAAAATAATAAGAATGAATCAAGGAAGGCTAAAGGATTATTTTTGGTTAACTTAATGTTAGAAGAATTCCTAGATGTTGAATTTATTACAAATTTAATTATTAATCTTCAAAATAAACTGATTAATGGTATCGATGATTCGGATAATAATGAAATGAATGAAGAAATTAGTGAAATAGTGTTTATTCTATTAGAAAATAGTTATACGTTTTTAAAACAAGAAGATAATACAGAATGGGAAAAAATTTTAAAAAATATAGAAAATATATGTGAAATGAAAAATAATAATAAGGGCTTATCTAACAAAACTATTTTTAAACAAATGGATATCTTAGATATAGTTAATACTACTTAAAAATACATAAAAACAAAAATGATAAATTATGTAATGGTGCAAAATTTATCCTTTTCACTAAATGAAGTTACATCTAAAAGTACAAACATAGAAGAAGATTTAACATGGATGTCAGAATTTCAAAATAATTCTGAAAATGATGAAATACTTAGTAAAGAGTTATTGTTAGAATTAGAATTTAATGAATATCCAGTTAAAGATCTGATAAAATTTTGTGATTATTATAAAATACCACGTAAAAGAAAAAAGAAAGAAATAATTGAAGCATTGATTTTGTTTGAATGTGAATATTCAAATAATGAAATTGTTGAAACACGAAGAACTCTATGGGAATACATATTAGTGCTTAAAGATGATAATTATTTTAAGAGATTTATTTTATTTGATTAAGGCTTAAAAACAACTGTTGTATAGCTATTATATGGATACTACTCCAGGATATATTTGTCCTAAGGACTTTCATCAAGCAGTGAAAAAACTTCGCTCTTTCTTTGTTGCCAAGGGATGGCAAGAGGTACATACTCAAAGCAGGTTGAGTATTTTGGCCGCTTGTGAGGATCCTACAACAATTTCGACATACAATTATGCCGGTCAGGTATGGCCTTTGCCACAGACCGGTCAAATGTGGTTAGAGCACGAGCTATTGAGGAATCCTGAGGTTCCTGGATTTTTCTGTTTGAGTACCAGTTACCGCAATGAGCCAAACCCTGTAGAGGGACGCCACGATAAGATTTTCCCTATGTTTGAATTTGAGTTCAAGGGTTCCATGGAAGAGCTTATTGAACTAGAAAAGGAGCTTCTAGAACACCTAGGGTTTGGAAGTAAGGCACAATTCCCCGGGGACCGTTACGAAAATATTGCCACGAAGTATGAGACTAAGGAACTATCTCATGATGATGAGTTGCGAATGGATCGCGACTACGGTCATGTATTCTTTTTGACTGATTTCCCTAACCATACTTCACCGTTTTGGAATATGAGTCAAGCTGAGGACAAGCAGAGTGCACGAAAGGTTGATGTAATCATTCACGGCATGGAAACCATCGGTTCTGCAGAGCGCTCGTGTGACCCAGAGGAAATGAGGCGCCAGTTCCACACTATTAGTGAGGGCGGATACGCAAACATTCTTTACGCTAACTTTACCAGGGAGCGTGTTGAAAAAGAGCTTGAGGAGTTTTTGAAGTATGACTTCTTCCAGCGTTGTGGTGGCGGAATCGGTATGACCCGCATGATTCGCGCGCTAAAGCTAAGCAACCTTCTATATAATGATGGTGAGCGTGATGTTGAGATGGCTGAGGCTAGCGCTTAAATACAAATGAATTTAGAAAAGTAAATTAAAATTTTTAATTTTATTTTTAATATAATATAAATAAAATTAAAATACTTACAAAAAGATTAAGACTTAAATAATAAATAATAAATATGATATTATTTATATAAATGGTATTATCTGAATTGAATCAAAGTATAAACTATATAGAAAATAAAAATGTAGAACCAGAAGACATGAAACACGAGGCTTGCATATACGAATTGACCTTTAATTCTATTGATATTATGATAAGTATTGGAAAAGAAAAGTATAAATATATTGATGCCGACATTATTTATTTTCCAATTTATTTAATCGTTAATGATTCAGTAGAAGACCAAATCGGGGTTTTTGAACTACAAAGTGATGTGTATCCTACAGTTCTTGATGATGAAGGCGATGTTGATTTAGAAAAATTAAATGATCCTTTATTTTATTCTTTCGTTAATGATGAATATTTAGAATCATTTTCTAAAATCTCTCCAGAGAATAAAGATCAAGATGATTTAGATGACTCACAACAACCTTCGGGTGAAGGTAGCGACGAAGAGGAGGACGAAGATGAGGACGACGAAAAAGATGGCGATGGCGATGGCGATGTCGACGACGAAGAAAACGAAGCCGATGAAATATTTGAAAAAGTTGAGGAAGTAGCAAATGATTTGCTTCCAGAACAAACCAAGGAAGATGCCAGCAAAGAAAGAAAAATTAAAAAAGATATTCCTCCAAGAGCCTCGTGGATACAAAAATATATGAAAAGTTTACACTTTGATATTATTGATAATGAAGGAGGCGGTGACTGTATGTTTGCATCTATACGTGACGCTTTTGCATTTGTTGGTAAAACTACTACTGTAGCTAGATTAAGAAACATTTTAGTTAACGCTATTAGCGCTAATCCAGAAATTTATGAAAACTATAAACAACATTACAATATGTATGCCGCAGCTATAAAACAAGAAGATGTTGATTTAAAAGCTCTTCTTAAAAATGATGAGAGTTTAAAAACCCGTTTAGCAAACGAAACCAGTGGAACTGTAAGAGCCGCTATCGTAGAGCAGCGAAAGGAAAATAAAACACGTTTCGACCAATTAAAACGAGAAAGGGTTGTTAGTAAACAAATGTTTCAAGAATACCGATTCATGCGAGGTGTTAAAGATATAGAATCATTTAAAAGAAAAATATCTTCCTGTGAATTTTGGGGCGAAACTTGGGCTTTATCTACTTTAGAAAAAGCACTCAATGTTAAAATGATTTTATTATCACACGAAAGTTATTTAGCAAAAGATATGCATAATGTTTTACAATGCGGGCAATTAAATGATTCAGATATACAAGAGAAAGGTGTATTTGAACCTGAATATTATTTTATTCTTGATTATAATGGCTCTCATTACAAATTAATTACTTATAAAGGAAAAGCCGCATTAAAATTTGTTGAACTCCCTTTCGATTTAAAAGTAAAAATTATGGATAAATGCATGGAAACACAAGGTGGTTTGTATAATTTAATACCAGATTTTCAGAAATTTCAGGCTACAAACGGACACATTAGCCCCGATAAAAGTGATAACCAGGATGAAGATTTACCTAATGATTTATACGATAGTGATATTGTATTTTGTTTTTATAGTAAATCACGTCATGATAAAACACCGCCGGGTAAAGGTTCTGGTGAAAAAATCCCCTCAATGGTTGGTTCCGAGCAACCTGAAAAATATAATTTTAAAAAACTACAAAGCATAGAACACTGGCGCAGAAAATTATCCCATTTTTATGAAACAGAATTTGAAGTAGATGAACGCAAATGGAAAACCATCGAACACTATTTTCAAGCACAGAAATTTAAAGAGTTCTATGGTTCATTTTACGAACAATTCACTTTAGATAGTAATAGTGCTCTATCACAAGACCCAGCCATGGCTAGAGCCGCAGGAAGTAGTAGTTCTACCTATAAAGGCGAACGTACTAGACCCTTAAATGTTAAATTGGATAAAAAAATTAGCAAAGAAATAGAAAGCAAAAAAGCCTCTATTATAGAACCCGCATTATATGCTAAGTTTTCTCAAAATGAAGAACTTAAAACCATTTTATTAGAAACAAAAGAAGCTAAATTAACTTATTATATTAAAGCTAGTTGCTCTGTATGTGCGGATGAACTCATGAAAGTTAGAAAACAAATAAGAATGGATAAGTAGTTATTTAGTAAAGAAAATATCGTTATATATTATATACTATGGGAGATAATGAACAAACATCATCACTACCAACATCAGCAGAAGAAACAAAGAGAGCAGAAGAAGCAAAGGCAAGCCTAAAATCAGAAATAAAATCAGAACTGAGAACAGAATTACTTGATGAAACAAAAAATCAACCTAATATATCTGGTGAAAAAGTTAGTGTTAGAATTAATCTTACCGAAACTGATAAAAAAATGAATGTTAAAATAGACAAAGACCAATTAATTAACTTTATTAATGAAATAATTATTGCAGATAATAAAAATTAGTTAATAAAAATTATCATTTAGAAAACATAATATAATATTAATATAATATATTATATTATGCGTGGTTCAGGTAATACCGAAAATTCCATATCTACATACTACACCATCGATTGTAATTCTAATGACGATTGTGTAATTAATTTTGATGATGTAGTTTTTACAGAATTTATTAAAGATATTTCATCTCTTTTAGATGAGATGGGATTAACAGGTGATTCAAAAGATTTATCACAAACAAGCACCATAAGCGATAAACTATCTGATGATATTTTAACTGGTGATAAATTTACCCAAAATAAACAAAGATTAGAACAACTTATTAAAGATTATAAATCCCGCATTGTTTCTAATACAGACGATACTAGTAAAGCTATTGTTTTATATTTAGACGCATTATTAAAAACACTAGAAGGTAAAAACAGATTAGATGACGCGTTTAGAAATGAATTTTTAAAGGTATGGAAAGGAAATATAAAAGATATTAAAATTGAGGAAGCAACAAAACTAGTTAAACTAATATTAAAAGATGTTGACGAAGAAGACTTTTCGAAAATAGAAGAAATTCCTGATTATAATACAAAAAAAAAACTATTTGTTGATTCTTTTAATAATAATGTTAAAAACTTAAAATATCCTATAGTTATTGAATTATCTGGAAGTTCTTCTATAAATTTACCATTTGATCCTACAACATTTCAAGAAAAAGCGGAAGAGGAAGCAGATAAACAATTATCCACAGAAGGGATACATCAATTAATTAAGATAGAAAAAGAACTAAAAGAAAATATAATTAAAAATTTTTTAAAAAGCCCAAACCTAGATATTAATAACGCTTTAATCAATCTATTAACGAGATATTTTATTTTAGATGATGATGAAGAAGATGATGACACAAAAAACGATAGAATAAGCACTAAAAATTGGAACTTACAAGCTTATTCCCAATTTTACAGTTATTTACAAAAATTTGCTAAAAATAACGGTGAATACGATTCAAATATTTTTGATGAAACTCAATATAGCGCTTTACAAAATCTTGTTAAAAAATTAAGCAATTCTGATGTAAGAGAATTAAAAACCATTATGAAAAACGCAGGCGAACAGTTTGAGGATGAAGCACTTAATGAAGCAGATCGGTTTTTTAAAGAAAGTATGATAAATAAAGTTGATTTAAATAGAATTTCTGAGTATCCACTCGCTATAGCTAATAAACTTTCCGAAGAATATAATACAGTTGATAGGATTATTAGTGGTATAATTAGTTCAAGAACTTATAAATCATCTATAGAAAGACCTATTGTTTTTAATGACCTTCAAATATGTATGCTTTTTGGTAAAAAATGGAATAATTTGTGTCATATTGTTTCTTTTTTTCTAGATACACTTAAAATTAATATTGAATGTTCTAATAATGCTAGATTTAATGAAACTAAAGAAGAAAGTCAGCAACGAAAAAATAACGCACAAAAATTAATTACTGATTATAATACTTCAGTAGAAGTTGTAGAACAAAGCCGTGATTATTTAAAATCCCTTATTAATGGCTTTAAGAAAGGATACAGTGGAACTAAAGATAGTGTTTTGGACGGTCTAAAAAATGAAGAAGAAATTCTAGAGGAAATGGCTAATATTCTTAATAGCAGAGAAGTATTGAAGCAAGAAGGTGGCAGTAACAGAGATGAAACTATGTCGTCATCCGCTGTATCTTCATTGGTTTTACATAAAAATGAGGCTCCGGTAAAAGTTCCTGGAATGGGTAAGGAAGATTTTACAGTTGGAAGAGCTATTATTAGCGCTGGAGAGTATACAGATGCTAATACTGAGAGTATACGTCACGCTGAACTTAGTAAATTTTATGATAGAATGCAAGCGCATGCTAAAGGAATTACAGGGATACCTGGCTCAGCTGTTAGTGGAATTACTGAAAGTATGCTACCTATTGTTGATGATGCAGGTAATATTGTTGCTAGTGTTGTTAAAACAGCCGGAGACACTGCAGAAGCAGTTATAGGAACAGGAGCACGAATTATTAATACGAGTGGTAAAATAATACCAGAAGCAATAGGAGAAATAACGAAGACGGTTGTCGGTCAGACCGGGGAAACTCTCACAGTATCACTTGGTGCAGTTGGGAGTGTTGTTGGTAAAACGATTGAACTTACAGGAGATATCGGAAATACGGGCATAACTGCAGCTGATATTATAGCTACATCTACGATAAATACATCCGCAAATATAGCTTCATCTACCGCTGATGCTGCAACGCTTCTTATTACTAAATCAGGACAAGTAATTAAAGCAACAGCATCTGCAGGCGCCGATAGTGGTGAGGCGACATATGAATTAGCAGGACGTCTATTACAAGCAACTGGAAGTTTTACAGGCAAAGTCGGGGATACCGCTGAAGATATATTTTCGGCTACTGTTGATTTAACAGGAACAATACTTAAAAAAACAGCCGAATTAACAGATACGGTCTTGGAATTATCGAGTGATGTAATGTCCAAGGTTATTACTATTGGTTTCAGAATGGGGGAGAAAATAATTGAAAATGTGGCAGGTCAGACAGCACACGTATTTGATAGCGCTGGTAAATTAACAATGAGTGTTTTATCTAATACAGGTGATGTTATAAAACATACGGGTGAATTTGTTGGTAAGATAGTTGAAACTAATTCCCAGTTATACCAGACTATCATTCGTAGCGTAGGTGATGTCACAGCCGACACGCTTGGTTTACTTACAGAGACAGTGGAAAATTCGGCTAAAGCCGCTGACTCTATGGCAAGTCATATAATAACAATGATAGGAAATGTTTCACAAAAGGTTGTTTCCTTAGTAGGTGCGCCTTTTATGGGTCTTCTTATTGCTTTGGATAAAGTTGTTACTGTAACTTTAAATTTGTTAAGAAAACCTGTAGCTTTTGGAACAACGATCGCAAGAGAAATAATTCATCAAGGTTTGGTAATAGGTATAGATATTATAGATGCTGGTATTGTTGTTAAGAGAAAAATTAGTGCTGAATGGTACAACGATGGAGGAAAAATACTATTGGAAGAGAAATCAAACCGCGATCCGGCCACATCGTTACAAGTGAAACAAGGGGGATCTGGGACACAACAAACGCAAATAGAGCTGGATTATAATACTTCACCTTATAATGAGGGTCAATACATTCGAACAGGTCAAGGATATTGTAAAGATATTGAACATGGCACAGTAACCAATGTAGTAAATCCAAATGTTTTGGCGGTTTTACCAAAAAAGGACGCTCAAGATCAAGAAACTATTAAAAAAATAGATTATGAACCGTCTTTAATGTCACAGATTATGAAAGATATTAAACAAATTACAGCAGCCATTTTGATGACGCCTGTAAAAATTACCGCTAAAATATTAAAAACAATATTAGTTGACATTCCTACTGCAACAGCAGTTGAATTTCATAAAATGGTTAAAAGAATCATTGGGGGTGGAGGTGATAAAAGAAAGTTAATTAAATATTTAAATAAGTATAGGAAAATAAAAAAATGTAAGGCAGCTATTACAGATTGTGTACATGATTTATGTTCTAAGAACATGGATGATTATAGTAACGTTGAAGAACCAACGCAAATTATTATAGATTTATGTAAATTATTTAATGAACAAGATTCTATAGAATTGGATAGTAATGAATTTATTCAGATGTATAATAATTGTGAAAAAAAAGGGAAGGATAAAGGAATAGAGGTTAAACCAGAAGATATAACTAGGTTAACTTATAATTATAAACAAGATTTAGAAATGGCAAGTTTTTACAAAAATAGATTAAATGCTTTGTCGTATGATAGTATTAGAAAAAAAGAAAAAGACGATAAAAGCATTGCATCAACTGGAAAAAGTTTTGGTGACATGATGGCTAAACAAGCAGAAGAGGAGAAAGAACCCAAGTCAGATTCAAAAGATAAAATAAAACCAGTAGAGAAAAAAACTAAAAGGGTGGAATATGAGGAAGCACATCTGTTTGTGGCTTCTTTCTTTATTCCTCCAGAAAAAATAAAATCTGGAGTATGGGCTAAATTGTGGGGAAGAGGAAACTTGAGGGGTCCATCGAAACAACAAAAAGAAATTACGGAAAAAATAACCGAAAATTTTAAAAAATATGAAACAATACGTGCAAAAATTCAGAAAACATTAGGAAATAAAGAGGATTTAAATAAACTCCTGACAGATTCACTGTTTTTTGATGAATATTTTGATTATATGAAAAACTTTAAAGATGCTTTGGATAAAGCAGACAACTCAGCAGAAGAGTTGAAAAGATCTATTATAGACGGTCGGCAGCGGGGAGGAGCGGCGGCGGCAGCAAAGGCAGCGGCGGCGGCGGCGCTTGAATTGAATGAAAAAAGAATGGAGTTGATTTTACTAGAATCTAAATTGACGGGTAATGATAAACTAAAAGGTTTAACTGTAAGTAATTTAGATAACCTTTTGGTTGCACTTGATGACAAGGATAAGAATAATACGTTTAAGGCAGAATATGGAATCAATGATAGTCAGTTAGAATTGTTAAAAAAAAATGTCGAAAACCACAAAGACAAAGATATCAGTAAGGTTAAAGATAATCTTGCAGCATATAGGCAACTCTGGATTCGTCAAGAAATTGGAGATATTAATGATCAAGACGTCGACAATACTGAGAAAGACGTACTTGCGCTGACTCATTGGAAAGCCAGCCAAAAAGAACTGATAAATTTACGTGATCTATTTGAGACTAATAATCCTACCGACCTAGATATAAATGAAGCCATTAAAAATGCAGAAAATATAAAATTTATAGACAAAGAAGCACAAGAAAAGTCAGAAATGGTAAAAGATGATAGAGACGACTCGCGAACTAAACTCATAGAATCCCTTAAAAAAAAGATGAAAAAACGAACAGAAGATAAGGAACGAGAAGAATATAAAGCTAGGTTAGATTCCGCAAAAATGGCTGCTATGACTCCCACAGATCTAGCCACATATCAAGGAATAGACGATGAGAATGATACAGTTCATGGAAACTATGTTAAAATGCGGAAAAATGCACAAGGACAAATTGATACATACGTTAAAGGTTTTTCTGATATTATTAAGAATGTAGGCTCAGCCTCCAAATCTATTTCGGTCGGAAATTTAGTTTCTATTAAAAGATTTATGGATACTTTTATCCCTGATGAAACTGCTACACAGGAACAGATAGTTCAGAGGACTGATATGACGAAATATGTGATAGATGCTATAATTTCAAAATTTGATAGTATTAAAGAAAAAGCAATACCTATTTATGATGCACACCGCAATAAGGTAGATAATGCTCTGGTTGGTTTTAATATCGCTAGTTACATTAGTGGGAGTCATGATACACTCGAAGAATATTTAAAGACAGATGTGGTTGAAAACATTTTAAGATCTATAAATACTTATACAATATTTTTAAAAATTGTAAAACCTAATTCGGAAGAGATTTTTAAAGAAATTGAAGATTTTAATAAATTAATTGAAAAACTAGTAGGAATTAAGGCTTTCGAAAAAATAGAACTCTTCAGTGAACAACAGGCTAATCCTTACTTTTACTTCCATGAGTGGTCTATGAGTAAATTGTTATCTGAAAAATCTATGAGTCCCAAAGAACAAGAAAAAATACGGTTTAAAAGTAATGAAAAAGATAAGATGAAACATTTTCCTGATATTTTATTAGCATTTAACACAAAAAAGGACGGCGGTACGGATGGACTGAAGTCTCAGATAATCTGGGTTAATGATATGGGTGACACGAGGGGTAGTCCAGATGAGAGGGAATCTGTTTACCTTAATGATGACGATATAACAATGTATGAGGAGTTGAAAAAAAAGAGAAGAGAAGCACTTAGTGAACTTAAAAAAGAAGAAGCAAAATTTTCTAGGACGTCTTATGGGTACACTTTCAAGATCGGCGATCTTGTGAGCTTTAACAACGAGAAAGGCATCGTCATGAAACTTAAAAATACAAATTTCACCCATAACTGGGGAAATACTGCAACAGTCTTTTTTTACAAATCGGGTGGAGGCGAACCAAGAGAGAATGTTAAAATAAAAAGTCTGGTAAAACAGCGATGGCCGCGCTCTACTCTTACATATCATGAATACCGAATCGGTGTTGACAATAATAAAACAGTTGTTGAGTGTAATCCATCTCATTCTTTCGATAAATATATAGATTCAAATGGTTGTGTGGTCTATTACGAGGGTTCATTGAGGAAT
>CEQT01070687.1_pt1 | contig 19124 bp, 20 predicted proteins | sample 530951 | NCBI WGS metagenome assembly CEQT01 (sample SAMEA2621132, study PRJEB7988) | marine metagenome | biome: marine biome (ENVO:00000447); feature: surface water layer (ENVO:00002042); material: "saline water (ENVO:00002010), including plankton (ENVO:xxxxxxxx)" | depth 5 m
GCGTGTGCTGTTCATGCCGTCGAATCTAGCGGCTGGGCCGGTGGCGGTCAACCACTATTCTTTCGGCGCTCTGGGATCAAGCAGGTCTTCGCTGGCCCGCGTGCGCTGGTCTGCCGCAATCTGCTCATCCAGATCGGCCTGAACGCGGGTGTCTATTGCGCTGGTTGGCGTCTCGCCCTTGGGCGCCTTTGGCGCTGCGTTGGCTGGGCTGGCAGCGGCGCTGCGCTCGCTTAGCTGAACCCGATAGATGGGTTCGGGCATGTCCATATCGGCGGCTTCCAGAGCGAGTTTGACCAGCCGGATACCCTCACTCTTGACGCTGGCAAAGTCGTGACTGCGCTGGTCTACCCAGGCTTGATAGCGGATCTGTACGTTGGAGTCACCCAGCGCGGTAATGTAGGCGCGCGGTGGTGGCGTGTCCTGTACGCCGTCCAGGGTACGAAGCACGTCGACGCCAATCTGCTGGGCTCGTACCAGATCCTCGCTGACACCGATGCCAACATCGAAAGCAAAGCGGCGACTGGGGTTGCGGGTGTAGTTGAGCATGACACTGCTGAACACCAGGGCGTTGGGCAGACGCAGGTGGTTACCGTCGAGGGTCATGAGGATGGTTGCCCGCGAGGTCAGCGCGACAACAATGCCTTCATTGCCGTCAATGGTGACATGGTCCTTGGGCGAAAAAGGCTGGCGCAGGCTCATCAGAATGCCGGCGAGATAGTTTTCCATGGTGCTCTTGAAGGCGAACCCGAGCGCCACCCCCAGCACCCCGGCGGTGCCGAGCACGGCGCCTACCAGGGCCGTCGCGTCCATGATCTCCAGCGCAATCAGGACACCGATCAGGCTGACCACCCAGCGCACGGTGGTACGTGTGAGTTCACGCAGGAAAGGATTGCGCTGGGCGACCAGGTCGAGCAGTTGGCGGCGCGCCAGCCAGCTGCCGACAAGCCAGAACACGGCCATCACGGCGAGCGCGAGCACAAGCAGCGGCAACGCGGCGATCAGGCTGTAGCATTCCTCCAGCAGGCGTTGCAGCACGGCGTCCATGTTGAATGTCAGGCTGTCTGGCATGATCCCTTCCTCTGCGGTGTGCTGCGGTGTATGGCCAGCGCTGATCAGTCGTCGCGGGTCAGCACTTCCAGCAACTCGATCTCGAAACGCAGGTTGCTGCCAGGTTTGATGTGCTCGCCGACGCTTCGTTCACCGTAGGCCAGTTCTGCCGGCACAAACAGCTGACGGCGGCCGCCAACGCGCATGCCCATCAGGCCCTGATCCCAGCCCTTGATGACCCGGCCGGTGCCGATCACGCACTGGAACGGGCGACCGCGCTGGTGGGAGGAATCAAACACCGTGCCGTCTTCCAGGGTGCCGGTGTAATGGGTGGTGATCAGCGCGCCTTTGACGCACTCCTTGCCCTCGCCCAGGGTCAGGTCGGTAATTTGTAGCTGGTCGCTCATGTCGGTCTCCTTGGGCGGATGTAAGATGCTTAGCAGCGGGCGAGTATAACCTTCAGATCGGAGCAAAGGCATGAACCAGATGGACCCGGTACGCTGCGCATGGTGCAGTGATGACCCCTTGTATCAGCGTTACCACGATGAAGAGTGGGGCGTGCCCTGTCGCGACGCCGACAGCCTGTTCGAGATGCTGATGCTGGAGGGCTTTCAGGCGGGCCTGTCGTGGATCACCGTGCTGCGCAAGCGTGAGCACTACCGTCAGGTGTACCGGGGCTTTGATATCGACTTTATGGCCAACCAGAGTGATGAGGAGCTGCAGGCGTTGTTGCAGGATGCGGGCATCATTCGCAACCGACTCAAGGTGTATGGCGCGCGGCGTAACGCCCGTGCCTGGCAGCGCCTGTGCGCCGAGCATGATCCGGTCGAGTGGCTGTGGCAGTTCGTTGGCGGCCAGCCGTTGATTCGCCATGCCGCCACCCTGGGCGAGATTCCGGCGCAGACGGCAGAGGCCAAGGCCATGAGCAAGGCCTTGCAAAAGGCGGACTTCACCTTTGTCGGGCCGACCATTTGCTACGCCTTCATGCAGGCCACCGGCATGGCGATGGATCACACCACTGACTGCCACTGTTACCCTGCCCTGGCTGGCGGCTGAGCCGGCTTCTCGCCCTGCTCGTCCGAGCGGCTTACAATGGCTGCTGACTCATTGTTCGGAGCATTACCGTGGAGCGGTTGAAAGGCGCCATCATCGTTGGATTTCTCAAGCTGTTTTCCATGCTGCCGTTCAGCGTGGCGCAGCGCCTTGGTGCGCTGGTTGGCTGGTTGATGTGGAAGCTGCCCAACCGTTCACGTGACGTGGTGCGGATCAATCTCAGTCACTGCATGCCGGAGCTGACCGAGGCCGAGCTTAACGACCTGGTGCGCCGCACGCTGCTCGATACCGGCCGCAGCTTTGCCGAGAGCGCCTGTGCCTGGATGTGGTCGCCGCAAAAGACGGTTGGCCTGATCAAGGAAGTAGAAGGTGAAGAGGTGCTGGCCAAGGCGCTTGAGGCCGGTAAGGGCGTGGTCGGCATCACCAGCCACCTGGGCAACTGGGAGGTGCTGAACCACTGGTACTGCCTGCGCGCCAAGCCGATCATCTTTTATCGTCCGCCCAAGCAGAAGGCGGTGGACGAGCTGCTGCAGCGCCAGCGCACCCAGCTGGGCAACAAGGTGGCTGCGTCCACTCGCGAGGGCATTATCAGCGTGATGCGCGAAGTGCGTCGTGGCGGTGCGGTCGGTATTCCTGCCGATCCCGAGCCGGCGCTCAAGAGCGGCCTGTTTGTGCCCTTCTTTGCCACCCAGGCGCTGACCAGCAAGTTTGTACCCAACCTGCTCAAGGGGGGCGAGGCCCAGGCGGTGTTCTTCCACTGCGTTCGCCTGCCCGACAACAGTGGTTTCAAGGTCATTCTCGAGGCGGCACCCGAGGGGCTCTACAGTCAGGACGAGTACGAGGCGGTGGCCTGCATGAGTGCGGTGATCGAGAGCTATGTGCGGCGCTGGCCGAGCCAGTACATGTGGAGCATGAAGCGCTTCAAGAAACGGCCGGAAGGTGAAAAGCGCTGGTACTGAGCGGTACGTCGCGCACCGGCACAGTGGCTGCAAAACAGTCACCGGGCTATGTTAGTGTTCGCAAACGTGATGATGTAATACGCGCTTTCTGGTGCCCACCAGGCGTATTTGCGAAGTGAGGAAAGGGATTGGCCAACCAGCGACAGCATCCGCGCACGCCGATGAAGGCACAGATCAAAATTGCGCACCCCAGCTTCGGCGAGGTAATCGGTTACACCCGTGACCTGTCCGATGGCGGCGTCTTTGTCGAACACGCCGCGCTGGATGCCTTGCAGGTCGGCGATGAGGTCACCGGCCAGGTACAGGGCATGCCGTTTGAAGCACCTGTCTTGCGTATGGTGGTGCAGCGGGTGATTCCCGGTGAAGGTGCTGGCCTGGCGTTTCTCGACGAAGCCTGAACCCGCGTGACGACCGGGCCTGCCTAGCGCCGCCAGAACATCGGCGACAGCAGCACCAGCAGGGTGAACACCTCAAGACGGCCGAGCAGCATGGCAAAGCTCAGCACCCACTTCACGCCCCCATCCAGATTGCCGTAGTGCACGGCCACCTCGCCCAGACCCGGGCCGAGGTTGTTGATGCAGGCGGTCAGCGCCGAAAAGGCAGTGACAAAGTCCAGACCGGTGCCCAGCAGAATCAGGAACAGCATCGCGAAGGTAAATACGTAGACCGCGCAAAAGCCCCAGACGGTTTCTACCACCCGGTCCGGCACCGGGCTGTTGCCCAGCTTGACCGGAAATACCCCGCGCGGATGCAGCAAGCGCTTGATCTCCCGTTCGCCCTGCTTGTACAGCAACAGCACGCGAATCACCTTCATGCCGCCACCGGTGGAGCCAGCGCAGGCGCCGATAAAGCTGGCATACAGCAGCAGATAGGGCAGCAGGGTCGGCCAGGTCGAGAAGTCGGTCACGCCAAACCCGGTGGTGGTGGCGATGGACACGGTCTCGAAGGCCGCATAGCGCACCGAGGTCCAGACATCGTGGTGCTGATAGTGCACCAGCACGGCAAAGCAGATGATGAACAGCGCCAGAATCACCAGCACGTAGGCGCGGCACTCCGGGTCCTGCCAGTAGTTTTTCAGCGAGCGAAAGCGCCAGGCCAGAAAGTGCAGCGCAAAGTTGATGCCCGAGATCAGCATGAACAGGATGCAGATTGCTTCGATCAGCGGACTGTTGTAGTAGCCGATACTGGCGTCGTGGGTCGAGAAGCCGCCAATGGCGACGGTCGAGAAGCTGTGGCCGATGGCGTTGAACAGATCCATGCCGGCGGCCCAGTAGGCCAGGGCACAGGCGACGGTCAGGCCGGCGTAGATGTACCAGAGCACCTTGGCGGTTTCGGCGATCCGTGGGGTGAGCTTGTTTTCCTTCAGCGGGCCCGGCATCTCGGCGCGGTACAGCTGCATGCCGCCCACGCCCAGCATCGGCAGAATGGCCACCGCCAGTACGATGATCCCCATGCCGCCAAACCACTGCAGCTGCTGGCGGTAATACAGCAGCGCGCGCGGCAGGGTATCCAGCCCGGTGATCACCGTGGCCCCGGTGGTGGTCAGCCCGGAAAAGGACTCGAACACCGCGTCGGCGACGGTCAGGTCGGGCATCTCCAGCAGCCACAGCGGCACGGCACCGAACAGCCCGAGAACCAGCCAGAACAAAACGGTGATCAGGTAGCCGTCACGGGTGCGCAGCTCCGCCCGTTGGCCGCGCACCGGCAGCCAGATGCAGGCGCCGGCGATCATGGTGATGACAAAGGCGCTGAGGAAGGCGTTCATCGCCTCCTCGTGGTAGTACAGGCCAACGGCTGCGGCCGGCAGCATGCTGGTGGAAAAAAGCATCAGCAAGATGCCGATGATGCGCTGTATCTGTGGATACTGCATTCCGGGGCGCCTTAGAGAAAGGTCAGTCCGACCTGGAACAGACGCTCCACATCGCGAACATGTTTTTTGTCGATGACGAAGAGGATGACGTGGTCATCCGATTCGATCACGGTGGAATCGTGGGCAATCAGTACCTCGTCATCGCGCACGATGGCGCCGATGGTGGTGCCCGGCGGCAGGTCAATCTGGCCGACCGACTTGCCGACCACCTTGGACGAGCGCCCGTCGCCGTGGGCCACTACCTCGATGGCCTCGGCGGCGCCACGGCGCAGGGAGTAGACGTTGACGATATCGCCACGGCGCACATGGGTCAGCAGGGTGCCGATGGTGGCCTGCGACGGGGAAATCGCGATATCGATCTCGCCGCCCTGCACCAGATCGACGTAGGCCGGGTTGTTGATCAGCGTCATCACCTTGCGCGCGCCAAGACGTTTGGCCAGCATCGAAGACATGATGTTGGCTTCGTCGTCGTTGGTCACGGCGCAGAAAATGTCGACGTCCTCGATATTCTCCTCGATCAGCAGTTCGCGATCCGAGGCGCTGCCGTGCAGCACCACCGAGCGGTCGAGGTTTTTGGACAGGTAGTCGGCGCGGGCCTTGCTGGCCTCGATGATCTTGACCTGGTAGCGGCTCTCGATGGCCTCGGCCAGGCGCTCGCCGATATTGCCGCCGCCGGCGATGACCACGCGCTTGTGGGTCTTCTCGACGCGGCGCAGCTCGCTCATCACCGCACGAATGTCGCGGGTCGCGGCGATGAAGAACACCTCGTCATCGGCTTCGATGATGGTGTCACCCTTGGGAATGATCGGCCGGTCCTTGCGGAAAATGGCCGCCACCCGGGTATCGACGCCCGGCATGTGCTGGCGCAGAAAGCGCAGCTCCTGACCCACCAGTGGGCCGCCGTAATAGGCGCGTACCGCCACCAGCTGGGCCTTGCCCTCGGCAAAGTCCAGCACCTGCAGGGCGCCGGGGTTCTCGATCAGGCGTTTGACGTAATTGGTGACCACCTGCTCGGGGCTGATCAGCACGTCGATCGGCACCGCCTCGTTGTGGAACAGGCCGCCGCGGGTGAGATAGGCCGACTCGCGCACGCGGGCGATCTTGGTCGGAGTGCGGAACAGGGTGTAGGCCACCTGGCAGGCGATCATGTTGGTTTCGTCGCTGCTGGTGACAGCGATCAGCATGTCGGCATCATCGGCACCGGCCTGGCGCAGAATGGTCGGGAAGGACCCTTTGCCCTGAACGGTACGAATATCCAGCCGGTCGCCCAGCTCGCGCAGGCGCACGCTGTCGGTGTCGATCACGGTGATGTCGTTGGCTTCGCTGGCCAGCTGCGCTGCCAGGCTGCCGCCGACCTGACCGGCACCGAGAATGATGATCTTCATGCCGCAGACTCCCTGTTCTTCTGTTGCGGGCTGGCACTGAGCTTGATCAGGCGGGCCAGGTAAAAACCATCATGCCCGTCTGCCTGCGGCAGCAATTGGCGGCCACAGGGCTGAACGATACCGTAGTCTCCATTAATATCCAGCGCGCGGGCGCCGGGCTGGCGGGCAAGAAAGGCCTCGATCACCTCGGTATTTTCCTGCGGCAGCACCGAGCAGGTGGCATATACCAGTACCCCGCCTACCTCCAGCGTAGGCCATAGGGCATCCAGCAGCTCGCCCTGCAGTGACGCCAGGGCTGCGATATCGGCGGCCTTGCGGGTCAGCTTGATATCCGGGTGGCGGCGAATCACGCCGGTGGCCGAGCAAGGCGCATCCAGCAGAATACGCTGGAAGGGCGTGCCATCCCACCAGTGGGCGACATCACGGCCGTCGGCGGCGACCAGACGGGCGTCGAGTTGCAGGCGCTTGAGGTTCTCCTCAACCCGCTTGAGCCGCGCCGGCTCCAGATCCAGGCCGACCACCTCGGTCAGATCCGGCTGCTGCTCCAGAATCTGGCAGGTCTTGCCGCCCGGCGCGCAGCAGGCATCCAGCACGCGCAGGCCGGGTTTGAGATCGAGCAGCGGCGCTGCCAGCTGGGCGGCTTCATCCTGCACGCTGACCAGACCGTCGGCAAACCCGGGCAGCAGCTGGACGTCGCACGGGCTGGCCAGCTGAATGCCGACCGGGCTGAAGGGGCAGGCTGTAGCCGTGATGCCGGCATCTGCCAGTTGCCGCAGATAGGCATCACGGCTCAGGCGGCGCTGATTGACCCGCAGGGTCATCGGCGGATGCAGGTTGTTGGCGCTGGTGATGGCGCCGAGCTGCTCGGGCCAGGCGCGCTGCAGGCGCTTGTACAGCCAGCCGGGGTGAGCGCATTGCTGAGACGGGGACTGGTCGACCACGGCCAGCAACGCCTCGCTGTCACGCTGCACGCGGCGCAATACCGCGTTGAGCAGGCCCTTGGCCCAGGCTTTGTCGAGGCTGACGGCGGCGTTGACGGTTTCGCCGATGGCGGCGTGCGCCGGCACGCGCAGGTACAGCAGCTGGTACAGACCGACCAGCAGCAACGCGTGCAGATCCTGGTCGCCCGGCTTCATGGGCTTGTTGAGTAGCTCGCGGGCCAGCGCTTCGAGCCGGTTGTACCAGCGCGCTGTGCCAAAGGCCAGTTCCTGCACCAGCGCCTGATCGCGCGGGGCGACGTTTTTCAGTTGCGCCGGCAGGCTGCCGCCGAGTGAGGCCTTGCCAGCCAGCACGGCAGCCAGGGCGCGGGCCGCCGCTGCGCGCGGATTCACTGGCCGTTGCCCAGCAGCAGGCCGGGCGCAAACTGCTCGCGGCGGGCGTTGTAGAGATCGGCAAAGGCCAGTGGCTTGCCGCCAGGCAGTTGCAGGCGGGTCAGGCGCAGCGCGCCCTCACCGCAGGCGACCAGCAGGCCATCGCGTTCACAGGCCAATACCTGACCAGGTGCGCCCTGCCCTTCGGCGGGCGCCGCGCTCCAGACCTTGAGCGGCTTATCGTCCAACTGGGCGTGGGCCAGGGGCCAGGGATTGAAAGCACGGATCAGGCAGTCCAACTCGCGCGCCGGGCGCTGCCAGTCGATTGCCGAGACCTGCTTGTTCAGTTTGTGCGCGTAGGTGGCCAGCGCATCGTCCTGCACCTCGCCCTGCAGGGTGCCGGCAGCCAGGCCGTCGATGGCCTGCAGCACGGCTGGCGGGCCCAGCTCGGCCAGGCGGTCATGCAGACTGCCGCCGGTGTCTTCGCCGCTGATGGGCGTGCTGACCTTGAGCAGCATGGGGCCGGTGTCCAGCCCGGCCTCCATCTGCATGACGGTAACGCCGGTTTCGCTGTCGCCGGCCTCGATGGCTCGCTGGATGGGCGCTGCGCCGCGCCAGCGCGGCAGCAGGGAGGCGTGGCTGTTGATACAGCCCAGGCGCGGGATGTCCAGCACCGCCTGCGGCAGGATCAGCCCGTAGGCCACCACCACCAGCAGGTCCGGTTTGAGGGCAGCCAGCGCCTGCTGGTCCTCAATGGCGCGCAGGCGCTCCGGCTGCATCACCGGCAGATCATGGGCCAGCGCCAGTTGCTTGACCGCACTCATGGCCAGCTTCTGGCCGCGGCCGGCGGGCCGGTCGGGCTGGGTGTAGACCGCCACGATGTTGAGTTTGGCGTCAATCAGCGCCTGCAGGTGGGCGGCGGCAAACTCGGGCGTGCCGGCAAAGACGATGCGTAGATCGGATGCGTTCATGGAAATCCGTAAAGAAAAGGCTTGCCGAAGCAAGCCTTGATACCCGGTGACAGATCAGGCCTGGGCCTGGCTGCGGTGGATTTTCTCCAGCTTCTTGCGAATGCGGTCACGCTTGAGGTTGGACAGGTAATCAACGAAAAGCTTACCGTTGAGGTGATCACACTCATGCTGGATGCAGACTGCCAGCAGGCCGTCGTAGACTTCGTCAAAGGCGTTGCCGTCGCGGTCCAGTGCCTTGACGCGGACACGCTCCGGGCGCTCGACGTTCTCGTAGAAGCCGGGCACCGAGAGGCAGCCTTCCTGCATCTGCTCCAGATCCTCGGTCAGCGGCTCCAGTTCGGGGTTGATGAACACCCGTGGTTCGGACTTGTCCTCGGAGATGTCGATCACGACGACACGCTCATGGACGTTGACCTGGGTCGCCGCCAGCCCGATGCCGGGGGCGTCGTACATGGTCTCGAACATGTCGTCGACAAGCTGCTGGATTCGCGTATCCACTGCTGCCACCGGCTTGGCGATAGTACGCAGCCGTGGGTCGGGAAATTCCAGTATGTTCAATATCGCCATGGGGTTTGTACCGCTTTGTCTGGAACAAATCTAAATTGTGCTGCTAAGATGATGAGCAGCTTGGAAATAAAGCGGGTCTAGCGTGTGGGAGCACGTCGCCAGGCCTGGATGCTGGCCTCTATAATAAAGGGATTCGTGTCATGAGGAAAACACTACTCGGCCTCGTGTTGCTCGCGGCGAGCGTATGGGTGCAGGCGCAAGAGCCTGTTTTCAAGGAAGATCATCCGGATACTTACACGGTGGTCAAGGGTGATACCCTGTGGGATATCTCAGGGCGCTTTCTTCGTCTGCCCTGGAAGTGGCCGGAAATCTGGCACGCCAACCCGCAGATATCCAACCCCCATCTTATCTATCCCGGTGATGTGATCTCCCTGGTCTACATCGACGGTCAGCCTCGTCTGATGGTCAACCGCGGTAACGGCGGCACCATCAAGCTGTCGCCGCAGGCGCGCGTGAAGCCGATTGCTGAAGCCATTCCGACCATCCCGCTGGAGGCGATCAACTCCTTCCTGCGTGCTGGCCGTATCATCGAGGATGAAGCCATCATCAACAACGCACCTTACGTCATCGGCGGTGAAGCCGAGAGCGTGGTGCTGGGTGCCGGCAACAAGGTTTACGCCCGCGGTAACTTCTCCGACAACGTACCGGCCTACGAGTTCTATCGTCGCGGCAAGACCTACGTGAACCCGGAAACCGGTGAGCTCCTGGGTATCCACCTGCAGGAAATCGGTAACGGTAACGTTGCTGCCGTTGAGGGTGACATTGCTACCCTGAACGTCACCCGCAGCCGCCAGGAAGTCCTGGTTGATGACCGCCTGCTGGAATCCGAAGAGCGCGCCGTGGCGTCCACCTTCTTCCCCAGCGAGCCGAGCCAGCAGATCGACGGCCTGATCATGGATGTGCCGAACGGCGTCACCCAGATCGGTCAGTACGATGTGGTGCTGATCGACAAGGGCGAGCGCGACGGTCTGACCGTTGGCAACGTGCTGGCGATCTACAAAACCGGTGAAGTGGTACGTGACCGCGTCATGAACGAGCGCGTGCAGCTGCCTGCCGAGCGCGCCGGTCTGCTGATGGTGTTCCGTGCCTACGACAAGATGAGCTACGGCATTGTGCTGCAAGCCAGCCGCCAGATGGCAATTCTTGATCAGGTTCGCAACCCCTGAGCCAAAACGCAGTAACCAGGCCGCCTTCGGGCGGCCTTGTTGTTTAAGCTCTGTCGTTTCCTTCTGATCAGGGACGACCCATGCCCCACGACCTGTCCGCCGAGCGGCAGGCCTGGTTGGCGCTGATGCTGCTAGACGGCGTTGGCCCCCGTTTTTTCCAGCGCTTGCGCTCCCTCGCCTTATCCCCCACCGACTTTCTGATTGCTCGCCCCGAGACGCTGGCACCTTTGCAGATGGCCGCATCGACCCTCGCCGACCTGCGCCGCTGGCAGCGGGGTGATGCCGAGCTGCACCAGCGTCTGCAGATGGCGTTGCAGTGGCAGAGCCATGAGGGCTGCCAGTTGCTGTTTCTGGAAGACCCCGAGTATCCGCCGTTGCTGGCGGCCATCAGCGACCCGCCGCCGGTGCTCTTTGTGCGCGGCAACGCAAGCGCCCTGCACGACCCGCAAATCGCCATGGTCGGCACGCGTCACCCCAGCCCGCTGGGTGCAGAAACAGCCCGGCGCTTTGCCCGCAGCTTTACCGCCAGCGGGCTCACGGTGACCAGCGGCATGGCCATGGGCGTTGACGGCGCCTGTCATCAGGGCGCGCTAGACGCCGCCGGGCAAACGGTGGCGGTCTGGGGTACCGGGTTGGACAATTGCTATCCGCGCCGCCATCGCAAGCTGGCTGAAGCGATTGTGGATAGCGGTGGTGCGCTGGTGTCCGAACTGTGGCCGGATGCCGGCCCGCACCCGGCGCAGTTTCCGCGCCGCAACCGCATCATCAGTGGCCTGAGTCTGGGCACGCTGGTGGTTGAGGCCAGCCTTAACAGCGGCTCGTTGATCACTGCGCGGCTGGCGCTGGAGCATAACCGCGAGGTGTTCGCCATGCCCGGCTCGATTCACAACGTGCAGGCCCGTGGCTGCCATCGCCTGCTGCGCGAAGGCGCGTGTCTGGTCGAGCAGGTGCAGGACGTGCTGGATGCCCTGCGCCTGCCGCTGACGGCGGCGCTGGAGGAGCCAGAAGCCAGTGCGCAGAGCGCCCCGGATACCCCGCTCTGGCGCTGGCTGGGCACCGATCCGGTCAGTCCGGACTGGCTGGCGCAGCAGTCTGGCCTGGGCGTGCCCGAGGTGCTGCAGCAACTGCTTGATCTGGAGCTGGACGGTCGAGTGCTGGCCGCGCCAGCCGGTTATTGTCGCCGTCAGCCTTGAGCGTCGGGCCATGCTCGGCTACTGTCGCAGGCAATCAATCGAGGTGGAGTTCACATGCTGGCAAACTGGCGCATTACCCGTCTGAACCGCTTGCTGCAGGCAGGTGGTGTGATTGCCTATCCGACAGAAGGCGTCTGGGGGCTGGGTTGTAATCCGTGGAATGGCTCGGCGGTAGAGCGCTTGCTCGACCTCAAGCAGCGCCCGGTGCACAAGGGGCTGATTCTGATTGCCGGCGAGATCGAGCAGTTCGACTTCCTGCTCTGGGACTTGCCCGACGCCCAGCTGGCCAAGCTGCGTCTCTCCTGGCCGGGCCCGAATACCTGGCTGGTGCCGCATCAGGGCCGCCTGCCCGAATGGATCACCGGTGCCCACGATACCGTCGCCCTGCGGGTGACCACCCATCCGATCGTGCGTCAGTTATGCGCTGCAGCCGGGCCGCTGGTGTCGACCTCGGCCAACCCCGGCGGGCGTCCGTCGGCGCGGTCGCGGCTGCGGGTCGAGCAGTATTTTCACGGTGAACTGGATGCCATTGTGCCCGGTGCGTTGGGTGGCGCGCGTAATCCCAGTATCATTCGCGATCTGCAAACCGACCAAGTCATACGCGGCGCCTGAGCCGCTCCGGGGAGATTCCACGTGAAACAGGACCAGCCCAGCGCCGCCGATGTTGCCGCGGTAAAAGCCTATCTGATGGATCTGCAGGATCGCATCTGCAGCGCTCTGGCGGCCGCCGATGGCCGCGAGCAATTCAGCGAGGATGCCTGGGAGCGCCCTGGCGGCGGCGGTGGCCGCTCGCGGATCATCACCGAGGGCGCGCTGCTGGAAAAGGGCGGCGTCGGCTTCTCCCACGTGTTTGGCGACGGCATGCCGCCGTCCGCTACCGCGCATCGCCCCGAGCTGGCTGGCCGTCACTTCCAGGCCATGGGCGTGTCGCTGGTCATGCACCCGGAAAACCCCTTCGTGCCGACCTCGCACGCCAACGTGCGCTTCTTCATCGCCGAGAAAGAGGGCGCTGATCCGGTCTGGTGGTTTGGCGGCGGCTTCGATCTGACGCCCTACTACGCCAATGAAGAAGACTGCGTGCACTGGCACCGGGTTGCCCGCGACGCCTGCGCGCCCTTCGGTGACGACGTCTATCCGCGCTACAAAAAATGGTGCGACGAGTACTTCTACCTCAAGCACCGTGGTGAGGCCCGTGGCATTGGCGGCCTGTTCTTTGATGACCTGAATCAGTGGGGCTTCGAGCGCAGCTTCGCCTTTCTGCGCGCCATCGGCGACGCCTACCTTGAGGCCTATCTGCCGATCCTCGAACGCCGCCGCAACAGCGCCTGGACGCCGGAGCAGAAGCAGTTCCAGGAATTTCGTCGTGGTCGCTACGTCGAGTTCAACCTGGTCTACGACCGCGGCACCCTGTTCGGTCTGCAGACCGGCGGGCGTACCGAGTCGATCCTGATGTCGCTGCCGCCGACCGTGCGCTGGGGCTACAACTGGCAGCCCGAGCCGGGCAGCCCGGAAGCCGAGCTGACCGAGCGCTACCTCGCCCCGCGTGACTGGCTGGCAGGAGACGCCTGATGGACCGTTACGCCGTTGTCGGCAACCCGATCGAGCACAGTAAATCGCCGCTGATTCACGCTATGTTCGCCGAGCAGACCGGTCAGCAGCTGGAATACGGCAAGCTGCTGGCGCCGCTCGACAACTTCATCGGCAGCGTGCGCGACTTTCTGCGTGAAGGCCGTGGCGTCAACGTAACCGTGCCGTTCAAGGAGCAAGCCTGGGCGCTGGTCGATGAACACACCCCGGCCGCCGAGCGCGCCGGCGCGGTCAACACCATCCTGCGCCGTGAGGATGGCAGCCTGCTCGGTGATAACACCGACGGTAAAGGGCTGGTACGCGACATCGAGGTTAACGCCGGGTTGTCGCTCAAGGGCTTGAGTGTGCTGTTGGTGGGCGCCGGCGGCGCCGCCCGCGGGGTGATTCAGCCGCTGCTGGCGGCGGGTCCGCAGCATCTGTGCGTCATCAACCGCACGGTCAGCAAGGCAGAAGAGCTGGCTGCGCTATTTGTCGATCAGGGGCCGATTGCCGCCGCGGGTCTGCAATGGCTGGTGGAGCCGGTGGATCTGATCATTAACGCGACGTCAGCGAGTCTGGCCGGTGAACTGCCGCCGATTCCCGACAGTCTGATCAAGCCCGGCCACACCTGGTGCTACGACATGATGTACGGCGCTGAAGAAACGCCGTTCAACCGTTGGGCCCGCGAGCGCGGCGCGGCGCGCTGCATCGATGGCCTCGGCATGCTGGTTGAGCAGGCCGCCGAAGCCTTTGCCCTGTGGCGCGGCGTCCGTCCGGACACCGCTCCGGTACTGGCCGCGTTGCGTCAGGCCTGACGCGGCATTGCAGCGGCCAGCTCGGCAGTCAGCTCGAGCGCCGCTGCCACACCACCCTGCTGCAGCGCCTCGATCAGCGCTGACCCCACCACCACGCCATCGGCGACCTGCGCCAGCGGCGCGGCCTGCTCGGCCCGGCGTACGCCAAAGCCAACACAGATCGGCACGGCGCTCTGCGCGCGAATGCCTTCCAGCGCCTGCGCCACGGCGGTGTGATCCGCTGCACCAACGCCGGTTACGCCGTTGTGCGATACGTAGTAGAGAAAGCCGCTGGCGCGATCCAGCACCTTGGGCAGGCGCTGGGCGTCGGTGGTGGGTGTCGCCAGGCGGATCATCTGCACGCCGTAGTCGCGGGCAATTGGCCCCAGTTCGTTGTCGTGCTCCGGCGGCAAATCGACCACCAGCAGCGCGTCGACACCGGCTGCAGCCGCATCACGCACAAAGGCTTCGCCACCGTAGCGGTGAATCGGGTTGTAGTAGCCCATCAGTACCAGTGGCGTGCTCTGATCCTGCGCGCGGAAGGCGCGCACCAGCTCCAGCGTACGCTGCTGGTTTTGCCCGCCTTGCAGGGCGCGCAGGGCGGCAGCCTGAATAGTCGGGCCGTCGGCGGTCGGGTCACTGAACGGCATGCCCAGTTCGATGATGTCGGCGCCTGCGGCAGGCAGCCCTTTCAGCATTTCCAGACTGGTGTCGAAGTCCGGGTCACCGGCGCAGATGTAGGTCACCAGCGCGGCGCGGTTGTCGCGGGCGCAGTCGGCAAAGCGTTGTTCGAGACGGCTCATTTCGCGTCCTCCATCAAACCGAGAATCGTCGGCATGTCCTTGTCACCACGGCCAGACAGGCAGACCACCATCAGGTGATCTTTCGGCAGCGTCGGTGCGCGGCGGGCGACTTCGGCCAGCGCGTGCGAGGTTTCCAGCGCCGGGATGATGCCTTCGGTACGGCAGCAGTTGTGGAAGGCATCCAGCGCCTGCTGATCGGTTACCGCGACGTATTCGACGCGGCCCTGCTCGTGCAGCCAGGCGTGCTCGGGGCCGATGCCGGGGTAGTCCAGACCGGCGGAAATCGAGTGCGCATCGGCAATCTGGCCGTCGCCGTCCTGCAGCAGATAGGTGCGGTTGCCGTGCAGCACGCCGGGCGTGCCGCCCTTCAGGCTGGCCGCGTGCAGGCCGTTTTCGATTCCGTGCCCTGCCGCTTCCACGCCAACCATCTGCACCTCGGGGTAGTCGAGGAAGGGGTGGAACAGGCCCATGGCGTTGGAGCCGCCGCCGATGCAGGCGACCAGGCTGTCGGGCAGACGGCCTTCGCGGGCCAGCATCTGCTGATGCGCCTCGCGGCCGATGATCGACTGGAAGTCGCGCACCAGCGTCGGGTAGGGGTGCGGACCGGCCACGGTGCCGATCATGTAGAAGGTGTTGTCGACGTTGGTTACCCAGTCGCGCAGCGCCTCGTTCATGGCGTCTTTCAGGGTGCCGGTGCCGGAGGTGACAGGCACGATCTCCGCGCCCAGCAGGCGCATGCGGGCGACGTTGTCGCGCTGACGGTGAATGTCGGTCGCGCCCATGTAGACCACGCATTGCAGGCCGAAGCGCGCACACACGGTGGCGGTGGCCACGCCGTGCATGCCGGCACCGGTCTCGGCGATGATCCGCTGCTTGCCCATGCGGCGAGCCAGCAGGGCCTGACCGATGCAGTTGTTGATCTTGTGCGCGCCGGTGTGATTCAACTCTTCGCGCTTGAAGAAGATCTTCGCGCCGCCGTGCTGCTCGGTCAGCCGCTCGGCAAAATACAGCGGGCTGGGGCGGCCGACGAACTCGGCGTTGAACTGATCCAGCTCGGCGATGAACGCCGGCTCGGCGCGGGCCTCGTTGTAGGCCTGCTCCAGCTGCAGCACCAGCGGCATCAGCGACTCGGCCACAAAGCGGCCACCAAACTGGCCGAACTGACCGAGCGCGTCGGCCTCACGGCGATAATTTTGATTGGGCATGGCATACCTCCTGAAGAATGCAGGCAGGTTAGGGCAGACAGCGCGCGGAAAAAATCGATAAGATGGCCGCAACCTGTGAGAAAAAGTGACAAGTCCCATGGCCCGAGATCTTCCCTCATTGAATGCCCTGCGTGCCTTTGAAGCAGCAGCCCGGCTGGAAAGTGTGAGTCAGGCGGCGAGTGAGCTGCACGTCACCCACGGCGCGGTCAGTCGGCAGATTCGTCAGCTTGAGGACGAACTGGGCGTCGCGCTGTTCAGCAAGGCTGGGCGTGGCATCAGCCTGACACCGGCCGGCCGCCAACTGCGCGATGCCTGCCGCGATGCCTTTGGCGGCCTGCGCGAGGCGTGCTCCGCGCTGCGCCAAGATCAGCAGCAAGCGCCCTTTCTACTCGCCTGCCCCGGCAGCCTGCTGGCGCGCTGGTTTATCCCACGGCTGGACCGGCTGAACGCCGAGTTGCCAGAACTGAACCTGCACCTGTCGGCCTCTGAAGGCGAACTGGACCCGCGCCGCCCCGGCGTCAGCGCCACCCTGCTCTACGCGGCGCCGCCGTGGCCCGCCGATATGCAGGTCTACCCGCTGCGTCAGGAGCGCATCGGCCCGGTGCTCAGCCCTCGCTATGCAGGAGCGGCGCGGCTGCTCGATCAACCCGCCGAGGTGCTGCTCGGTGAAGCGCTGCTGCACACCCGCTCGCGCCCCGGTGCCTGGACTGACTGGGCGGATTTGCAGGGCTTGGACGCTAGCCAGCTGCGCACCGGTCAGGGCTTTGAACATCTGTATTACCTGCTGGAAGCGGCACTCTCTGGCCTCGGCGTGGCAATCGCGCCGCAGTTGCTGGTCGCAGACGACATCGCCGCTGGTCGCCTGCTCGCACCTTGGGGCTTTGTCGAAACCCGCCACCAGCTCGGCCTCTGGGTGCCGGAGCGCGAGCCCCAGGGCCCGGCGCAGCAACTGGCCGACTGGCTCGGCAACGCCCTGCAGCAGGCCGACGCATGAAGCGCCTCCCGATTCTTGGTCTTGGCGCCTGCCTGCTCTGGCTGTCAGGTTGCAGCTCGGTCGGTTATCTGTATCAAAGCTGGCAGGGCCAACGCGCGTTGATGGCCCGTGCCGAACCTATCGAGCAGGTGATTGCCGACCCGAAGACCGATCCGCAGTTGGCCGAACGCCTGCGCACCGCCAGCCAGATTCGCCATTACGCGGTAGCGGCGCTGGCGCTGCCGGATAACACCACCTACACCCGCTACGCCGCGCTGCCCGGCGCCTATCCGTTGTGGAATCTGTTTGTCACCGACGAGCTGTCATTGGCGGCGGTACCGCACTGCTATCCGTTCTTCGGCTGTATCGCCTACAAGGGCTACTTCGATCAGGCCCGCGCCGAGCAGGCCGCCGCTGACTGGCGTGCGCGCGGCAAGGACGTCTACGTCGCCGGCATCCCCGCCTACTCCACCCTCGGCTGGTACGACGACCCGCTGTTCAGCTCCATGCTGCACTGGAGCGACGACTATCTGGCCGAGATGCTGTTTCACGAGCTGGCGCACCAGCGGTTTTATGTGAAGGACGACACCGCCTTCAACGAGTCCTATGCCAGCTTTGTCGGCCAGCAGGGCCAGCGAGAATGGCTCAAGAGTGCGGGGCGCGCAGCCCACGATCCGGTCGGGCGCGAGCGAGAGCGAGCGTTCGTTGAGCTGGTGCTGGCTGCGCGCAGCGAGCTGGAGACGCTGTATCAGAGCGACCAGCCAGACGCGGCCAAGCGCAGCGGCAAGGCCGCGATTCTTGCTCAGCTGCGCAGCGATTACGCCACCCTGCGCGACAGCGAATGGGGCGGCGATAAACGCTTTGATCACTGGTTTGCCGCAGACCTGAACAACGCTCGGCTGTTGCCGTTCGGCCTTTACGACCAGTGGGTTCCGGCGTTTGAGTGCCTGTATCAGCGCAGCAATGGCTGGGCTGACTTTCACCAGAGGGTTGAAGCATTAGGCGCGTTGGAGCCCGAGGCGCGCATCGCCGCGCTGGGGCAGCAGTGCGGCGAGTAGCAATGCATCACAGCTGCTGACAGAAGCGCGCCATCGCCTGCGCCAGCTCGCGCAGCGCCGGGTTCAGGCGTTGGCGATGAATCAGCAACAGGTGCACGGGCGCCAGTTCGCCCGGCAGCTCCGGCAACAGTTGCACCAACTCGCCCGAGGCGAGTTCGCGGGAGACATCCAGATAAGACTTGTACGCCACGCCCAGCCCGCGCAGCGCCCACAGCCGCACCACATCGCCGTCGTCGCTGATACGCGTACCACGTACCTTGATCTGTGGCTCGCCCGGCAGATCGAAGTGCCAACGGTCGTGCACCGCGTCCCCCAACCGGTAGAGCAGGCAAGTGTGCTGCTGCAGCTCGCTCAGCGAGCCGGGTTTGCCGTGACGGGCCAGATAATCGGGTGAGGCGACCAGCACCCGGCGGTTGTCCGGGGCCAGCGGCAGGGCGATAAAGCGCGAGTCTTCCGGCTGACCATAGCGCACCGCCAGATCAATTGGCTGCTGGTACAGGTCCGCCACCCGATCACTCACCTGCATCTCCAGCCGCACCGCCGGGCGCTCGGCCAGATAGTCTTCCAACCAGTCGAGCAGATGGCTGCGCGCCAAGTTGGATGGCAGGGTCAGGCGCAGCGTACCGGTCAGCGCGTGGGCGTCGGCATCCAGCGCCTGTTCGGCGTCGCGCAGGTGCTGCCAGGCTTGCCGGGCATCGGGCAGAAAGCGTTCGCCCGCCTCGCTCAGGCGCAGGCGGCGAGTAGTGCGCTCGAACAGTCGCACGCCCAGCTGCGCTTCCAGCCGCTTGATCGCTGCGCTGGCGACCGCTGGGGCCACGTCCAGCTGGCGCGCCGCGGCAGAAAAACTGCCGGCGTCTACCGTAGTGAGGAACAGCGCCAAGTCGTCGAGTCGTTGGATTTTCATCGTAATCAATAAAGTGATTTTCTTTTGCGCATCTTTTTCTTCGCATCCGCGCAAGTCAAGCTGTACGCAACTGACCGAACAGCCCCGGAGGCACCCGAATGAAAGCGATTGGATACTTTGAAGCTGGCGCGCTGGACCGCGCCGATGCCCTGATTGACCTGGAACTGCCTATGCCCGCCCCCGGCCCGCAGGACTTGCTGGTCAAGGTTGCCGCCGTATCGGTTAACCCGGTCGACACCAAGATTCGTTCGCGCCGCTCTGCCACTGGCGACACCCCGGAAGTCATCGGCTGGGACGCGG